>Ga0193708_1000079_pt1 | contig 19083 bp, 44 predicted proteins | sample H3c1metaG_FD_160570 | JGI IMG/M metagenome (GOLD analysis project Ga0193708, IMG submission 160570) | Soil microbial communities from a riparian zone of the East river system, Colorado, United States - H3c1 | ecosystem: Environmental > Terrestrial > Soil > Riparian zone | place: USA: East River...
GGATGTGATCAGTTAATTATCGAGAGCGTCTTTTTCTTCTTCCTTAACCTTTTGAATAGTCTCAGTTAATTCTGCTTCATAGAGTCCTTTTTCCATTGCGAAGTTCAATCCGTGATTTTCTTCGGAGATTGCTTTCATGAGGAGCATTGAGTGATAGTCTGACATTCCTATAGTTGCATTATTATATTCAACACTGGGCAGCCCGTCTTGCCCTTCGATGCTATGCTTGATCATTTTCTTTCTTTCAGTTCCGGATAGCTCGATATAGGTAAAACATTTGGCTCGTCCGAAGATAATTCTAAGACCTAGCCAAAGTCTGAGATGAATGCGTTGTCTTCGGTTTGTTTTCATTTGGGAAAGATATTTTGTATCCAGACTAAGTATCCACGATGGGTGAAATACGAAATCCCGATTAGGACAAGAGCTGGTACTAAGAGTGGGCCACACCGATACAAAGTTTCCTTTGCATATCCTCTGAATGTGCCACTGGGGCTGCGTTTCATTTTATTTAGTTATTATATGAATATCTTACTGTAGAATTTCTGTGCCGACCTAGGGACAAATTCTTAGAGTAAAACTTTACTAAGCAAATATAGTAAAACTACTTTGAATTTAAAAATATCATTTTTACCTAAATATAAGGGATCACCTTCTTAAAAATATAATTCTAATTTAAGTTACATTTTACGTGGTAGTTGGATAGGATTCTCCCCGAGTGCTCCTCTACACTAGATACTTTAGAATAAAATCACTAGATACTTTTATTTAAAACTTCAAACATTTTCTAAAAATATGAAACTTTTCAGGATGAGTAGTACTTTTTAACTTCCCGAGGGCTCCTCTACAAACACACTATTACATTCATTTATAATTCTTTATACACAAGAAATCCACCCCTGGGAGAGTGGATTCTTGATTTGGTTTCGGAGCTTAAGCTGGGGTTAAAATTAACCAGAGCTAAGAACCTAATTTGAAACCAAAGGTGAACTAGACTATCATGAGCAAATGTCAAATGCCACCGCTAAAGCTTAACTATTTCAGCAATACGTTGCTTAATTAGAAGAATAGTATTGTTTAATTCATCTCTTTTGGAGATTACGAACTGTTCTTGAGTCATTTGGACTGATTGAGCTTGGATTAATAGCATTTTGCGGACAGAATCGGAGGTCTCGGATAATTTCACTTGTACATCAAAAGAATTGAGATCACTCTGAGCATAATGGAACATTTCATTTAAATATTCAATATTGCTCGATGCTAATACGTCATGGCGGATATCATTTGTCTCATCATCCATCCCTAGTGTTATGAGTAGGTCCTTAATCTGCCTTTTCATTCTTATTATAATATACAATAAGACGCCGCTTGAGGTGAGCGCTACGAAGCTTATAATAGTTGTGAGGTCCAGTTTCATTGTTCTGTGTGTTATTGGAGAATGTCCTTAAGAAAAGGATCTGCTGTGATTTCATGTTGAATTAGATCTTCGAGCGAGGGCGGTTCCACTGCTTGATAGTGCCAATATGCAATGCGCTGATATTCTAGCTTCATTAACATAAACTCGTAAATCTTTTCTTTGATCTCTTGGTCAGTATCTCCTGGTTCGCGTGGCGTGTCCATGGTGAGATTGTTGATATAAGAGGTAAAGATATCAGTCACGTTCCTCCGAGCATCAATACAGCGGGGAGTGTATCCGTGGATCTTGTGGTGTTCGAGCACTTCTTTCTGTGCGTTGACTGCGGCTAGATTTTTTTCATTCATAGTGAATTTATATATCTAGCACACAAAAAAGCTCCCGATGGTTAGATCGGGAGCCGTTCTAGTTCTGTAGGAGGTTAACTGGCGTTACTTTTTATGCGAAAGTCTTTTTGTAAACGTCGTTTTGCAAATATTACTCGTACTTGTTTACTAAGTGGACTAACGTTCTTTTCATAGTGTGCAAATTTACTGTTCCCGTTTTACCGAGGTTTTCGAGATGCTCTTTTGAAGAGAAGAAGAAATACAAAAACCTACGTTTGATTAGTTGTATTCGTTTTCCAATGCCCTTGTTAAGAACTATGAAGCAAATATAAGGGTGAGATTTTCAAAAAGTACGATTGTTGAGAAATAATTTTTTATAAAATTCCAAATTCAATCGATTGCACTTCATGATCTGATAGTAATTCCCAATTTTTTGAAGGCGATTCTTCGTTGTGAAAATATTTGAATATGATATTTTCGTCATTAAATAACACAAATTCAAATACCTTATTGTCAATCGCATACTCTCGACACTTGACTAGGACACAATTTCCGGAGTGGAATGTGTATCTATATACACAGCCGTCTTTAAAATGTGTTGGGACTTCGCTCATAATAGTCCAAATTCATATCCTTGGGCTTCAGCATTAGGTAATCTTTCCCATTGTGAGCTAAGAACATGTTCTTTTGAATACCTGCCAAAAATTGCGTTACCATATATGTAATTACCATCGGCAGGAAAATGATTCAAATAAAAAAGTTCATTTCGCCAGGTACATTTCAAAAGTTCTGTATTCCCTTTGAGAGAATGATACCTATACATGCCATTATCCTCGAAGTGTATTTCGTTATTCATAATAGGCCAAATTCAGCTGATTGCAGTTCAAATTCAGGTATCAATTTCCATTGTTCAGTAGGAATAGGTTCGGTTTTAATCCATTTGAATCCAGTGTGTTCATCTGAGTTGATCGATGTTAATTCAAACCAATTAGGGACTTCGGATTGCACGCACTTAAGTATTACGTAGGATCCGCCAGGATATGTGTATCTATATGTTTTTCCTAATTCAAAATATATATTATTATTCATAATAGGCCAAATTCGTGTCCTTTGACTTCAGCATTTGATAATTTTTTCCAACGTCTAATAAAGGAAGCCGAAAAGCCCATTATAACAAATCTTCCATATACAATGGGACCATCTTTACTAGGATAAAGTGGGTTGAGATGAATCATTCTTGCTCTGCCGTCTCGTATTTCACATCTCAATATCTGACAATCGTTGCCGATATCTATGTATTGGTACATTGCTCCGTCTTCAAATTCTATAATCTTTCCCATTTTAAAAATAGCCCGGACATCTCTATTATCTGATGCCGGGCTTTCTATACTTCTATCTATGTAAAATCGATGTCGGCGAAAAACTTGAAGATTATTAATCGACAGGTTCTATGAATTATTTATAAAAAATCTGCTGAAGCCGCTCAGCTGACTCTATGATCATATAATATATAATAATCAGTATAGACAATGGGGAGGTGACTTATTCATACAACTGAATGGTTTTATGTTAATTAAATAAGGCTAAAAATGCCCGCGGAGGCCAAGTGGCCATACTCTGCATCATCCTGGCTGATTACAGAGCAATATTCGGAAATACTCACTTTAACGTCAATACTATAACGGATCTTGTAAGGCTGGCCGATTTTAGGAATAAAGTTTTTTGATTGATCCCCTCCATAATGAGGATATCTTCTCTTCTTCCCCAATTTATGAACTACAATTTCTGGATTTTTGATATAAAAATTTTCTGGCTCGATCATTGAAAAAATTGAACCAGAGGGTAGGTAAATATATCTAGCGTCAGAATCGAAATCGAAATCTATTGGTGCAATATTATAAAACGAAATAAAGGATACCGCTGATAATGCTCTGGTTTTTGATTGTTGACCGTTGCCCCTTTTGATAACTTGCCTAACTGGTACCTTATGTTTCCTTTTTACACGGTAGAATTTCATATTCTAAAAGTAGAAAACTTATTTTATATAAAAAAATAAATTACGCTTCTTTTCTATCTGTGTTGGACTAAAAGGCTTCTTTTTAAGATGAGGACGCACTAGGCACCCAAAGCACAGACAGAAGAGTAAAATATAGAGGAATACCTTTCGCATATACTATTATATACGAAAACCTCGAGGTAGTTCCTATAGTAGTCCAAATTCATCCCCTAGAATTAGATGCCCATATCTGTCGCTCTCTATAGCATTCATGGGACGGAGAAATAGAGGAAGAGCCCGTTCATTGTATCTCTGATCAGCTAATTTCTCTCCTTCATAATACCATGGACCAACGTTATTAAATAACATCAATTGTTCTGCCCCTTTCTTGAGTATTCTTCCCTGAACATTTTTTGAGACCATTCTCTGTCTTGCTCTATCGAAATTGGGTTTGGGAACGTCATACACATTGATGAGATAAGTTTTATTATATCCGCCGTATAAATACTTCTCACCGCTCTCTTTAATTGAAACTACAGATCCTTGAACAACAAAAAGATCTTCAGGCCGACCGTGTCCTATCTTAAGTGGAGGGTGTCCTATCTTAAGTGGAGGGTGTCCTATTCTGAAAGCTTTGAGCTTTTCAAAAAGCTTATGTTCAGTATAGCGGATTTTTTCTGTCGAGGGCATATCGTTCTTCGAAGTGAGAAACCACTTGTTGATCATTTCCCTGTTCTCGGGATTGATTTTATCTATTGGTGGTGCTATGACTCGATAAAACATAATACTAGATCAGATAAGGCCAAATTCCGCTGCCTCTGGGTGTTCTACCATAGTGACAAATACTTCGCGTATTTCCGGATTTGCATTTTTATAAATCCATTTTTTAATTTTGACCTGATCTTTGGACGGAATCATTTGCCAATGTTCCCTCACATTTTCACTATATTTATAATAGAGCATTGCCTCCATGTGCTCATCCATATAAAAGAATCCATGATATTGAGAAGGATGTAAACGAAAATCGATCACCCGTAAGAATATCATTCTCTTATTGCGATGTATTAACCAATTGCCTATGTAAATTAATGCAACGGATACTAAAATAAATATTACTATACTAAAAAATATTACTATACTAAAGAAGACCAAATTCATTAGCTGTAACTTGAGGATAGAAATTATCATACAACTTTAGATCTTTGGATTTCATACAAGCGAGAATTTTTATCTTCTCTTTCTCTGATGATGTATTAAAAAGATCGATGGCATTTTTTATAGAATGCCCGCTACGGATATGCTTTAGTATTTCTCTTGTTTTTAATACATGGGGTTGGGACTCGTAAGCTTCGATGATGAGACACGCAAAGAGAAACCCAATTACTGCACAAAATATCATCGTAATGTAGAACATAATCATTATACTTTTTTTAGAGCTTCTGCAACTTGTTCTTCGACTGGTGGCATCTCCAACCACGGATTAAGAATAGTATGTGCTTTGTAGTTTGCTCTTACTATAATCTCCAGAAAATCCTTAATAGTTTTATCTACCCATTCTTTATTTTCTGGTAAAGTTCCTGTTCCTTCTAGACTCTCTTTTATTTCAACAGCCATTGTAATGATCTTTGCTAATTGGGAAGGAGTCGTGTTCTCTTCCGCTATACAAGCTTTCAATTTTTCAATTATAGACTGGAAATGTGAATCAACCATAGCATTAGTTTATACTACAAATGTAGAGAAAAAATTCTAATTGTCGTGTATCCGAAAGATATTACTTTTCCGGCCTTTAGATTGGAATATATCGCGAATTAAGTTTAATAAGAGGATTAGGCAGACTGTAGAGGTGATAATGCACACTAAATGGATCAATATGAAGAGCGCAATTAGCGAATTGAGTTGCATTCAGTATATATTCTCAGATCAAACCAAACTCAACAGCTTCAGCAGGAACTAGCGATCTTTCGGAGGTTAATTGAGGGGTTGACATGAGCATCCCGCTGGACCTGTTGTAATACCTCACATAAATCTCCCCTTTTGGCCCTATGCTATGCACTATTCCCGGTTCATGGAATTTCTTTTGCTCCTCTGGGACAAGAACTTTGGCAAATTCTGGGATGTAAATAACCTTATCTCCTTCTTGATAACTCATACACCAAATATAAAAATTCTACCTAGTACTAAAAAATCTATTTGTAGGAATCTAGTTTGAGATCTAAAGATTTCCGGGGGTGCCTTCTTAGAAAAGCGTTTTAACACCACCAAAAAAGAGGCCTCAATTTCTTGAGACCCCTTCATTTTAATAATCATCATCATCCGAAGACAATATTATGAAACTAGATGCTAAATGCAGCTGTTTATTTTTTCTTTTTAGGCTTTGGTTTGATCCTATCTAAATTTTTATATTTTATGTTCTTTTGAGCGAGCATCTTTGTTAAATCCTCATAAGAAATATTACGCATAATTCCTATCGTAAATAAAATTTGAATACAATCAGCTATCTCTTCCGAAATATTGTTATCGATTTCAGACACGGGCTCAGATGTGCCCTTCATCCCTATGATCTTATTTACAGATTGAGCTAATTCCCCAACCTCCTCGGTGAGCTTGCAAAGAAGCTTGGCTTCATTTGTACCGTTCTTTTTTCTATCTTTCTTTAGAATTTTCGATACCTCTGTGAAATGACTCTGCATAGAGATTTTAGTCCGAACCCAAGAGTTTGTTTCCTCTAGACTTCATTCTCGCATTTTTCGAGAATAGCCCACCATTTTTCTCGAGCGATAAAGAGATCACCATACCACGCTGGGACTTGACCGTCCCATAGACCCTGACTAACTAATTCAACTTGCCAATCTGATTGAGTACCATTATAATCTTCTGGAGGGATTGCTGGAACTAGCTCCTTGCTAGTTTTTCTGAGCTGGGACTTTTGTGACATATAAAAAAATGGTTTTAAGTTTGAAATCAAATTTAAAGAACCTCCCATAGAAAATATGCTTTACACAAAAAAAGAACCGCTCATTACAAGCGATTCTTTTCTTTCCCCTAAACACAAACATACCTAATGACAGCAGTAAAAATTGTACCGTTATTTGATACCGAGCTCGCGGAGGGTCTCAGCTTGCTTTTCTTTTATATGATAGTCGAGAATATCAATTACAGCTTGAGCTGATGTACACACCATATACTTGTCCCACACCATTGCAAAGAACCTCTTAGGCTTTGATACTTTCTTGAAATGAAATTTATAGGCAGGTTTATCTGGGAAAATTAAGAGACACATGCCACAGAGGGTGTAGGTCCTAATTAAGGACTCTTTGTTTGTTTTTTTAGCAATTGACATAAAAAATGGGTGTTTAATTATTATTTATTCTTAGAAGCTTTCGAGCATATATTCCACAAGCTTATGTACCTTTCCATATACAATAATGAAGAAAAGAACTTTCCAGAAGTAGCCAGCTTCGATTTTGAGATGAAAGAATTTTTCCATTTTCTCGATCATATATTTCTATTTAGATAGCAAAAGTAGAACTTCTACTCCAAATTAAAAAATAAATTTGATAATAAGCACAAAAAAAACCCTGGGTAGAAACCCAGGGACCTAACCCATTTTTTTCTGAACATAGTCTCAAAAACTGATCCAAGACTTGCATCCCAAATATACATACATGGAATTGAATGATATGATTTTTTATGCAGTTATATTTTGCAATAAAAAAGGTCCTAAAAAATAGGACCTTTCTACCTTTAACACCAGTTTTGCTTTATGTCAATATCGTAGGCAAATATAAACAATTTATGAACATTTATCACATTTTACCATAGAAATTAACATCCGGCATTAAGAATTGAACCAATTCTTAATTTCTTTCCAAGTTCCTTTGAATAGAGGAGCTTCAAATCCGTTTTCCTTCCCATATACTGTTCCCGTGCCATCATCAGACTTAAATCCTGACTTAGGCGTGATAGTAAAGATGACGTCGCCCGATTTCATATCACAAATTCTAAAGTCATCATAGAGATTCCCCACCATCGGACAGGTGTTCTTAAAGAACACGTAAGAGTTGTTGAGATCGAGTTTTGACGATTTGGAAATGCCAAGCAAGTACTTATAGAGCTTGTGGGTTTTGGCAGGCAATGCTTTATCCGAACAAAACCAATCGAACCATCCAGCGGCACATTGTGTCTTGAAATCAGTTGCTTCATAAGCACCTGAGAGATACTGAGCGATCTGCTCGTTTCCTGTTAATTGAGTTTCTCCGTGTATCATAGTGTGTGTTTTTAAGTGTATTATAAAAGTAGAAATTCTACCTCAAATAAAAAAAAAATTCTATTTTTTCTTGTTAGAATTTTATTTTGCGGAGGTGCCGTCACTAAGCAACATTTTTTTTAAGTTTGTAACTCTCTTAATTCTTAAAACAATTAAACTATGACTCAAGGACAACAAAATCAGGGAAGCAAGTCTGGTACTTCTTCAACTGGCTCACAGGGTAACAATCCTCAGAAAGGCCAGGGACAGCCAGGACAGGAACAGCAACGCGATCAGGATCGCGACTTTGACAGAGAAAACATGGGTTCAAACCCGAATTTAAGTGAATCTGAGAGACTGGAGCAAGAAAGAGAACGAGCCCTAGAGAAAGACCAACCTGGGAAAAGTGATCAGAAGAAGTAATTTCTGATCGAGAGGGAAAGAGCATTATTAACTAATAGAACTTGGTTAACGGGAAATGCTCTTTCCCTCTTATTGTGTTATACACAAAAAGAGAAACCCGATGTAGAAACACCGGGTCATAAACACTACTACTATGTAAAATCTTTTTTAGATCTGTTTCTTTGGAACTTTGTGATGAATCCTCTTTACAACTTTTTCTGGCTGGAGCAGTTTGAATATTTTTTCAACTTGTACAACACATTTCTTGAGATGTTCGATATTCTCGAATGGCGATGCGAACATTTTCATATCGAGATACTGAAACATATCTTCATAAGAATGCAAGGTCAGTTTATCACGATCTCTGAGCATTGGCTCGATGAGATCAAGTCCTTTCAACAGTTCAACTATCTGTGGGAGGTGTGATAGATCAGCAGCGGCAAATTCACTCTGAGTTATTCTTTTCATATCTTATGTTTTAAAATTTCCGATCGTTTTGTAAATGTTTAATGATATTATCAATTGTAACCCAGCCTTTGATGACAGGGGTTGCTTCATAATAATGCGAGCTGTTGTTCATCAAACTGCATTCTTTACCCAATTCGTCTTTGATGAGAATAACATAGGAAAGGAATTCATCAGACCCTTCATAGTCAAAAGTAACTGTTAACACCTTCATCGCACCTATTTTCGGAAACTGCTTGGAAGCTAATTTAAATGGAACGAGATGCTTTATAGTTGCTTTGAGAAATTTCAAATTCTCTTTCTGCTTTTCTTTGGTTATATCTCTTCCGAAAGCTGCACCACTAACTCGAGGAGTGATCTGAGGATTTCCCTGTATTGATCCAGAGTAAAAGTATAATCCAGAATCGTTTTTATACCTGAACTCATACATGCTTTTGTTCGTGTCGTGTACTAGGAATTTGCTCCATTGTTCCTTTGTCCACTTGGTGTATGGGACTGAAGCCATCTTATCAATATCAGTCTGAGCTTCTGCTTCGATGATTTCTTTCCTCCGGTTGTACCAGATTGTGAGCTTCCTCACTGCCTTCTTATACTCCTTGCGGATAGTGGCGAGCTGTGTATCGACTTCTTTGAGAGTGAATTTTGTGGTCATGGTAGTGTGTGTTTGTAGAGTAAAAGTAGAACTTCTACTTCAAACTAAAAAAATTATTTATACTTTTTTTGTTCTTTTCTGAATTTGATTTTTTAAAACTGTTTCAACTGCAATGGTTTTATGATTTTGAAAAAATTCAACTTCAAAAGTTTCATTGTCGCCATAGTCATGAACTATTGTTCCAATAGTGCCTACGAGTATTTCCTTTATTGGAACAATTGAAACAATTAAATCAAATTCTTTAAGTGTGTCCATGGTTATTTCTTGATTTCTCTAATAAAAAATGTTGATTCAACTATCCCGTTTCCCTTACTAATATAGATATGAGTCTTTCTGGAAAAGAACTTACCCAACCCAGCTTTTTCAAACTCCTCTCTGATCTCATTCTTATAAATCCCATCATAGTGCTCTACTGTCATATCTCCATTGGGGTAAAAGTAAATCTTAATGTTTTGTCCATAGGTTCGGTCAACGGACTCTTTAAATATTTTGATCTGTTGTGCATATTTGGCCGGAGCTGGTCCTGATGGTACTAATGTGGCTGGCATTGATAAAATTTATGGATTAGGTGAATATTTTTCCTCTTTTTATTTGATCAAAATCAATGGACATGCTCTCAAAGAATTTTTTGATGTTTTCAGCCTCATTTTTTGAGTTGATCCCGATTGTAACTATTCCTTTCCCATCGCCACCAGCCGAACTCAATTTCAGATTTAAAAAATGACCTTCACCTGGGATTTCTTCTATCACAGCATATCTTACCATTTGTAGATTAACAAACATGTCGTTGACACGTATGAAAATGGGATTGGGACTACTTAGATCCATTCTTTTCTTTTAAGAGTTCATTGGCAATCTTGGTGAGTTGTTTACTATACCTCCACATCTTCGACTTCACTATTTCAATATCATGCATTGTGATCTTATGTGTTTGGAGATATGATTTGACAATAGGACTGAGGACCTGTGAATCTGGTCCGTTGAAACCTACACCATTTTCGATGAGTGATCTCCCAGCTAACCTCTCAGATTCTGTTTGTTTGAGGTAGAGCTGACATGCACCTCTCAGTGCCCATTTTGCATCATTGAGTGTCTTACGTATTTCCTTTTCGGTCCAGTAAGTGCGGGGTTCTTTTTCAAAGATAGATAATTGCCTCATGGTGTAATAGTGTATGGAGTAAAAGTAGAAGAAAAATTCTACATAAAAAATTAAATTACGCCAAATTCTTTAGCAATTTTTTCACCAAGTCTTTCTTCAATGTATGTGATAGATCCCCGGAGGATATCTTGAACGCTCACGACGTATGATTCTGCGTGACCGCCGGAACGTATATTTTCAGAGACAGAGCATGAATGTCTAAAACCAAACAATTCCCATGTTTCATCATCATAGATGTGTGATATTACCACCTGGAGATTTTGTTCAATATTTCCTTCGATGTTGCGGGTGAAACGCGAAACGCCTGTGCTAGAAGATCCACTGTTCTGAAAGCCGGATATCCAATGGAGTATGTTTGGAATTGCTTGCATGACCTCTATCACATCAGCTTCTCTAGCTTCTTTATTACTAGCTTTTGAAATGTAAGTTCGTTCATTGCCGAGCTTATTGAGAGCTTCGTAGGCTTCTTCGATGACTTTATAAGTTATTATACGAGACCTATGTTTCATGGTAGTGTGTTATGGAGTAAAAGTAGAAATTCTACTTCATACAAAAAAATTTATTTCATATTAATCCAAATTCTTTTGCTGATTCCCTTATCACATACTCTTCATATAATATTTTGAAATGCTCTAGATAAGTAGAACCAACTTCTTCTAGTTCATCTACTTCCTCATCGTATATCCCCTTTGGTCCTATCCTTGCAATTCTCGTTTTACCATAATTGACAAACTCGTCTAAGATGATGAGAGATGCGGCGGGCATGTGAGGCGTGTGCAATCGTTTTTCGGAAATTCCTTTAAATTGAAATATTGATATGTCACCAAGATGGTGAATCTTTTAATTCGAAACCTTTCCACCACGTATCCATAGGACCAGGACGGAATAGATAATAAAATTTCGCATTCCGTTTGTAGTAATAAAAATTGCCGATGATTAAATCTTCTAGTTTCATATTAATCCAAATTCTAGTCCAGCAACTAAGTGTCCGTATTTTTTATCGTTAGACTTAATCTTCTTGATTTGTTTCTTCCGTTCCCATCTACGAATCTCTCCAGTTTCTAATCGATAAATCACATTAAGAGATCCTATGACATAATTTTCAGGAATAAATGATTCTGTGTTTAACTCGAGTACTGTAATTTGATGATAATTAAAAGTGAGTGCTTCGTGACGAAATACAGTGCCGGTCGGTAAAAATATCACTTTTTCAAATTGACCATTTTTTATTTCAACACCATCAGTTCGAATTGTAGTGTTATGATTGAGCTTCATGTGTTTATTTACAGTGTAGTGGGTTGTTTCCATTGTGTGTTTATTATAACCAAATATAATAATTCTACCCGAGGTAGAAAAATATAATTCAATCTTTTCCTTAGAAAACCAGACAATTGTTACGTGCGCGGGGGCACCTCTGGAAACTTTGCCTACTAACGCCCAATACGTGTTACACACAAATAACCCGTTCGAATTGAACGGGTTATTGAATTGAAGTATTTTTTAGAATGCAGTTCTTGTGTCGTCGAATAGAACATTGAGTTCGTCAAAGGCTAAACGATATGGATGATCTTTGAAAGTATCAAATCCGAGATGTTTTAAAAATTCCCGTTGTTCCTTTTTGTACATGAGATATGAATCTGTCTTTAGCGAAAAGAATTTGCTATAAGAGACATTGGCAATTCGATCACAGATTTTGACAAGCACTGCTCCCTCGATTTTTTTCATGTCCTCATAATACTTATCATTTGCTCGCTCTGCCCGGGTCTTTCCTTTTTCGTTGCTGACAGCATAGATGAGTTCTGCGCAGGTCTCTCCCAATCGTTTTTTGACATTATTATAGGTTTGATCTGCATTTTCAATGAGATCGTGTCCCCAAGCTGCGAGAAACATATCAGTTTGTAACACAGGAGGAACCATATAGGAAAACCTCTGCATGTTCTTAGCAGCCGACTGGAGATGGAATTCATACGGGAGAGACTTGTCGTCACCGTACCTCTGATTGACATCCCGATGTTTCTGTTTGATCCATTCGATATGGGCGAGAGTCGTGTCGGAGAATTTACCACTCGGACAAAAAATAGAATATGGCTTGGAAGTCATATAGATTATATTTAATGATGATTAAAAGAGTCCAAATTCGTTTGCTAGCTCCAATACCTCTACAGATTCCTGTCTTGGGAAGCTAGGAGGGAGGTAGAGTTTTTTGATGAGGGATGGATCAATGCCCAAGGCCTCTGTGATCATTGCATTCTGTTCCTTGCCCTTGCTATAGATGTTTAGTTCGAGGAAGATTGCATCATTGCCCTTGAGGTGATTCTTGAGACAGTCTGAACCCATGCCATTGACTACTGATTCCTCGACCGAGAGAGGTAAGCCACATTTGCAGCAGTAATCATTGTGGAAGGCGTCCATTTCAGTTCCGACGAACTTATCCATTCTCTTCCAGTTCCTAATGAGCCAAGAGATAGTCTTGACCCCGACGTGGTTAGTGAATTGAGCTGGTGTATCTGTGAATTCTCCACTGAAGCGATCAATCTGACCGATGTATAGTTTGCCCGAATATCCGTCATTGAGTGCCTTGACGTAAACGTTGTAGAGGTTCTGATTGACTTGGTCTGCGTTTGGGTTTCTGACCTTAAAGGTGTAGGGTCTACCATTCCATCCGTTGCGAGTGATCTTATTATAACGGATGTGCTTGGGGCGGTGAATCTGAAAAGTGATGTAATTCCCTGTTGTCTTGTTCTTGAGCGTGAAGCGGGCATTGCCATCAAACATAAAAGATTTGAGTTCGGCAGCAGTGAGGAGGTGCTTAGTAGAAGTGATAACTGGTTTTGCTTTCTTGATAGTTGCCATGGTAGTGTGTGTTTGTATAGTAAAAGTAGAATTTCTACCTCATACTAAAAAATTTATTTCACATAAATTGTAACAAAATTTGATTTCGCAACACCCAAAGTTCCATCTTTTTTAGTTCTAACCCCGGTTATATTAATAAGTAAATCGGCATCTCCGTATTTCGATTCACCCACAAATTCTATATCATTTATTCGATATCTCCTCCCAGATTTTATCAAATCAATAAATGACTGATTTATAGAATCTATCACACCAAATTCTGAAGCAGATGAGAGATATTCCATTTGTTCAGAATCAATAATACTATGATACGCGCTTATGAGCCGTCCCGTTTTGTCTATGCACTCATTGTCAACATAGGCTCGATATATTTTGGGATCGCTATAGATATGATTCCAGAGCTCGACGAAACCGAATTCCTGGCCTATTCGTAAATTGAGAGAGTTGAGATATAATTTTTTGAGTTCGGCGAAGGTAATCATTGTAGTGTGTTTGAACAATAAAAGTAGAGTTTCTACCTCAAACTAAAAAATATATTTCTAAGAATCTCCCAACCTTTTTCCATAGATCAAATGCTTATAGAGGTCGTAGTCTTCGAGTGTTAATTTCTTTAAATCAATCTCGGTGGGCATGAGATGGATAACAGATCCTGGTGGGAAATAATGAACGTTGGCATTGTCGCCGAGGGATAGGGTAGTGCAGAGCTTGGAGCCAGCTGGTTCGAGGAATTGTAATGTGACCTGATCGGGTTGTTCTTCTAGCACAGTAAATAGCGAGCCCTCCCTCAGTACCATACGATATTCATGAACGAGTATTGTGTGAAAATTTATCGAATGCTCTTTAACTATCTTTCTCAGCATCATGATCTATATGTCTTAAATTCTGCTTTTACTAATTGGGCTAGCTTCATTTCTGAGGTATCCCCGTCTGGTAATACTTTATAAATGTCAGAATTATTTTTGTAAAAAGACAAGATTTTTTGGATTCTAGTGTGATGAATTCTTGGGTTGAATTCATTATTATTTATTTTCCATGAATATTCAGAGGTAGTCTCCCAGGAAGATTTTTGATCCATAATTTCTAAAATACATTTAAAAGAATTAGCCGACCGCTCCGAATTTTCAACATGCCAATAATATCCCACCTCATAAATGAGCGACCTCTCATCGATTAAGCCCATTTCAAATGCAGCTTGTATTTCTTTGTTTATATGTCCACTTATACTATTAGTACGAGTATTGTGTTGATTATAACTGCTTTCGACCGGGTATTCATTCTTCCGGAGTAAATATTTTGCAGTCAATCTGGTATTGCTATATAATATATTGTTTAACATAAAAAGGCCATTTTGTAATATATTAAATTATTCCGTAGTTATGTGCGACAATTTCATCTTCTGAAAGAGGAGCTAAATATCCTAGGCTGATCATGATTTTCAATATAGATGTTTGTATAGCATTGGTATAAGAACTATCAGCTTTATTTATTTTGCATTTTGTACATCCCTTGTGCTTCGTCGATACGCGAAAAACTTCGACAATGTCTCCTGCTAACAAACACATGTCATCCAATGTCCAGGCACTAATTCCCTTGTATTTGGTTATCCATTTATTATAAAATAAATGATCTGATAGAGGTTCCCTTTCTATTGTATAAGCCGGGCCTCCGTACTTAATGTATTTAAACATAATAGTTATCCCCTCGAATTTCTCATTCTTCTTCGGGGGAATAAATCTATAGATCTTCTTTTTCATACCTAGTAAAAGTAGAAATTCTACCTCAAATAAAAAAATCTTTTTTGTAAAAGTAAGTAACCATTTTTAGTATCCATAGATACATATAGCATGCAAAGACTTAAAGGGTTTGACCAGTATATCAATGAAGGACTCACTACTGTATTTCACCTCGGGGATAGCGGAGAAGAGGTGCATGCACTTCAAACAGGTTTGAGAAAGCTAGGATACAAACTAGGGGATCCTCAGACCGATGGTAAGTTTGGTCCTGAGACTTTATCCACTGCTCAAGCAGCTCAGGTACAGATCTCAAAGATTGATGGTAAGCCTCCAATATCATTTCCCTTTACCAATGCACTTTCAGGCGCTGCTGTTAATAGTATCGAAGGTGCCCTCGCAAACGAAGAGACGGTTCAAACCATCTCAAAAGAGGTGAATGAGATGATGAATGGCATCGGAAAGAGTGGATTAGCGTTTAAAGAGCGCTTAGTGAGGCTTCCTGATGTGGAAGGATTTGTAGATAAGCTCAAAATTGTCAGTAAAAACCTCAATATAGAGCCCAACTGGCTGCTCACAGTCATGTATAAAGAAAGTCGCATTAATCCTTATGCAGTTAATAAGATCTCAGGTGCGAGCGGTCTTATTCAGTTTATGGACAAAACTGCACAAGGTCTAGGCTATAATATCAATGATATTCGCGAAATGAGCGCTGCTGGACAGCTAGATGTGGTGGAAAAGTACTTAAAAGGTGGGGCCTATCACAATCTCTTTGATCTCTATCTCAAAGTATTCTATCCTGTTGCGATTGGTAAAGCCGATGATTTTGTGATTGGTAGCGAGAGATCCTCTGAATGGACTGCTAAGGTGGCAAATCAAAACCCAGCCATATCAAAAGGAAAAAGCTACATCACTGTAGCTGATTTTAAAGAGTATGCTTTTGGGAATATTGATGATGAGAATCTCGCAGTGATCAAGAAGACTGCGAGCAACATAGCTTAATTCTTACTGTTATTCCATTTACCCAAGGCGGCTATAATTACTTCTTTGGATTCTTCTTCTGTAATTTCACACATCTGCTTTTTGGCGCTAGCTACTTTGTTATCCAGAGCGACGTCGATCTGATTTATAATCTCTTTAATGAGATTCGCATCCCCGAGCTTAATAACGCTAGTAACGCTCTTGAGCATAGAGGCAATAAAATATAACCGATAGTCGTTATTTCCTGGTGTTTTTGCTTGATACATCGCAGTCTGTGCGAGCTCGTCTAATACTACGGTAAAGCTATTAACAATTAAGTCGTTCATTTTAAAAAATTAAAAGGTTTGCTGATTAGATTTGCGATAGGCTCTGATTCTCTTTCTGTCGTTACGGTAATCGAAAATTCCACAATAAATGGTATGGATGGTTTCAATGAAGCCACCAGCCACTTTTATGATAATATGAAAGATAATAATTGGCGATCCTATAGCGATAAGTAATAATGCGAGGTCTTTCATAAATGGGGTTGTTTTATATTGCTAATGTAGAAAATCTACTTTGAATATAAAAACTTATTTCATGAAAAGTTTGGTTTATCTATTTATTTATTAAGGCCTTAATGGTCTTGAACAATTGGAAGACAAATAGAAAGAGAACTGTAGCAGTTCCAATAACCGCGAAGGCTTGAGCTGCTGGATGAAGATGACTGATATGATCTAGGTATTTGCCCATGATTGTGTATATTATATTAAAAGGTAGCCGGGGAAGTTTCACCGAAGCGCTGTTATTTTCTTTTTACCTTTTATATATGCGCACAAAAAAAGCCTCCACTGAGAGACTCTTAGTATCTTTAGTTCTAAAGCTTATTCAAAAATTTGAGAGGTAACTGAAATCGATCTCCAGTTTTCCTTTTCCAAATCAAAGTATTTCAAAACCTTTTCGTTGTCCTGAATTACGCTGCCGTTTGGAAGTTTGTCGTCCGGAATGATATTGAGATCGAGTGTTCCAACTGCCGGACGAAGTTCGCCTTCAAGTTTGATAAAGGAAAACTTAACCACTCCACCTTCGAGTTTTTGTCTGAGCTTACCTATACTGATCGTTTGCATGATTGTAATTTAATGAATTTTCTGAATATAGAAAAATTATTTAGCGGCTAATAACTTGGTAATGTGATCCTCTATTTTTTTGGCTAGTGCCGACCGATATAAAGAATCCAATTTTTCTTCGGTATAAAACTTAGTCATTTTTTCGATCTCGTTATCTAAAATTTGATTGACGTGGCTAGAGACAATATTTTGAAACTGCATTTTCAATAGTATGTTTAGATAGTAAAAGTAGAAATTCTACCTCAAACAAAAAAATACTTTTGCGGCAATTTTTTCTAAAAGAGTCTGAAATTCAGAATCCAGGTCATTGATTACTTTTATATCATCGCTAAATACATTCTCAAAAGTATATCCCCCATGATAAAAATTCTCAGAGGCTTTTCTCAATCTGTCTCTCTTCTCTTTGATCTCGTCGAGAATGTCAAGTAATTGAACGCTTTGTAAATTGCTAAGATCCATAAATGTGTTTTTTTATTTATTATACCACATGATATGTGTGGCATCCTTTGGAATCAAATGAGCATCGGTAGGATAATAATTCTTGATCGTCATTTTATTATCCTTGACAGCTCGACCATGGCCATCATAGTTAGTAAAGAATTTTGAATCTACCCCTTCCTTCCATTCCTCTATTGTCATTAAATATCCAATACTGTCTAATTCTCTTTCGTATATTCCCTGTTCCATAAAATATGTTAAATTGTATAATTTTCGATGATTTCTTTTAATTTCGTTTGAAATGCTTCGAGATCCTCTTTAGAGGGATTTTTATCAACAGATTCATGCCCGAGTACCCACCCCTCTTTGAATATTTCCTCAGAGAGGGAATTAAGTCTCTTTTCTCTTATTAGTTTCCATGATAGGATTTCGAGACAAGTTTTCATAGTATCCCATCTCTTTCTATCAGCTGTGTATCTTTCCATGGCAGCGGCACAACGTCTATCATCATTTTTTATGTCTTCAGCTGTACAATCGCCGTTAATTTTATTGGCAGCATATAATTTTGTAAAAGATTCCACTCCCTCTTTATCTTTACACTTATCGTATTTCGCCACCAGATAAACGTTGCCATCAGCATTTAAAAGGAGTTTGTTTTTAATGAGCTCGAACTCCATAGTAAAATTCAAAAATTCTCCGTATGTCATATTTGGGATTTAAATATCTTCGATTGTTGCTGAGAGACCTCTTTCGATCAATGCTTCGGCTTTAGGACGGAGGTCGTCGAAAGTACCGTTCTTGACCGAGCATTTTCCTTTGTTATGAATTAGCCAAGCACACTGCTCAGCCTGCTGCTCAGAGTGATCGAGTATATCCACGAACGATTCAATAACATGCTGAAACGAATTGTGATCATCGTTATAAACTACGATGGCGTGTTTATCGTCTCCTGTGTTGGAGTCCTTGGTTTTGTTCTTATCGAGTACCTTAGTTGACATAGTGTGTGTTTGTTTGATCAAAAGTAGAATTTTTCTACCAATTTAAAAAATCTTTTACTAATTATTTCTAAAATATCTACCAAGGGGTCCCCTAGGGGGAGTCCCTCCACAAAAAACCCCAGGGCGCAGTTACGCATCTGGGGTAAGGCATTGCCTAAATGAAGTTTCTTGCCTATGGTTTCTTAGGAAGCTTTGACGACTGGTTGTTTCATATGGAACTCAGAAGTGTAATAATTCCGAGTGCTTCTACGAATACGAAAAACCTTGTGGGGCTTGCCTTTCTCGTCGTTCCAAACACGGTTGGTTTCTTCGAGATGCAT
>Ga0193708_1000081_pt1 | contig 18855 bp, 28 predicted proteins | sample H3c1metaG_FD_160570 | JGI IMG/M metagenome (GOLD analysis project Ga0193708, IMG submission 160570) | Soil microbial communities from a riparian zone of the East river system, Colorado, United States - H3c1 | ecosystem: Environmental > Terrestrial > Soil > Riparian zone | place: USA: East River...
TGCTTTAAGATACGATTCAGCAATAGGGGTTTGCAACTATCTTTATGCACAGATGTGAGTTGTGCAACATGCACATAGCATTGCCGCAATATTTTTAGAACAGTTAAAGCAAAATTAAAATGACACTGAGAATAAAATCATTAATTACAATACTTGGACTTTTTATTATCTCTATATCCAATGGTCAGAACAATAAAGCAATTATGGAATACCTTAACATTCCCGGGCCTCTTACCCTTAACAAAACTACTTTTAATTTAGCCTGGAGTTCACACCCATCAGCCAGCTATTATAAACAGGAATATATCAGCTCAAAAGATAATCTTGCAAAGTATTCGAAAATGATATTGGTTGAGGTGCTTATTAGTGACGCTAAACCAGCAGACCTGGCAAAAGCCAAAATGGATGAGTTAAAACAGCTTAAAGTCACAAATCCAATAATTAATTACGAGATCTTTCAAAAAAATGGAGAAATTATACTCGATTTTTTAATAAGTGAAAATTCTCAGGATGGTAAGCAGGTGAATATCATTGAAAGAAATGTTTACCGCTACAAGTCCACTACAGTTAAAAATGGGCAAAAAGCTGTTATGCTTTTTGGTGCAAGTGAAAGAGCCTATGGCAATGGAGTTGACGCTTTTCTGTCTTCATTAAAGAAAACCAAATCAGCATTACTAAATTCAGTTGCTGGTTTTAGTATACCGTTAATTTCAATTAAAGAATAAACAAATATTACAGCAATTCGCTTTCATCAAATTTTCGTCCCTTAGTGGATCATCACCGGGCACATGACTAAAACAGAAATTTCCGGCATTGCGCCATTCTTTATCGTAAAGAATGTTCCTGCCGCACTGAAGTTTTATCACGACCTCCTCGGGTTCGACATAACGTTTCAGGGACCCAGTGAAGACGATATCTTCTTTGGCATTGTCCAACGGGATGCTGCGATGATCATACTGAAGGGGGTTGGTGTCGATCCCGTGCCGAACTACACGCGGGATATCAAAAAAGGCATTGCCCGCTGGGACGCTTATCTCCATGTCCCGGATCCTGATGCACTGGCGGCAGAATTCTCGTTGCGCAATGTCGTGTTCTTTGAACCACTCAGGGACGGCGATGATGGGTTGCGGGGATTTGAAGTTATGGATGCCGATGGATATGTTTTATTTTTCGGACGGCCCAAAGGAAAGAAGAAATAATAAAGGAAAATATTTTTTAAATGAGGTACCAGGTTTACGTTATAGAGCTATCAAAAAGGGTGTTTACGGAAAATACAATATTCCGGACTGCAAATCCGCAATTTAATGGGGTGCTTCAATGTCTTTATGTGGGCATGACCAGTAAAACCCCGGCAGAACGGTTCAGGCAACATAAGACCGGGTATGTAAACAAGAAAGGCCACAAGTTGTCTGCCAATATTGTTCAGAAATACGGAACTTACTTGCGTCCAAGCCTCTACGATCATATAAATTTAAGGGCTATGACCAGGGAAGAAGCTTTGATAATGGAAGAAAAGCTTGCCCTTGATTTAAGAAGGAAGGGCTATGCAGTTTGGTTTAATTGATTTTAGCAACGGTTACCTGTTTTTAGCTATGCGCTTAACAGTTAACTAACACAATTTTTCTTGCTTTTAGTTTTTCGTTTTTTAACTTACATTATCGTGGAGGCGCACACAGGTACAAATATCCAGGCTGCGCAAAGCCCCATGTTGTGCGTATTTAATGTGGACAGTTTAAAATCTTAAAAGATGAAGACTTTAGCGATAATAATGCTTACACTATTTTCTGTGGCTATTTACGGACAGGAAATAAAGCATGAATTCGACGGGCACAAGTGGGAAGCCCCTTACACGCTTCCGGTTCCCAAAGATTGGACCATCGAGCGATTTCTTATTCCCATTAGTTTTGCTCCTCAAATTCCATACAAGGGAGTTGAAGATATTCGCTTTACTCCGGGTTGGGCCAAAGTAAAAAGCGGCGAATACTGGACCTATGCTTTTTTGTGGTATTTAGAAGGAGAGATCAAAATTGATGCTAAAATAATTGATAGCAATTTAAAAGCCTATTATACAGGTCTTATTGTCGTCAATGGCCGTGCTATTCCTGTCGAAAAACTAATACCAGTAGTAACATCTTTCCGGGAGACCTGGGCAGATAAAGGTGATTTGAAAACCTATACAGGTACAATTCAAATGCTGGATTATAGGCAGCAAAAACCGATAATCCTCAATTGTAAGGCACACTTAAAATCTTGCCCGGGAGAAAACAAAACTTTTATATTCTATGAATTATCACCTCAGCCTTTATCTCATAACATTTGGATAAGCCTTGCTAAATTGTGGCTTGACTTTAAATGTAAAAAAGATTGACCCGTCAGCGAACATAAAATTTTTAAAAAAAAAATCAAAAAAAATTGCGTAGTTAAATAACTACACATATATTTGTAGTCAAATAGCTACGCAATGAATTTAAGACGAGACGTATTTCAAGCCATAGCAGACCCGACAAGAAGGGCAATACTTGTGCTGGTCGCTTCGCAATCCATGACAGCAGGTGCAATAGCCTCAAACTTTGATACAGCCAGGCCGACAGTTTCAAAACACCTGCAAATACTCACCGAGTGTGAATTGCTTAAACAGGAGCAAACCGGCAGGGAAATTTATTATCTCATCAATGCAAAAAAAATGAAAGAAGTAGCCGACTTCATTGAACCTTTCCGCCAAATGTGGGATGACCGGTTTAATAAATTAGAAAGCATTATGAAAAAATACAAATCAAAAAAGTAAAATAGTATGGAACGAAAAACAAAGATCAATGCCGAGGACGGCAAACAGGAATTAGTGATCACAAGGGAATTTGATCTGCCGCTGGAATTACTTTTTAAAGCGTATGTAGAGCCCGGAATTGTTGAGCAGTGGATGGGAACCAAAGTACTGAAACTTGAAAATAAAAAGCATGGCGGTTACCAATTTGAAACAACCGATCCTTATGGGAACAAACACGGGTTCAATGGAGTGATCCACGAGTTTAGCCCGAACCGGAGGATCACAAGGACATTTGAAATGGAGAATACGCCTTTTGATGCCTGGCTTGAGTTCCTGGAATTTGAAAAACTAACCGATGATACCAGCAAACTCAATATACATGTAGTATATAAGTCAGCCGCACTGAGGGACCAAATGCTGCAGATGCCCTTTGCCCAAGGTATAAATATGGCACATAACCGGTTACAGGACATCGTTAGCAAATTAAAATAGCACACTATGACAAAAAGAAATAAGATCATCTATTGGATCGCCACTATCTGGCTTGCAGTAGGAATGGCATCAACCGGGATAGTGCAATTTATCAAAACGAAAGAAGAGGTAGAACTGATGACACGCCTGGGCTACCCCATTTATTTTCTAACATTGATCGGTCTTTGGAAAATATTGGGAGTTATAACCATCCTCATTCCTAAATTCCCGCTACTCAAGGAGTGGGCCTATGCAGGCTTTTTCTTTGCCATGTCGGGCGCGGTCTTTTCTCATTTAGCCAGTGGAAGTGAGGCCAAAGAATTTTTTGGACCACTATTATTACTGATCCTGACTATAGTATCCTGGTATTTCAGGCCCGCCGGCAGAAAGACCTTTTTCGTTAAACAATAAATGAATAGCATGGATCCAAAGGTTGATTTCGGATTTTTCATAGCAGCCATGCCGGATACGCGGTCAGCTGATTATTATTTAGGTTGTCTTGAAGGTTCTGTTTTCATGGATTTTGATAATTGTGAGGACGGGCGCATTCGCCTAAAAAGAATTTCTTTCGATGGATATGGATGCTGCGACTTAAGCGGCCAGGCAATACCGATGAACGAAATTGATTCCCGTGCTTTCAAAGAAATAATCGAAGCACAATTATCTGATCAGTCCCGGCTAACAATAATTGTAAAGAAAGTTATATTGAGCAACAGGAAACTTATTTGGGAAAATGCTTTAACAGAATATACTCTATTGTGACAGGCACAATCAAATCTTCTGAAAATGGAAAAAGCAAATAACAAAACAGCAAGCAGACAGAACACAATTAAAATAACATAATGTAACAAAGAAAATATAACGTATGAGCAAGATCAATAGCACTAAAAAGAAGTTGTCACCGCAGGAACGTGATGAACTACTCAGGGCCTTAAAAGCCCGTTTTGAGAAAAACATGAACCGCCATAAAGGCCTTGAATGGCCTAAAGTACAAGCCAGGCTGGATCCGCCAGCTGGCGGAGAAAAACTGTGGTCGCTCAATGAAATGGAAATAACCGGCGGTGAGCCGGATGTTGTTGGCCATGATAAAAAGACGGGCGAATACATTTTTTATGATTGTTCAGCGGAAAGCCCTAAGGATCGCAGAAGTATTTGTTACGACCATGAAGCGCTGGAGTCAAGGAAAGAACATAAACCGGAAAATAGTGCTACTGAGATGGCTGCTGACATGGGTATTGAGCTTTTAACGGAAGAACAATACAGGGAGTTGCAGAAACTTGGAAACTTCGATATAAAAACGTCGAGCTGGGTGAAAACACCTGCTGATATCAGGAAACTTGGTGGTGCCCTCTTTTGTGATCGCCGCTACAACACTATCTTCCTGTATCACAACGGTGCAGAATCTTACTATGCCGCCAGGGGATTTCGTGGGTCGTTAAGGATATGATCCCGGTAACTATCAGGATTGCATTGCAGGCAAAGCGTGCTCTCTCCTGCCGGGTTGCTTAGTAAGAGCAATACCCACACACTTTCTCAATGCACTCCCTGATACGTTTGTTTATGTACTGACCGTAACGTCAAAGTATATTTTCCATTTGTTTATCAATTCACTTTGCGGCGATAATATATTTTCGTTACTTTATTAATGCCCTCAACAACATAACTTAACGAAGAAAGAAATGAATCCCAAGGTTGATTTTTATTTCAGTAAAGCCAAATGGCAGAAAGAACTGGAGCAATTGAGAATGATCGTTCTTGACTGTGGCCTTAACGAAGAATTGAAATGGGGTGTTCCCTGTTACACGTTTCAGAAAACCAATATTGCGCTGTTGTTTTTCAAAGGTGCTTTATTAAGTGATGCCAATGGTATCCTTGTCCGGCAAACGGAAAATGTGCAGGCGGCACGCCAGGTCCGGTTCACCAACGTTCGTGAAATAGTTAAGATGAAAGCCATTCTGAAAGCCTATATCTATGAGGCAATTGAAGTGGAAAAAGCGGGTTTGAAAGTACCTTTTAAAAAGACAACAGCGTATAACATCCCTGAAGAATTTCAAAAGAAATTAAATAAGGATCCCGCCTTGAAAAAGGCTTTTTATGCATTGACGCCGGGACGTCAAAGAGCATACCTGCTGCATTTTTCTGCACCCAAGCAATCCAAAACTCGGGAGTCGAGGGTTGAAAAAGCCAAGCAGCAAATTCTCAATGGAAAGGGATTAAATGAGTAATCCCTGTGAGAAAATAAATTAATTTACAGGTAGTTTTAAAGCAATAAAATGAGGAAGGTTATTTTAAATTTAGCTGTAAGCCTCAACGGCTTTATTGAAGGCCCAAATGGAGAACTCGACTGGCTCGTCAGGGATGAAGAAACAGATTTTGGTGATATCCTTAACGACATACTTAGTGATAAAGACATTATCTTTTATGGCCGGGTAAGCTATGACAAATGGGGGAACTTTCAACCGGAAGAAAATGCAAGTCCAAAACTTAAACAAGCATATAAATTAATGCATAGTAAGACGAAATATGTCTTTTCAGGAACAAGGCTTAATGATAATAGTGACGCAATTTTCATTAATTCAAACATTAAAGAAAGAGTGCTGGAAATTATACAGCAGCCTGGTAAAAATATTTGGCTTTATGGCGGGGCAAAAATTACAGCAACTTTTCTGAACTTAAACCTAATTGATGAGTACAGGCTTGCTGTTCATCCTGTTATTTTAGGGAAAGGCAAACCGCTTTTTCAAAACACCGAAGACAGGCATAAACTGGTATTGGTTGAAGCAAAAGGCTATAAATCTGGAGTAACATTGATGACATATAAGGCTGACAAAACAACGGACAGCTAGCAATGACGGCCGCCAACACAATACACGGCAAATTAAACCAACAGGCTATGCATAAATATTCAAAATTAATTACCGGATTTTTTTTTCTTTTCTTTATTTCTTCCGCATTTGGCCAGCTTAGCCTGCAACAACAGGACAGTATAGCAAAAAGTTTAGTTCCAATTCAGGATAAGGCGGTTGTATTTGTTATTCGGCCAACTGCTTACGCTTTCGCGATCAGGGATGGATGTGAAATGCGACTCCGTGTATATTGGAACAACCGGGCCTAAAAGCTATATATACACTGCACTCCCTCCGGGAACATATACATTCCTGTCACGGTCAGAAAATAAATCATTTTTAGAAGCTTCTCTTGAAGCAGGTAAAATATATTACCTGGAGCAGCAGGTGAAAATGGGGGTGATTTATGCGCAAACAAAACTAAAACTAGTTGAAGAGGAAAAAGGGAAAAAATTTTTATCCAAATGTAAATTGGATCACACAAATCAATACGCACATTAAAATCAGGCAATTTATCAAAAGAAGAATAGATTTTCAAAAGCAAGGCAGGACTTTAGCAATATCCCGCTATCCTTCCCTCGCTAAGGCCAGGCGCACATAAAAAAATTGTTTGCTTTTAGGCTTTCGTTTTAACTTACATCCTTATCAGTAACCTGGCATATTTTTTTGAAATTGTTCAACAAACTAAAAAAGAATAGTGAAACTTAATCACAAGGAATTAACAGATCTGTTACAAAGAGCGTACTCTGCAGAAAAAGCAGCAGTGCCTACCAGGGCCATGCGGGATCTGTAAAAGATAAAAGCCAAAAAGCCGCAATCAGGCAGATCGAAATTGATGAATGGAATCACCGGAAAGAGGTTTTAGAAATAATGAAGCATTACGACATCCCGGTATCAAAATACTATGAGATCCGTTTCCATATCGTAGGAAAGATCATTTCATTTAGCTGTTATATTATCGGGTGGTTCATGCCTTTTTATTTTGCCGGCAGTTTAGAGAGCGGGAATGTGTGTGAATACTTCCGCATGAAACATTTTTTTAATGAACTTGGCATTAAAGATCATGACCAGGTATTATATGAAATGGGGATCAAGGAAAAGGAACATGAAGTTTATTTCTTGAGTAAAATAAAGAATAGCAAGCTTTTACCTTTTTTTGAAAAATTGTTTTGCTGGGGCAAAGGAAAAAGCTTTAATAATGTAGACCTTGACAAAAAATATCCTGTTGAATCTTCGGACATTTATTGTAAAAAGTAAGCCTGTGTTTATGAGACATGTTAAATACCTATTTATAATTTTATTTTTCTGCGCTTGTGTGCAGAAACAATCCGGGCATCCGGATGGCCAAAACAAAATTAAAACCAGCGATAGTACTTCTGAAAGCCTGTTTGAAGTGAGTGGCGAAGATGCAGAAATGAACAGCGCAATTGCAAATGCCCGGAAAACCCTTTCCCAATTTGACGATGCGCTTAAGAGCAGGGATGATAATTTTGACTATTTTTCAATTAAAAAGCGATTCCCAACTCCCAATGACGGAGGTGAACATATCTGGATCAACCAAATAGAATTTTCTAAAGATGGCTACAAAGGAATAGTTAATAACGAAGCTGTTGAAACACTTGAAGTAAAATTTGGAGATACGGTTTATATCTCTAAAAAAGACATCACAGACTGGATGTACTTAGACAAAAATGTTCTCCGGGGCGGCTATACTTTAAGAGTAGCCATGAACCATATGTCAAAAAAAGAAAAAGAAGATTTTTTAAAAGAGGCCGGATTTTATATCGACAACTAAAGCAGTGTAATTCTTAAACACATTATATATTATGAAAAAGATCATCCTGGCACTGGCATTAATTCAGTTTTCCCTGTGTAGTTACTCCCAATTGGTAGCAAGAGCTGAAATAAAAGAAAAAATTGATGGCATCTGTGATATTAAAAATGTTTACAGCCTCTTTCCAATGTTCGGGGATCAGAAAGAAGCGATCTGCCCTGTTCCCGATTCAATAATAGAAGAAAGGCTTAATAAAGAAGTTGAATTCTTAAAAGACAAACCGGATTATAAGGATAAGGGAATGATTAGCGTCATTATAAATTGCAAAGGTGAGGTCGTTCGGTGCCAAATTGATAATAAATCAAAAAGCCCGGTCTTAGATGAACAGGTAGTGAATGTGTTTAAGACCTTAACTTCATGGAAAGCAGGTAAATTAAATGGCAAAGATGTAGATAGCCTGAGGCTTTGGAGTTTTGAGGTTAAGAAAGGAAAGATCATACTCTGATAATATTTTTGCCAAATATAACATGGCAGGATAGTGGCTTTGTTTGATTGTTAGCAACAAATGAAAATGATCGATGTAATTCAAATATTTAAATCAGAAGAAAGATTTAAAAAAGGCGACTATGAAACAGGCAGGCTTCTCAACCAATGGGAAGACAGTTTATTGTCCGGGAACGGGTATTTAAAAGGCCGCACCTTGTATTTGCCCGATACAGGCAGGGAAGAGTCCGCTATTGAAAAAGCGAAAACGGTTATTATCCTGGATCTAAAAGGTTTTGATCCTTTCGCTTCCGCATTGGCCCTGAAAACTACAAGGCCACCCCGATGGCATATGGACACTAAAAAAAAACATATGCTGTATGTCAGGGATGAAATAATATGCTATTATAACCTTGCAGCATCTATGGACTTTGAGATCTTCAGGATCGAAAAAAAACAACCTGACAGTTTCAACCTATACCTAAACTATACCGGGAACCGGTTCGCTATTGGTATCCCTGAAAGGGATGATCATAAGATCGCCGGGCTTAAGCCTGGCAAGGCTGTCAGGTACAGGTTAAATGGAAAATCCGACTTTACAATGAGTGGCAGGAAACAGCGCACATTTGCTGAGTACGATTACATTATAGAATATCCAGGCCAGGCCGATAAGATAGTTTTTAAAGACCCGGATAAAATTAAGATGAGCAAGACCCCCAATAAGGAATATAAACTCGTGGATGAGAGAAAAATATTAAAATAAGGCGCCGTTGCTAACACAGCATTATACGCCCGCTAAATGCAAGCCAGGTAATGAAAATAATCACGTGGAATTGTAATATGGCTTTTCGGAAAAAAGCCGGGTTTATCCTAACACACAAGCCTGATATTCTAATTGTTCCCGAATGTGAACATCCTGATAAATTACAATTCGACCCGGCAACGCCAATCCCAGCCGATATGCTTTGGTTCGGTACCAATAAGAATAAAGGACTTGGTATTTTCTCTTATGGCAGCGCCCGGTTTAAGCTGCTTCGCAATCACAACCCGGAACTAAAAATGATCATCCCTATTGCTGTCACCGGGGCTGAGTTTAAATTCACCCTTTATGCGGTCTGGGCAAACAACCCTGACGATCCTGATGGCCAATACGTGGAACAGGTCTGGAAGGCAATTCATCATTACGATAAAAAATTAAAGAACAGGCAAACGCTCCTGATCGGGGATTTTAACAGTAACAGCATCTGGGACAGGAAATACAGGGCAGGCAACCATTCAAATGTTGTAAAGCGGCTGGAAGAGAAAGGTATTTTTAGTTGTTACCATTTGCATCATAAACAAATACAAGGCAGGGAAGAACATCCTACTTTTTACCTCTATAAGCACAGGGACAAACCATATCATATTGACTATTGTTTTGCGTCCACTGATATGACAGACAAAATCCTGTCTGTGGAGATCGGGGATTATGATTTTTGGAGACAATATAGCGACCATGTGCCGGTGATTGTAACATTTAATGCTGACTAACAATACCAGGCAACTACTTCAGCCATTTCCTGCAAAGGTTATAAACAGGCTTTTCAAATAAAAGATAAAGAGCAATAGCAATAAGCCAAAGTAAAAAGAAGTTGCGGTCGGGCAACAGTACCTGCTGCCTGAGCTTTATACTTACATAGCTGATATGCACCAGGTAAAAAGCAAATGATGCATTACCCAGCAATACCATTAGCCGTAATGAAAAAAACCTTTGCAACCATGTCCGCTCATAGATCAGCCCTGCCAATGACAATACAACAAAGAAGGGCAGTGCAATTTTATGCAGCAACATTCCTCCTGTATGGTTGATCCCGTCTTCGTAAATATCTGACTGGAACAGGCCAATGGAATAAGTTGTAACAAGGATTCCAATAAACCCTATTGTCGTTTTGTATTTTAGCTTTTCCAGCAATGCCGTTCTTTTATTACGAATAGCAACGGCCAAAAGCATACCCGCCAGGAACTCGAGGCAGCGGCCGGGAAAGATACCGTTTGAAATAAATGTTAATGGATAGAAAAACCGGTCGGGATTTCCATTTACCCGGTGCCATACTTCGCCTGCGCCCCAGCTAATGCCAAACAATATTAATAATGTTCCCAGCAGGTACAATAAATTTTTTCGCTGCAATAAACAAAGAAAGGGAGCAAAGAAATAAAAGGTCATCTCTACATTGAGCGACCATGCCTGTGAAATAGCATCAAGGTTGTGTTTATCCGAAAAGCCATGGAACAGCGAATAAGTGAGCCAGGAGAATTGCCCTTTGCCAAAGGCCGGGTCAGGATAATAGGCTGTTAGTATAAGCCAGTAAAGCGGCATGATGCGGGCCAGTCGCAGCAACATGTATCGTGCATAAGCCTTGCCTGAACGCATCGGTTCATCAAAATAAGTATAAGCGATCAGGAACCCGCTCAATACAAAGAACAGCGCCACGCCGATATGTAATTCATTGAATAACCTGAGTACCTCCGGGTGCAGTTGTTCACGCCAGTATTTGCGGTTATGATAAACAAATACCATGCAGGCGGCCAGGCAACGGAATCCGGTAAGGGCTTTGAAACGAAGCAATGCGTTATGTATTGGTAGGTTGAAGTTAAGCAGATTTTATTTCGGCTTCCTACTTTAAATAAAAATTCGTTCCTTTAATACACAGACCAACAGGCATTCATTCCGGCAGGATCAAACCATTTAATCATAAATGTCATGAAAAAAATAATTGTATTGGCCATCTCTTTATTTAGTGGAATTTTCCTGATCGCTTCTGCGCAAACTGCAAATGAGAAAAAACTCATAGAAGCAGAGGTCAGGAAACTTGATAGTCTGCATGCCGCTGCTGTATTAAGCGGTGACCTTAAAGAAATGGACAAATACTGGACCGAAGACTTTATGGTTACCAATCCTTTTAACGAAGTAGACAGGGCAAACAGGATCCGCAACGGAGCTGTTACTTACGGTTCATTCCAGCGAATTTGCGAAGCCGTAAAAATACAGGACAACACGGCTATCCTCATGGGAAAAGAAATTGTGGTGCCAAAAGGCAAGTCGCCTGATGCCGGTAAGACCATCAACAGGCGTTACACAAATATCTGGATGAAAATAAATGACCAATGGCGGCTTGTAGCAAGACATGCAAGTGTTATTTGTTCATAACAGTAATTTAATACTCCAAAGATGACTATACATGGCCGGATATTACATCCCATATGAAAACCGGTTACCGGATTAATCGATAAGTCCTTTATGTGTTAGCGCTGTATTGGGACGGGTGGCTTTGGATTCATAACAAAATTTCGTTCCTTTAGCAGGCACCTTAAACAATTTAACATGCAGCCAAAATTCCTTTATTACAGGCCGATCATTAAATGGATATTTATCTTTTTGATCAATGCATTTATTTGCCAGCCGGGGAATAAGATCTTTGCACAAACAGCATCCGAAGCAAGGGCCGTTCCCGTGATCGAATTAAGTGGCAATGGTTATAACAGGGGTTTGCAACACGGCACAAAATTGAAAAAAGAGATTGCAGATATTTTTGCAAAATGGAAGATGAATATCCGTATGAATACTAATAGAGATCCTGATTCTGTGTTGACAGCCTTCAGGACAGCTACTAATTTTGAACCCATCACCAGGAAATATATACCTGCTGTGCTGGATGAACTGAAAGGCATTGCAGACGGTTCGGGCCAGCCTTACCAAGATGTATATGCTTTTCAGCTCGTGGATGAGTTTTGGATTTACCTGGATAAACAACAGCATGCCAGCAATCACCATTGCAGCGGAATAGGTGTGCCGGCTACAGCCAACCACCCTGCTTACATTGCGCAGAACATGGACCTGGAGAATTATATGCATGGCTACCAGGTATTGCTGCACCTTGCTCCTACTGCTACCGAACCCGAACAATATATATTAAGCTGCGCCGGCCTGGTTGCGCTTGCCGGGATGAATGAAAAGGGTATCGGGCTTTGTATGAATACGCTGATGGAATTGCAGGCTTCCGAAGAAGGCTTGCCTGTTGCGTTCATGATAAAGGGTGTTCTGAGTAAGCAAACCGGGAATGAAGCAATGCAGTTCTTAAAAACAGTAAAGCATGCCTCGGGCCAAAATTATATCATGGGCGTTGGAGACAGCGTGTACAATTTTGAAGTATCCAGCAACGAGGTGGTTCGTTTTTTACCCAAGGCCGGCGAAAGCGCTGTTGTATATCATACCAACCATGCACTGCTCAACCACGATGTGAAAGAATGGTATAAAAAATACCATGAACAGGTATTGTCCGGCGAAACAAAGAACAGGAATAGCGAAGCACGCTTTGCTTCTCTTGAGCAGCGCATGAATAAACAGCCGGCAGATATTTCAACTGACGTGATCAAGACCACGCTGCGTTCTAAAGATAATGCCAGGAACCCGGTATGCAGGGTTTATAAAGAAGGCGGCGGAGGCTTTACTTTTAGCTCTTTAATTTTTACCCTGGGAGGAAAAAGATCGGTACAGGTAACCTATGGTTCCCCGGACCAGTCTGAATACAGGGAATATTTTTTTAAAGCAGGAAAATAAATTCATATGGCAAAATATAAAGCAAAGACAACGGAAAATAAGGCCAGTGTTTCAGCCTTTATTAAAACAATACCCGACCTGCAAAAGCAAAAGGATTCATTTGCCCTAATTGAGATCATGAAAAAACAATCCGGGTTTGAACCAAAACTGTGGGGGCCTGCCATTATTGGTTTTGGCAAATGCCATTTTAAATATGAAAGCGGTCATGAAGGCGATATGCCTTTGATCGGTTTTTCACCAAGGAAAGCCGCGTTAACGCTTTACCTTGCTATGGATTTTGAAAAAAAAGAAGAATTGCTTAAGAAATTGGGTAAACACAAAACAAGCTATTGCTGTCTCTATGTCAAAAAACTTGAAGACATTGATACGAAGGTCCTGGAAAAGATGATAACCAATTCTATTAAAAGCACTGATCAGGATAATGCAGCATGTTAAAGCCGGCTAAAATAAAAAAAGGAAAAGTTGTACTTATCCTGGCGGGGATCATAGTGATCATATTTTCCTGGTACCTTATCAACAGGTTCTCTCATTCAAAGATCTTACCCTTTTATCCCGTAAAAGCTGTTAATGATACCGGCTTGGTCATTGGTATCATTGGCGCCAGCTCGGCTGCCAACCAGCAATTCGATGGCTTTTTATACAAGAAACTTTTAGAAAAAGGTTTTGCGAGCAAGGTCATCTCATCGGGGCATCCGGGTGCGCCAACCAAACTCATCTACCAAAATTTATACAAGGAAAGCAACAAAGAACACTCATCAAAATTCATTATTGAAAGCAGACCCCGTTATTGTATTGTGATCGGGGGGATAAATGATGCCGTTTCCCAGCTCGGCAGTAATTATTATGCCCACCATGTTACACAGATCATTAAGATCCTCCTGCATTATAATATTAAACCCGTTATTGTTTCCCTGCCAAATATTGGGATAAAAGAGGCCACCGGCAAAATGAATTTCTTCAACAGGTATATGAACATGGCCGCTGCATACTTTAATAACAACGGCAACCTGGATAATATCAAAGCATACAGGGCAAGGCTCCAAAAAAAACTGGCAGGGGAAAAGTTGCAAGACAGCATCATCATGATCGACTTTGACATTGTTTGCGCAGCCTATAATAAATGCCCGGGCATCTTTGCCGATCCTATACATTTATCTGCAAAGGGAAAAGAAATACTTTGCAGGTTAATTGTGCATGAACTCGCCAGGGATATGAAGGCGAATTAATCGTGATTTACTACAAAAACATTTAAAAGATATAAATTTATGTAAAATCAATATTTACCTCATCTTCAATCCCTACACCAGTTAGACTTATGAAAGTAATATTAAACTTACTAATACAGCTTTTACTTATCTCAAATTCATTTGGACAAATAGATTTTGAGGCTGATGCTCCCTCAATGATTAAACCTTCTGCTTTATCATATCGTCTTGATTCTACTTTTTCTTTAGATAAATCATATGATTTTGAATTCCGCCTATGGACAAGCCCATCTTTAACAGATTATACTAACGTGTTTATTTTGGCCCTAAAGAATAATGTATGGTCAGCTAAGTTTTATGAGTATAACCCCTACCAAAAAGCAGTATTTACTGAAACCATTCTAAGGCAATCTAAAATTGACAAACTTTGGGAAAGACTGGTTGAAAATCATATTCTTGTTCTTCCTCCCCACGACTCACTGCGGAGCAGGATGAAAATATTTATCGCAGATACGTCTGGTGTTCTTGAAGAAGATGGTATGTATAAAAAGGTATTAATGACTGATGGAACCAGATACCAGTTTGAGTTGTCAAAAAAAGATAAAAAACGTTCTTATTATTATCATTGTCCTGGCTCTTATTTAAAGCACTATCCCAATATCGAAGAATTATATCAGGCATACTCGATCATCATTCTAATCCGCCATTTTATAGGCTTGACACTTGATGAATGCTAAAATCGTACTCAGGCACAAAAATTGAATCCATTTACTATATAATTCTGTTATAAATAAAAACAGCTATCATGGCAACAATGCAAAAGATCACTTCGAACCTGTGGTTCGACAGGCAGGCCGAAGAGGCTGTTGAATTCTATTCAACTGTTTTCAAAAACTCAAAGAAGGGCAGAATAAGCCGCTATGGAAAAGAAGGTTACGAGATACACGGCATGCCGGAAGGAACGGTAATGACAATAGAATTCTGGCTGGAGGGACAACAATTTTTGGCGCTGAACGGAGGTCCTGTTTTTAAATTCAATGAGGCAGTATCATTCATTGTCAACTGTGAGTCGCAGCAGGAAATTGACTATTACTGGGAAAAACTTTCCCGGGGCGGGGACCCAAAAGCACAGGTCTGTGGTTGGCTTAAAGACCAATTCGGACTTTCCTGGCAGATCGTACCAACGGTGATGGCAGATATGATGAATGATCCTGACAGCAAAAAAACAGAAGCGGTGATGAAGGCAATGCTGCAAATGAAGAAGATCGACGTTGAAGAATTGAGTAAAGCATTTAATAAATAAATTTTTGAAAAACCAGGCCGGTAAAATATTTCGGGGTAAGAAATGCACGGACATTTTAAATACTATTTGTTAAAATTAAAAAAGTATAAACTTTTCCACGGAAATATACGTTGTGTGTATAAGTAAATTTGCAATGTATCAATTGCAATTCCTTAAATTTGAAAAGACAAGTTAATAAAGTACGATTGAATTTTATTGTTAACTAAACGCTGCTATGTATGCTGAGATCTTTTTAGCATCGGCAGAAACAGCGTAAAAACAGGAAACCCTTGACAGAAACGATCATCAACCTCGAAACCGTAAACCCCATCGAATTTTTTGGCGTAAACAACGGAAAACTGGACATCTTAAAAAAGAAATTCCCCCTCTTAAAAATTCTCAGTCGCGGCACACAAATAAAATTAAGCGGTGCCCCCGAACAGATCGAAGGTGCAAAAGAAAAGATCGAACTCATTCTCCGCTACCTGGAACGCAACGGACACATGAGCGCCAATTATTTTGAACAGATATTGGGCGGCGATGATGAACGGGTGATAGATAATTTCATGGACCGCAATCCAAATGATGTGCTGGTATTTGGCCCCAATGGTAAAACAGTAAGGGCACGTACTGCCAATCAAAAGAAGATGGTGGAAGCCTGTGATAAGAATGATATCTTATTTGCCATTGGCCCCGCCGGTACGGGTAAAACCTATACCGCGGTTGCGCTGGCCGTAAGGGCATTAAAGAATAAAACAGTTAAAAAGATCATCTTAACAAGGCCCGCGGTAGAAGCCGGTGAAAACCTTGGCTTCTTACCCGGCGACCTGAAAGAAAAGATCGACCCGTACTTAAGGCCATTGTATGATGCGCTGGATGATATGATACCTGCGGATAAACTCGGCTATTATATGAGTACACGTACCATCGAGATAGCGCCGCTGGCCTATATGCGGGGGCGTACGCTGGACAACGCCTTCATCATCCTGGATGAAGCACAGAACACCAATGACCTCCAGATAAAAATGTTCTTAACCAGGATCGGGCCGAGCGCTAAAGCGATCATCACCGGCGATCCTACACAGATCGACCTGCCGAAGAACCAATCGAGCGGTTTATTTAAAGCAACAAGGATCTTAAAAAATATAGAGGGTATAGCACATATTGAACTGGATGAAGAAGATGTTGTAAGACACAGGCTGGTAAAGCAGATCATAAAGGCGTATAACAAGGATGACTTAAAAGCCTCTGAGCCGAAAAAGACTCCCTGACCCATATGATTCTGCTAACCCCTACTTTATGACCGGGTCGCCAGGGCGGCCCGGTTTTTTTTTGATACCCGGTAAGAAAACGGGAATAAAAAATAACTTGAAAGCTCGAAAATAAAATTAAATTTGGAGCCTTATCCGAGCGGATCATCCGTAAGGTCTAATCTAAAATTATTTTTTATGAAAAAAATGTTCTTAGTTGTAATAGCGTTCTCTGCAATATATATCAGCAGTTGCAACAACGCTAAAAGCAGTGACCCTAAAGTAGTGCTTACCAGTTTCTTTGATGCCATGTCAAAAAAAGATATGGCCACTGCCAAAAAATTAGCTACTGCTGATAGTAAAGGGATGCTTGACATGATGGAGATGGGTATGAAAATGGCAGAGAACAGTGATCCGAAGGCGATGGAAAAATTCGATAACAGCCGGATGGAAATGGGAGAAGCAAAGATAGACGGTGACCAGGCCACTGTGAATGTAAAAGAAAAGAACAGCGGTGAGTCTGTTGATTTTGTATTAAAAAAAGAAGGTGGTGACTGGAAAGTGGCTATGGATATGGCAACCCTGATGAATATAGGCATGCAAAAGATGAAAGAAAAAGGCGTGAGCGATACTGATATGGACAGCCTCCGTAATGAATTAAAGAATATAAACCCCGATTCACTGAAAGAACTAATGAATAAAGGAATGCAGACACTGGATTCCCTTAAGAAGAAAATGAACTAACCCTTTTTTATAAAGGATAAAAAAGCGTTCCGGGGTTCCGGGATGCTTTTTTATTTATATCCCTGCCGTCATGAATACCCGAAAGATGTTTAACTTTAAATATGATTAAGAAAATACTACCCGCTTTAATGATCTTTACCTGCCTGTTTTCCTGTAGCAGCAGTGACAGCATCTCACCAACAACCGCTGTAGACAGCATGTTCAATGCAATGAAGAGCGGCGACTTTGAGGCAACAAAAAATTTTATTTCCAAAAATGACGTAGCGATGTGGGAAGCCGCTGAAAAATTCATGAATAGTGTAGATCCTGACGGTATAAAAAAGATGAAGGAAAAAATGGCCGGAAATTTCAGGGAAAAAGCAAAAAGTATAAGCTACAAATTAAAGAACGAAAAAATTAACGGGGATAACGCCACCGTGGATGTCGAGGTAATTGAAAATGAAAAAACAGGCTCTCACACATTTAACCTGGTAAAGGAAGATGGCAGATGGAAAATTGCCCTGTCAAAGTCAGGAGATATGTTCAACAGCATGAAGGGAAATATGGGACGGGAAAAAAGAGGGCTGGAAGACGGGCTGGAAAAATTAAAAAGCATGCCACCCGATTCACTGAAAAAAATGCTTGATTCCATTAAGAGTAAAATGAAAATAAAATAACCCTGCTGTACCTGGAAAAAGACACCCTGCCGGATGCCTTTTTATTTGAGATATAGGAAAGATGTTTAACTTTAAGTATGCTTAAAAAGATACTCCCCTGCTTTATAGTTTTTGCCTGCCTGCTCTCCTGCAACAGCGACACCAACAAAGAGCCTGTTACCGATGTTGACGTGGCCAGGGCCTTCATCCGTAATATCCTGGATAATAAATTCGATGAAGCCGAAAAGTTCCTGCTGAAAGATGAGACCAACCAGCAATATTTTGAAAGGTTCCGGCAAACATATAATGCACAGGATAAAGACAAACTCGAAAAATATAAAGCTGCCGATATCACCATCTACGAGATAACCAATGTAAGCGACAGCATCACCGTTGTTAATTATAGCAACAGCTACATAAAAGAATCGAAGAGTAAGATAAAGCTGGTTCGTATCAGTGGTAAATGGCTGGTGGACTTTCAATATACATTTTCCGGGAACTTATAAAACTGCAAATGCTAAAGAATATATTACTGGTTGGATTGGGTGGCGGCATTGGTTCCATACTGCGCTATGGCAGCGGTTTACTGGTCAATTCAAAATATTTCCCCTGGCCTACCCTTGCTGTAAATATTATTGGCAGTTTTATCATCGGCTTAGTGCTGGCATTCAGCGTAATGGACGAATCGTTCCTGAATAACTGGAAATTATTTTTAGCAACGGGTGTTTGCGGCGGCTTTACCACTTTCTCTGCTTTTTCTGCCGAAAATTTAGCGCTCTTTCAAAACGGTAAATATGGTTTGGC
>Ga0193708_1000083_pt1 | contig 18818 bp, 20 predicted proteins | sample H3c1metaG_FD_160570 | JGI IMG/M metagenome (GOLD analysis project Ga0193708, IMG submission 160570) | Soil microbial communities from a riparian zone of the East river system, Colorado, United States - H3c1 | ecosystem: Environmental > Terrestrial > Soil > Riparian zone | place: USA: East River...
AGGCAGATCTGATAGAAGGAACACTTCCCGCAGATCTCATCGCGGAACTCTATGCGGTCCGGCTGGGTCTTGGCTTGGATATGTGCATGGACACGCTCCAGGCGCTGCAGGATCTGCTCTGCGAGGCCGTAATCAAGCGTGACCACAAAGAATTTCCAGTGCCCAAGGCAATCCGTGCAGATCAGAAGCCCCTCTTCGATGTTGTTGCCGTAGAGGTACATGGTGAGTTGCCGGATGTATTTGCGAAGGTAGGGCTTCTTCTCGAAGTCCTCGATGGCGTCGATGTTGTCGAACACCATCGGATTCATGGATTTAATTTCGAACGGTATTTTGATGCGGTTGTAATTGATCTTGCCGTCTATCTTCCCCCGGCCAATCGTTTCCCCGGCGCGGTTTTTTATCTCGATGGTTTCCTGGGCGCCGATGACCTCATAGCCAAGGCCCAAAAGATCGCGGACGAGCAGCAACTCTTGATCTTTCCCGGCCTCGAAGCGGTACAAGAGGTCGTCCGTGAATGGCGGCTTGTCCTGCCAATTGGTGATGGAATAGACCATCTGGCGGTCGCATTCGCCGATGTCGGAAAGGATGCTGACTGAGCGCGGATAGGGAACGTTCTTCCCCCGCAGCCCGGCTTTGCGGCGCTCCTGGATCTCAAAGGCTAATGCGCTGGCGAGCGTTGTCGAGGCGACGGCGCGGGCGATTTGTTCGCTCACGATTCCACCCCCGCCACTTTCTCGATTTGGTAGTTTTTGAATTGATTGTTATCGCCAGTAATTTTTACTGAGAACTTAACCTCGACCGGGAGTTGATCTTCGAGATGGTCCTGAAGTTTGGCGAGGCGGGCACCATTCCCAAAGAGCGCATACTTGGCCCCCTCTTTGTCGAAGATGTCGTGTCGTACCCATTCTTTGCCAGTGGATTTGCTGGTGCCTGAGAACTCTTTGATGTCCTTAACAATGATCGTCTTTGTCGCCAGCCCGTCTTGGCCCTTCTTTTCAGATTCCGCGCTGAGAGCTTTACCCTTTGCCTCGAAGCCGACATAGTTGATTTTGGCGATATCGAAACCGAGGTCTTTGAGTTTCGCCACGGGAACATTGCGAAGCCCAAGGAGGGTGCGGACACCTTCTTTGCGGCAAGCCCGAAATGCTGCCTTTTTAATGTCGTCATCCTGAACGTCTTCTAAGGGCTTCCATTCTCCTTTGGCTTTCCCGAAGAATTTATCGCGCGTCCCGACGCGGCTAGCAACATGGATAGTGCGCTTGCCGAAAGTAAAATCGGCCTCATACGTCCATGTGTAATGCTTGCGATCCTCGGACCATTCTTTCGTGCCGGCGGTCCAATTTGATTCCGTAATCCCAACGAAAGCGGCCATGCGTTCAGCGGCGGCCGCGCCCATGTTCACTTTCTGGTCTTCGTCTTTATCGCCGTCCTTTTTATGGCAGACCCAATCGCCCGGGTAGGACCGCTTAACGACCGCGCCGACAATGGCGTCATGCGCCTTCGCATACTCTTCTATGCGCTTTGAAATAGCGATGACGGTATCCATCTGATCGGCCGTCTGTGGCGGCTCGATGATGGTTACTGCGGCCGTGGCCTCATGTTCTTCTTCAGCAGCTTCTACGACTTGTTCATTAGTCATGTTTATCTCCCCAGGTATGTTTTCAGAGCGCCTTCGCTCTTCGTTCTGCCTCTTGTGAAAAATAGGGTTCCGGGTCTTCGCGGTAATCCGGATGCGCGGTGCTGATGTGCGAGGCCAGTTCGTTGCGGTCCATGTGGATCTCACACGAGAAATGCCCCTCGATCGGGCAGGCCATGATTTCGATCTCCGAGGCGTCGGTATCGTGCGGGGTGGCGCAGAGCGTGGAGCCGCAGTTGTGATTCAAAGCACGTCACCGTGCTCGTGGATTTTTGAGGATTCAACGGCGGGGCCCTCGGCTTTCGCGATGGCCTGTTCGAGTGTTGCCATGGCTTGCAAATCCAGATCCAAGGAATTAAGGGCTTTTTTGCAGGCCGCTAGAAGCTCCGGCGCGGCGGCGATTAGGCGGGCGTCAGTCTCAAACCCATCAAATGCCTCCATTTTGGCGATAGTGCGGACCCCGGAATCGACAATCCACTGTTTATGATTGGCGAGCATCCACGGCCCGGGCGTGTGCGCGCTCATCGAACCGGCCTCATCGGGAGGTTGGTGGCGTCCCACATGGCGCTAAGAACGAAAACAATCTGGCGGGCGGTCGTGGCCCGGCGGAAGCGCCGGCGTAGCCCGGCTAGGATCAAGTGCGAATAATTGCGGGTGTTGGAATCAGCGGTCATTTTTGTTATTCCTCCTTAAATGGTTCATGTGAAGAGGTTCATCGGCGGCGCGCGTATTCATCTTGTCCATCTGCGCCAGTACTTCCTTGTCCGTGGGCATCTGGCGACGGCGGCGTATAAGGAAAATCACGTACAGGGTCAGGATTAAGAGGAGGATGGCGGCGAGGGAGATCAATGGGCACCGCCCATCAGCAGGTCTTCTACGGCTTGTCGGTGAAAGCGCCAAGAACGTCCACATTTTTGACCGCGCAGAATCCCCTTAGCCGCCATGCGCAGAACAGTTTGGCGAGGATCCCGGTTTGTCAGCTTTAACGCCTTAGCCACTTCGTCCACCGTCAAGCACACCTTCTTTAGGGCGATTTCTGGCTTGTTCATATTCCCGTAACCTCCGTTTGGCATGATTCGCGGATGGAAAAATTAAAGAAGGCGGCCCACCCGATAAGGATGACCTGCAGTTTCCGGCAGGCGCTCAAGCCGCCAAAAGTGAGATTTGATTTTGAAAGGGTCCGGCAGGGGTTGAAGTTTTTCATGGTTTTGAGCGTTCCCATTCGTTTATTTGTTAACTTGAACCTGAGAGACAATTCGAAGTTGTGCCACTATAGTACCTTAGTGGTACCACCATGTCAAGGGGTATTTTGTGGCTTATAAAAGCAAGCGTCATAAATTAATGATTACCGACGAGACATGGAACCGGCTTATAGCGGGCAAGCGGCTATCAGATATTGGCGGGTCCTTAAATCTTTATGCGGAAGAACTGCTAAAGAAAAAGCTAAGCGAAATTAAACCACCCGCATCTGTTGTCCCGCGCGCAGTATCGACATCGCATCCAAGACGCGGTAGTGGTGCTGCAAAAGAGCCTCATAATCAAATTCGATCGGGATGAGTTTTCCATCAGTGGTATTCACGTCCAAGATAACAGTGTCTTCCATGCCGCGCTCCTATTTCAGTGCAAATGAACAACGTTAATTTAGATTGGCCCTTGATTCAATGATACGAATGTATGAAAGTCAAGCAGGAAAGAGAGGAGGGCACATACTCGGCAACTATCTAGGTAAACCGAGCTGCCGCCCCCCGATGGCGGCAGTCAGCCCGTACTAGATAGTTGAAGGCCCTTGCGTCCTTCTTACGGGTGCTAAATTTTCATGGTCCTTTTGCCCATCTGAAAAGGATCCCCGAGTATAGCAGTGGAGGCATTTTTTACAAGTGTTACAGGCAAGATTTCGTTCAGTAGAAGTAAAAAATAAACCTGTGGAGCACGAGTGTGGCGAAACCTTATAAAAAAGGGAAGAACTGGTACCTTCGTTTCCGTAACGGAAAAGTCAGACACCGTGTTTCTCTGGGGCCTGATTACGCGGCCGCCGTCATAAAAGCTCCGAAGGTTGAGGCCGAATACCGGGGCAATCTGACCAAGCGCATTCAGGGCGATTATTCATGGTTTTCGTTTAAGAAGAAGTACCTAGAATGGAAGGCCATCACCCACAAAGAACAAACGATTTACCGGGACAGGCTAGCTTTTAAATATCTAGAAACGTACTTCCCAATTCAAAGGCTTGAGAGTATTAGGCCAGCTAACCTTGAACTATTCCAGACGAAACTAAAAAAGGACAGGAAATCTAACGTCAATACTAATCGGCTCGTGCGAAGCATCAAGCGGGCCATGCGGAAGGCCGAGGAGTGGGAGCTTGTTCCCCCTCAAAATTGGCGGGCCGTTAAAATGCTCAAAGAACCGAAAGGTAAATTACATTGGTTCTCCGAGGAAGAGCGCCAAACCTTATTTAAAAAGCTTCCAGGCGTGTGGAAAATTATTGCTCGACTTGGGATCCGGGCCGGATTGCGCCGCGGTGAAATCCATACGCTTCAATGGTCAAGCGTTGATTTCGCGCAAAACATGATTAGGGTCGAAGGAAATAACGGGTGGCAACCAAAGGATCACGAGGCGCGAGGGATTCCCATGACCAAGGACTTAGCAACGCATCTTAAATCCCTGCCTTATCGCACCGGGTTCGTTTTAGGAGCGGATCGCCCCAGCCTAGACGTTATGACCTCCTACTTCAAGAAACTCATCAAGAAGGCCGAATTAGAAGGCAATATCCATAAGTGCCGGCACACGTTCGGATCGCACCTGGCCCAGAAGGGCGCCTCTCCCCGCCAAATCCAAGAGCTGATGGGCCATTCCAGCTTAAAAACGACAGAGATTTACATGCACTTGAGTCCTGGAAACCTTCGTTCCGCTATCAGCCTTTTAGACGGGCACCCAAGTACCCACCAACTCGCCACCACTGATTTCCAGTGATATGTACAAACATGACGTTATCGACGGAAAATCAGCAAACTAACACAGATCGACGCAAAATAGCCTCTCCCTCGTGTGTGCCTGTACTGGGCAGTTTTTTTAGACGGTAGTGGTACCCATGGGAGTACCCGTTAATTATTATCCAATGAGCTTTACGTCCGCCCCCACCAGCCGCCCGCGCGCCTCGGGTTTTCATTTAAGGCCTAATGTGCCAAAATCCCCTGCTGGTATCTCGCCCAAAGGAATGCCTTTATCGTGAAATCTAAAGTAGTTCTGATTGCTTGCCTTTTTCTGCCAGTGTCCGGCACTTGCCTCAGCCTCTCCGTAGGCGTCGGGGATAACATCCCGAGGACGGAGGTAAAAGTGGATGGAAGGAGCGCAAAATTAGGTGCACCGAGCGTTCTCTTGGTAGGCCAGCTTCTCTACGACGCCTCACCAAACTTCTCAGTAGGGGTTGAGGTTAATCATTTTGGCCCAAATAATAAGGGATCAGGCGATCTCATCCCGGGGCTGGACGCAACGCTAAGCTCAAAATCTTCAACTTTTTTGGCACTAGTTAAATTTTCAATCGGCAACCAAGAGAAGGCTTCCCCCTTTTTCATTGCGGGGGCAGGGATATCGAGAAACACTATCTCGGCCAGCGGTCGGCCTCAGCCTGGGTTGTCTTGGCCGGACACAGGGGCAAGCGAGGATAGGCAATTGATGGATAGCACTAAAACCGTGGGCGCCGCAATGTTTGGCCTAGGCATAAAAATTCCCCTGATTGATCAATTGTCGATTGAGGGGGAAGCCCGCTACACCGCCCGCGCGAAAGCTGATTACGATTTCTCGCCATTTTCACAGGCTTACAGCGGCTCAAGTGGGCTCCGCGGGCCGCTCAATTCGGTCGATTTGATAGCAAGGATGGTTTTCAGGTTATAGGTTTGGTGCGTTCTTAATCTCTCTCGCATACAATCGGTCTCCATTGGTGCTGCAAATTCATTAAATCGACGTGGAGCGTCGGATATAAGCACTTCCCGGACATCCCGGATTCGGCGATAGGGTCGCCGCGGCGCACCCGCTGCGCCGGCTTGACGTAAGACCCTTTCAGGTGCGAATACTTCAGAACCCAGCTATCCCGGCCCATCATCGAAACGATCTGTAAAATGTAAAGCCCGGCGCCCACTGACGTGTCCAGGGAATTTTCAAAGCGTGAGCGGAGAATCATTCCGTCTGACATCGCGCGCACGATGGTCCCGATCGGACAGTCAAAATCCGTACCGCGGTGCTCGCCCAGCCCGTCCTCGCCCTTCATGGGCAACCAATAGCCGGTGTCGCGCTCCATGCTCCAGTCGTATTGGCTCCCCTTATCGCCGTAATGCGCCTTGATGGGGTATCGCGGATCTACTGGCCTAGCGAATTCCACGCTTTTTATTCCTTTTCTCTTCAATGCTTCTTTCCGTCCATTCGCACACTGGGCATTTAAGTAGGTACGACGCGCCCGGCCAGACTTCACCGTGACACTTAACGCGCTTGCCATGAATCAGGCACCGTTCGCAATCGCGAGATGTTTTCCATTTCTTCGACCCCATCCTGCTCCTTATTTCCCCGCGTTGGGATCGGCTGGTGGAATTCCGGCGTCAAGAGACTCTTTAGGGCGCATGTTCGAAAGATCGCGCGCTGCGGCGATGGCATGACCCAGAACTACCGTAGTCGCTGCTAACGTGGCTGTCGCTACCCCGCCGGACTGCATATCCAGCATGGCGTTGTTCGCCATGGTGGCGAGCCCGACCCACATCTCGGACGCCGAGCCGTAGGGCTTCACTCCGTCTGTCTGGGATTTTTGGATGCCGCGCACGTAGTTGTAGGCACTTCCCAGAACGGCGTTCCCAATAATGAGGAACTTGGTGTATTCCGCCGGGACCAGGCCCTTATAGGCGGCCAGCGCACTAAGCCCGTTGCCGAGTATCGCCACCCAGAACGTCGGCTCCTTCCACTTGCTTTTGATATTCAAGAGATCCGTTGCGACTTTTCGCCCAGCGATAATCAATTTGATTTTGTTCCATAGCGTTTTCATGAAAGTCCCTCCAAGGACGAATTTAGTGAAATCAATTTATCGGCGTACTTTGGATCTGTGGCGTACCCGCCCGACTGCAACCCGCGCGCGAAGCCCTCGAAGTTGCCCATCTTGGCCGCGGCTAAGGCCTTCGGGTATCGGCGCTCGATCAATCCGCCCCAATCTTCGAGACTGGCCAGCCATGAGTCGTATTTCCGAAACGGCCGCTTCACCTCGAATTTGGTTTTGTCTTTGGCGTACTCCGTCGTCATGATCCAGTAGACCGGCTTGCCTTGCGTGTACCAAGAGTCGCCGGTGATCCCGAACAGGTTGTTTGCTTCCACCGTGAGCCGCGATAAGCCATGCCGCGACTCGTGGTAGGCCTGTACCATGGCAAAGCGCCAAGGAATACCGGTTTTAGCCTCTACCGACAAGGCTGGCAGGCGTATTTTCGAAATGAAGTCTTTAATTCCCTGATCCATAAATCCCGTCCATTTCATCCTCAGTGTCCAGTTCACGGTTTGTTCGCGTAGCCGAGCACACAAGGCATTGATAAAGCTGTCCAAAAGTCTCATTCCAAATATTCCTCATCTCGCTCCCGTCATTCCTGCACGTCCGTCTCTTCAGCACGCGGCACCTCTGGAACGGACACTGGCTTTTGCCGCTTCTTAGCGCGCTGCTCTTTCTTGCGCTTTGTCTCCCGCTCCACGGACGCCGCTTGATACGTGTGCTGCTTGACCATAACGAACCACTGGATGCGGTCCCAATTCACAACGCAAAGACCAATAAGGATCAAGAATTGCACGACTAATGCTGTGACGAACTTCCAGATGTACCCTTCCCGCGTTTCGCTTCGCCTGCGTTTGTCTAAGAGAGAATTGATGTCGTTTCGTAACCCTCCGTTGCCGTGAATATCTGGATTGAAAAGAGCGTTGAACTTGTTTATTTCGTTTTGCAAATGGTGCAGCATCTCGAACAGGCCCTCTAACTTTTCTTCCGGATCGCCACGAATGATGCGGTCGACCTGTCCCAATTTCTCCTGAATTTCGTCCAGTTCCCCGTCGGCTGTCTTCTGCGCCGCGTTCAGATTGACAAGCCGCTCGTCTACCCTCTCGCGCCATTTCCGGTCCTCTTCTCGACGATAAAAGTCTTCTTGCTCACTCAAAGCATCCTCGTAGGCCTATCACTGCGCATATGTGAAGCCTTTTGTTCCCCCGCCGCCGCCCGCCCCGTCGTCGAACGATCCCAGCAACACTCCAATGTAAGGCCTCTTAGTGGATGTCTGTGCCCAGCTTGCTTCTGAGGTTGGGGCGGCGATAGTCCCGGTTGATTGCGTCCATGTGAAATTAGTGCCGCCAGATATGGCCGCCATGTCCGCCGCCGCATTGACATCGAATGAGTAAAAACTAGAGTTGGTTGTCGAGGTTGGCGCAAAAACTGCCCGGTAGTACGTATCTTTAGCCAAAACTACGGCAACGGTGGACTTAAGGACAGTGATGCCGGCAGTATTTGCGATTACCGTAACGGAGCTTGCCACTACGGAAGCAAGTTCGCTTGTCCCATCAGAGTCATAAAGGATGTACCGACCCGGGCCATCGGGATCTGTCCAGGCCCACCAGCCCGTAAAAGCGGCCGGGACGTTCAATTTGAAATAAAGGCCTCTATAGTTTGGGTTACTGTTAGATGCGAATGTCTCTACAGCGCCGGACCACGGAGCGGTTAAGCCAGACGTGACAATCGCACCGGAGCAATCGGTCATAATAGTGGAAGCCTGACTCCGTACTTTTGTGTATCCGCTGGCCCCTATTGACGACACTACGTATGAATATTCCGTTGCGTAGTCCCCATTCCCGAACGACGCAAAATTTATGTTCCCTACCACACCGCTTCTAATAATCACAAATGCAAACGGCGTGTTAGCCGGAATTGTTGCACCAGCCGTAAGGCTCGACGTATACCAGGCATTTGATGCCGCAGCCGTTGTCACTGTGGTAGTGTCAACATCCCAAAGCGTCCCGCTCGGAAGGCCATTTGCTGTGTTGACAGTTTCTATTTGCCCAGTGAAAGTGCCGCCTGTGCTTACGCTGCCAACGCGCCATTTAATGGCTGAAATACAAGTGTCACGGCTTAACATGCTAATGTTGCCGCCTTTTTCATCTAGCGCGTCAAGGGCGAATCCAGTACCAGAAGGAGTCCCGGCAGCTTCCGTCGGCGGAGATGGAATAATTAAATCGGCAGCTATTGATTGCATGGCCGAATAACTTCGGAGAGTGGAACCTAAGACAATGGCCAAAAGGAGATATTTTTTCATCGGACAATAAATTTAGAGGTTTCTATAAGATTTTTAATCTGGCCGTTTGTGGTTGCGGTTGAATTTAAAATGACCGTTTTGGCTTGACAGGCGAGGCTACAGTCATCGACTTTTAGCTGGGCTTTTAAATCGCTGATGGACGTGACCGAGACTGTCGCGCCATTCTCGTCTTTGACTGCAATGTGAGAACAGGAACCCCCGCCAGGCGAAATATCTAAAGTCACCTGTTCCGCAAAAGATACAGAAGCTAATAAAAAAAGCAGGGAGTAAATCACAGTTTGTTGTACCTCAACACTAGATTTGCCTGCGTAATCGTGGTGGCAGTATTCACCACAAAGTAAATCCAGCCGTCTTTAGCGACGGAAGTAGCCCATCCGCTAATCGTGTCGTTAATTTGGGTTGATCCTCCCGACAATACCGGGCAATCAGAAGCGCAAATCTTCCCAGCATTCGTGACGCCAAACACCGCAGAGGAAGACACGTTGACGGTCATAGACCCAGACGGGTTGGCGGTGAGAGTAGCTCCGGTAATGGTTCCGCTGGATGGGATAGGGACCCAATAGGTCGTTCCAGCAGTTAAGGCGCTTCCACCTCCATCCCAGGAAACGCCAAGGGTTCCTAAACCACAAGTCCCAGCCTGAAATAAACCATTCGAATCAGTCCCCACGCATGGTTGACTTGTCAGGCCGGTGAGGGTAAACGTGCTGGCGACGGCCCCGCGCGGCATCGTGGTGGTCCCGCCCAAATAATTCGGCGCGCCGCCAACCTGCGTGATGCCTGCATATGTTTGGCTATCAATAAAAATACCGCCGCTACGGTTAAGGACAGAATCAGCCGACACTGTCGGCGACCCGACATAATGGCCGTAAGCCAGTCCTACCGTCGATCCAGCGAGAACATAATTCTTTGAAAACGTGGCGTATTGAGTCGTTGTCGAACTTGCCCCCTGTGTATAAGCCTCGTCCCACTGTCCATAAAGGTTTGAGGCTGTGCCGCCGCCCATATTAAAGGCTTGGCTCAAATTTCCGACCACGCTTAAAATCGTCGAAGTGCTACGGTAAGTCGCTAAAGGATTGAATCCGAACATCTGGGCCGACGGGCTGTTCACGTTGTTGACCCAATTGGCGATCGCAGTACCGCCAGAATATTGTCCGGTGGCCGTCGTGGTTGGCGAAATGTTGGACTGGATGATAGCCGCGAAGTGAAACCCCGAGGTTCCTGGGACGAAGTTAAGTGCGCCCAGAGCGGCATCACTGCTTAGGCCAAAGCCCTGGTAAGCACTCAACGATCCGAAATATCCAAACGATGGGAAATTGGTAGCGCCTGACTGCAGGGAAGCAGTGTTCCACATGTAGCTGGTCGAAAGCCCCGGGAGATTGGATGTTAGCCTAACGGTTGCGGTACTTCCCGTGGCTGTAACATTAAGGCCAGCACCCACGAAATTAACCTGGGCCGTTGGCGTCGTGATGGAAACACCGTTAAAGTTAACGCCGAGCGAGGAGGAGCCGCCACCACCACCACCCGCGGGCGTTGCCCAAGACCCATCCCCCCGCCAAAACGTCGAGGAAGTCGCACCAGATCCGCTATCGAGATTTGTGACGGGAAGATTTCCGGCAACGCTTGAGGAAAGGCTAACTTTCCCGGAATAAAGATTTCCGTTAACATCGGCCTGCGTAACGCCGGATACTAACGTGTCGTTCTGTATCACACCCTTGACCTTAAGGCCGTCAACTGGCGCATTCGTTACGGTCGCGTAGCCAGATCCGATGATTAAATTTCCGTTAATCGTGGCCGTGCTTTGAGAAAACGAATGATTTGCCCCAATAGCCATTTTCCCGTTAACGTCTATTGCAAAATTATTTGAGAGCCCGGAGGTGGAAGTCCCGGCGTGTTGTTGAAAGAGAATCCAATATCCGCGTTAAAAAGACCAGCGAAGCTTGGGTTGTTAACCATGATCTGCGGCAAGCTCGTAGAAGACACTGTTGCCGTGGTCGAAATAATGCCGCCAGAAGCAGTAAGAAGGTTTTGCGCAGTAAGCGGCCCGCTAATAGCCTGAGATCCGTTCACGAACGCAAACCCGTTCGTAATGGCGTTTCCGGCGATGTTCCCGTAACCAACTAAAATGCCAGAGGCATCCATTCGGATTAGTCCGCCGCTAGCCCCAGGGTCAAATGTTGTTCCGGTAGACCCCGCAATAAAATAGTACCCACCAAGACCAACCCCTAAACTTGAATTTAGCTGCGCGTGGTTATAGTAGGAGTCATATGTGATTCCCAAGGTACGCTTGGTTGAGAATAAGCTGAGAGCATCAGATAAGTACCCTGAATTTATGGATACTGAAGATGTCGTAAGTGAGCTTACAGCCCCACTCGAAATATTGAACGCCCCCGCCTGCTGCGAAACGGGGTCTACTTGGACGTAATAGGACGCGCCGGGGGTCATGCCACCGCCACCCCCGGCAGTCACATCTACCCATGTGCTCGTACCGCCTTGCAGCTGCCACATGGTCGAATCATCGCGCTGATAAACGGTTAGCCCGTCATAGCGATTAATGGCGGCGATTGCATCGCGGGCTGTTGAATCATCAACCGTCGTCCTAGCATCTAGCGGGCGCGGACTGTTCACCTGAAAATTAGATGACAGAGGAATGTCTCCTGTATCCGCCGACGAAAAACCTGCAAGCAACATGAGGGACAGCAGTAGTTTTTTCATTAGAATTTGTATTGGTTGCTAAAGCTCGTCTGAGTTGTAGGCGTATTAAATTCGTAGATGTAATAACTCTGAGAGGTTGCATCGAGCATGGTCATGGAAACGCTTCGCTGGGTATAGCCACCGATGGTTTCAAACCCGTTGGTATCTAATATGGACGTTAGTGATCCGTAAGACTGAGGATAAGCAAAGTAGTAAACCTCAGTGGATGGGCTAGTGGTGGTGGTTGTATCGCTTTTTGTTTTAACCAGTTTCGTCAAAGCCTGAACTTGCGCTTCTGTTAGGGATTGCGCACCGACGCCATAATAAAATGGATAAACAAACGTGAACGTGACAGCGTTTGAAGTAGTGATACTGGTTCCATCCCCGGCAACCGCCGTATAAGCCACTGTCGCAATTCGGGTGCCGGTGTCAATGTAAACCTCAATTCCACCTGTCGCTGTTGGAGTAGTGCTTGTTTTTATGACGGTAGAATTGGCTTTCCATTGCACGGTGAGAATGGGGCTGGATTTCTCAACGGTTGTAGCCGTGAGCGTAACGGTGGATAGCGTAGTGCCTAATTCTCTGACTGTAGCGCTTGGACTTGTGGCAAGGGTGATTCCTGGGGCGGTATATTCAAAAGCAAAAATCTGGTCCAACGCTTCGTCAGATGTCGTGACATTGACAGCTTCGCTAAATCGCCCTGAATACCCAGATCGGAGGTAGGCGCCGGACCCGCCGCCGCTCCAGCTGCTGATCGTGACGGTGACGTTATCGTTGACGCCGACCACGGAAACTCCGGGGCCTACGTAGTCGATCAGAGCAACAGAGGTTGTGATGGAAACGCCTTCGTATTGGATTTCGATTGGGGACGAGGAGCCGCTGGAACCTCCTAGCGTTGTCGTAGAAATAATAAATGTCCCGTCCGGAAGAACAAGGCGCTCTGAAAGCGTTACGGTCGAAAGAGAAATCGCATCCAGAAGGTACGGTTGAGGATAATGGACGTCGCCTCCGACATTGATAATCCCGAGATTCGTGCCGGCGGTGACGGCCGCTACGACAGAATCTCCGCGGAGTGTGACGGAAGAAGGGTTTAGCTGCATAAACGCAGAAGTCCCGGCTGGGACTGAAACAAGGAATTGTTCTCCATGGGCTACAAGGACGCTTGTGGGCGTTGATATTACCGTCGAAAATCCTGCGGTAGTCCCAGTCGTCACGGCCAAAGAAGAAGAACCGCTGCCGCCAGGCACCCCCCAGTGACCGTCGCCATAAAATACAGTCGTGCTATTGGCGTTGGTTCCGTTGTCCATGTTCCCGATTTGGATATTGCCTACAACGCCTGTTGTTAGGCTGACGGGATGATGTCCGCTGATCTGGTTTTGCAATGACGTGGTCGAAAAGGCCAGGCTGGTAATTGCCCCAGCTATATTAGTGACTTGGGTTTGAATCGTACCCGTCGCTACGCTGACGGCCACAACTGAGGCCGCGATTGTTCCCGTGGAGACTTTAGTCGCATTCAGAGAAATCAATATCGTCCCGGTAGACGCCCCCAGCGAGATAACGGAATTCGTTAACGTGCCAGTTGACGCGGCCAGCCCCGAAAGACTGTAAAAGTTTCCTTGTAAAGTCACGCTGGACGGGTCAAGCCTCCACTGCGCTGTGGTTCCGCCCCCGACTGAAGTAACTATGAAGGGTGGCGAGAGCGCGTTAAGCGCAACCGTCGGACTTGTGACTTGCGTCCCGTTCTGATTGACTGCAAGGTAGGCGGCGCCGCTCGATCCACCGCCGCTCGCGCAAGCTTGGCTCGTGACGCCTGTTGTGGGATCAGTCACCAGGCAGCCAGCAGATAAATTAGGAAGCGTCAATTTCGACCTAACAGTGCCGCTCGAAACATTGAAGGAAGCAATCTGAGGTTGCTCAGAATTGAGGATTGGCGCGCCCGAAGGCGGGCCGATGGGTCCTGCGAAGGCCCAGGATCCTAACAGTGAGAGCGCGATGAACTTTACGGTCTTTTCCATGAATCTCCTCCAACGAAAAAGGGCTGGACCACACCTCTTTCGAAGTGCAATCCAGCCCTAACGCTGGTCTAGATCGGTGGGTGTTTAGGACCCTAAACCGGGAGCTACCCGGACCCGTTTTCTATAGCCGTCTTAGATCTTGTTATTCTTCAGATTCACCGTCAGCGTAAACGCCATGCCGCCAGTCGGCGGTGCCGCATAATACAGCCTTAGGTATCTATGGTGATAAAGGCCAAGATCCCAAAGCGTGGATGCGGCGGTAAAAGGCGTCGCAAAATTAACTTGCGAAATAGTTGCGCCATATTCGCTTGGCGTTACAGAATTCCAGTTAACCCCGTCGTTACTCCCCTGAAGCGCAAAGTAGGCTGAGCCCGTAATCGGCTGAGGAGTCAGCGTAAATGAATCCGCGGTGGTCTTTGTGTTCGATGAAGTCAGCGTGATCGCTGTCCCGGCCAGTGCGTTCGCCTGGCTCGTCGCGAGCTTGATGTTGTTCGCGTCGACGCGAATGGCATAGTAGGTCGTGCCAAATGCGAGCGGTGTTAAGGCGACCCCTGAGCCCGTGGAGTAGACAACCCCGTAGCCAGTTGTTAGCCCGTGGCTCGCGATGGTAATGATCGGCGTGTTAATGGTGAACGCTGCGCTGAGTCCTCCTACCATAGTGCCCGTCGCCATCCCTGTAACTGGGCTGCTTGATGTGTAAGGCCCCATCGTCAGTGCGCTTTGTGTTGAAGTCGTGATGGTGTATCCAGGGCCTACGGCAGTCGATGTCGTGAAAATGATTGCGCTGCCGGTTGCGGCGGAGGACAGCACGATTGCCGTCAGATTAGCGTCTGCCATGATCGCGTCTTCGATATTCTGCGCGGTAATTGCAGCCGTAGCGCCTACCGAAAAATCCACGCCGGCCGATTTTGTTACGCCATTAATCGTGAAATACCCGGCGTCCCTTCCTCCCTGGAATGTCGGGGAACTCACAGTGATCGAGGAAGTCCCGACAATCGCCATCGTCTGGCCGTTACAGTACAGCCCTATATTTGGACACGAGACCGTTACGCTTGTCGTTGTTGCAGTCGATGCTGAGAATCCAAGGAAACCATTCAGCGCGGTTGCTATGTCGACAGCCGTATTTGATGCGAAGTTTACGCGCCATCCCGTGTTATTTTTATAAACACCGTTGATGCTGATGATCGCGTTCGTAAGGCTGTTGGTCGAAAGAACCGTGATCGTATCGGTCGCCTTGATCCCAACCAAGCCCTGCGTGGAAACAACCGTTAAGGTAAACGTCGAAACGCGACCGCTAATAAAGGATGAGTTCGCGAGAGTCGAAGAGGCATAGGAAAGCTGGGCAGAAATAACATCTCCAGTATTGTTCACGTCCATCGTATAGGTTTGCGTTGACGCCTTAGATGTTTCTGTGACGTTCCCGTTTGTGCTGACCATGACGCCGCTATAAACCACGTTCATAGCCTGAGCGACGGGTGAAAATGCAAAGAGCGCCATGATAATGCCTATTGATTTATTCATTTTGAATCTCCTTGTCGTCTGACCCGTCGGGGTCTTATTGTCTGTTTGCAAATTTTTCATGTCTTAATAATTTTGTTGACGACTGCGCTTGGCTGCATATTGTTATGAGCAGTGCCGCCGCCCTCGCTCGACGTGCTGTAAGTGCCAAATGCCGTCTGCAGAGACTGGGTGGAACCGCCAGAATTTACGCTTAATGACGTATTCCCGTTTACAGAGTGAGCGTGAGCGGGCATCTCTGTTGTCGTCAGGGTGTGAGTCTCCGCCCCCCCTACATTTCCGATGGTATTTCCGAGCGTTCCTGTCCCTGATCCTCCTGAACCCACGGAAGTTCGCCTTGAGAAATTGGGCACATTAAAGGTCGTGGTGCCGTCTCCGATACCCCAGATCGTTCCAATCGCGGAAAATAGATTTGCGTAAGCTGACCTGCTTACTGCGCTGCCATCGCACAAAAGCCACCCGGCAGGGATGGAAGCGCCGCAATAGTCCATTGATGACCCAGCCGGCAGAACACTAATAGCTTCAACAGAGGATTCAACGATTTTCCCTCCGCTTGACTGCATAAACTTCCCATTCACTAAAACGGTTGTACTGTTTGTCCCTCCGCTGGCGATAGGGATAGGGGTTGCAATCGATGCAGCGCTAGCGGCTGCAGCGAGGGCCGAAACTGCCGCCGCTGCAGCGGACGCCGCCGCATCTGCAGATGATTCAACAATAGCGGTTGTTTCCTCTTCAGTCGGCGTCTGGTCGATTGTGTATTTGATCGCGCGGCTTAACCCTTCAGAGAGTTCCTGAACATTCATCGTGAGACTGTCCAAGGAATCCTCGAAAGATGAGGCCGGGAACGGTCCGCCATCAGTGAAAATGGTTTCTTGCAGCTGCGGGCGCGATCGATACACTGTTATCGTCGACCCATCGTCAGGCAATGGATCACCAGGATCTGGATAAACGACGCGCTCATTTTCTGTGTCGACGGTATAATCGTCATCCAAAATTGTGTGAATCCCTGCGGCGGATGTGATCATGACCTTCACATCCGTTCCTTCCAGAATGGGGAAAGTATATGGCCAGTGGGTCGTCACTCCATCGCCAGAATAAACGTGTTTTATGTCGGTAGTTTCTATCGTCAAGGCTTGGTCCTCCGGGTCATCAAATCCCGCCAGGTAACATCACCCTTATCATTTAAAAAGTCAATAAAGTTGAACGCCCACGTATTCATAATTTGCGGGTATTTAAGACTGATTGACGCGAGTCGCGCAGAGTCTTCAGCCAATTTCTGTCCGATGTCTTTTCCTTCGATCTGAGCGTGCGCCATTCCAGCGATTGGATTGATCATGGATTCAATAGCACCCTGAAATGGAAGCGAGACGTGAGTAGATTTTCCGGCCGCTTTTTCGATCCCGTACTGCGCGAGTTCTCTAAGAATCGGCACGTAACTAATTGGCTGCATGATCATTCGTAGGGTTACGCGCTTGGCTCTCTTGTCTTCATCCGGATCGTCGGCGTTGCGAAAAAATTCGCGCCAGAGATTGTCGACCATTCCCTGAAGCGCAAACCCGTAAAGCGCGGAGGACGCCATAATCTTGATCGCCGTACCGACATTCCCCTTGTCGTATTCAAGCCCAGCGAACTTTCCGGCCCGCCAAGCGCGGTTAAACATCATCCCGGACCACGAATACCACCATGACCAAATCTTTTGAGACTCAGATCCGCGCTGGATCATCGCCTGGTCCAGAACTGCGCCGGACCCCATCGCCTTAGTGATCGCCTCGTCGGCCATGTCGACCGCTTTTTGCTGTCCGAATTCTCCGACTGAGTGTCTATAGACCGCGAGCCAGATCGGATAAGAAATGGCTTTGTCGGCCATGCTGTCGAAGTAAAAGGTGTACTGCTGCAGCGCGGACGCTTTGCCAGTCCAGCGGTTCGCCATATCGCGCAAGTCGCGGTCGCGGGAGATTGAGCGGCTTTGCATCCGCGGAGAAAGACCATCGATAAAAGCGATGTTCGCGTCACGGTCGCTTAAGAAGTCTCGAATCGAATTTGTAAACCCAACGAACCCCAGATCTTCAAGGGCCGTTACGATATTCCCCGATATCGAGAGCGGCGCCTGAATGGGTCGCAACCCGAGAAATGCGATAGTTGACCCGAATCGTAGCCGCCGAATGAACTTGTCGGCTGCCGTAAGATATTCCCCCTGGTCAGAACCTACCCACTTCAGATGAGTCTCAATGGCACGCAGGCCGTTCAGTCCAATGGCATTTGTGATCGCTTCGCGGACGTCCTTCTGCCTCAAGAATCGGTTGACGTCGATGACCGGCTGGCGAAGGCTCAAGTCGTGGATGACGTCTCCTAGATGGGTAAACATCACGTTTGAGTCAAGGCGCACGGGCCGGACGAGGTTGTTGACGCGGCCTTCGGTGAATCCATGGCTCGTGTGCGCGACCACCGCACCGGCGGTCTTGTAGAGCGCGTTGCGCTTTTCGATGTTGTCATAGGCTTCGTTTGATCGCTCGTAGTCGTATGAAAGTGGGTAATAGCCGCCGGCATAGGTGCCGTGGGCGGTGACGATCGGAGATGAATCGACTTTTCCGGGGGTCTCGCCGGATACCTTCTGCTGCTGGGCGACGATCTGCGGCCAGAACGAATCCATGTGATCCCAAACGTCCTGAGCAAAATCCCATTGCTGTTTCGTGACGTTTGAAAGGATCTCTTGAACCTGGCGCTCTGAGAGGGAATATCCGTCCGTAAGCCGCTGACGGTTCTTGGCGTTGCCCCAGTTAAGAGCAAACGCTAGGATCTCATCGCGCGTCATGTCGCGGTCCCGCGATTCGATATAGACCTTTTCCTTCTTGAGCTTTTCGAATTCCCCTTTTTTCCAATGCTTTTCGTGGATACGGTTCATGTCTTTTACGGCTTTATCGTTCAGCCGCGACTCGCCATCGCCTCCGCGTTTGAGGGGGCGGTAGATATATTTTTTTGCGGGGCCATCGGGGTTTCCGGCATCCAAAAACTCACAAAAGCTGAGGAGGTTTACAAGGCTCGGCGCGACTGTATCCGGAAGCTTCCGTATGGCGTCGACGCCCTGGACAAAGAAGTTCTGGTCCGGCTTGGCGCCGATATCACGTGAGTCGAGGTATTTCTGGCCGACACTGATTTCTACCGTGGCCCGAAACTCACTGGCGGCCGTCTTGATATCGGTCTTGATGGTATCGTCGAGAAAATTTTCATAGCCCCGTCCGATGGCGTTGATTGCCTTGACGGCCTCTTTTAGATCGCGGAAGTGCGCAAGCTGCATCTTTCGGTAATCGCGCGCAGGTTCCGTCATGACACTTTCGGGAATGAAGATGTTCCGATAATCGTCCTGGATGCGGAGGACGGTGTCGGCAAGGGCTTCCTGCTTCCATTGGCCGTCCGGCCCGATCATCCAACCCGTTTGATGGGCGATCTCCGCTGAATCCTCTTTGTCGATTTGCATCTGTTTGGCGATCTTCAAATAGGTCTCGAAGTCTTCCGCGCGCGGTTCCGCCAGGCCTCGCTCTGCCAGTAAGGTATCGATCTGGCGGATGAACCCGTACTGCATATTTTTAAGATCCTGCTCGCGGGAAGCGAACCGCTCAAAGAAGCGGAGGCCCTTCTCGATTTCGG
>Ga0193708_1000084_pt1 | contig 18380 bp, 11 predicted proteins | sample H3c1metaG_FD_160570 | JGI IMG/M metagenome (GOLD analysis project Ga0193708, IMG submission 160570) | Soil microbial communities from a riparian zone of the East river system, Colorado, United States - H3c1 | ecosystem: Environmental > Terrestrial > Soil > Riparian zone | place: USA: East River...
TTTCAGACGATGGATCTAAATTAGGTAAAGGAGCGAAAATTGCCACTAATTGTTTTACACCTAGAGAACTTGAATACGTTTGCGATATTTTACATAAAAAATATAAAATTACAGCTAGTATTCATTCAGGAGGTAAAAATAAAGGAGAAGTTATATATATTTGGACTAAATCTATGCCTATTTTTTCTAAAATAGTTAAACCGTTTATGATGCCTTCTTTACATTATAAGTTAGGAGATTATTAAATAAATTCTATACCTTAATCCTGGTATAGATTACAACCATAGTAAAAAGGATAAATCTTTAAAAAATCGGAAATGGAGAATAAAGATAATAAAATTAGTATATGTTTAATCGTCTAAAGTTGGAAACTCATAAAGAAAAATTGATTTATACTTAGTAAATATTACCTTAATTCCCTTAAATGTTTTATTCAAGGAGTTTAACTAAGTTACAGATAAATCTCTTATCCTGAATACAGACTTTAGCGTTATAGCAAATATAATAACTAATTTAAAATACATTTTTGCGACATTATTGAAAACGATCAAATAAATTGGCCTTATTTATAGATTCGTCGGATTCATTTTTGATTCGCGATCGACTGGTACAATAATGGGTACCTGAAATGGTGCTTAATGCACAGTCAAAATCTAAACTTTTTTTTTTAAATCTTTAAGGACCTTAATTATCTAATATAAATAAACTTGTAATATTTATTTATATAACATATTCTTTGGGATTTCGGCCTTTCTAACAAAAGTTTCCAAGACTTGACATAATACCTAATAGGTAGTCAATGTACAGGGAAATAAAGAAAAGGCTATTTTAATTGCTAGCGCTTCGCGCCCTAACACAATTCTCTTGTAAGCACTTTAATTATTTAAAATAATAGAAGGTATTTGTGCCTTGTGTTGTTTATCTATTGAATTAAATTAAGGTCTTGAAAGATAATTTCTTTAAATAGTTATTACCTTAAGATTTATATTTTACAAGACTTCCTATTCTAGACTTAAAAATCAATAATCTAAGTTATAAGTTAGATAGGTTGACTTCTAAGTTCTCGATATTAGCGAGAATAAATATATAAATATATAAATATATAAATATATAAATATAATATTATTCTACCGAGCGAAGCGCCTTCGGATTCTTTATGCCTTTATAGGTATTTAGCATAAATTATTAATTTAAATTTTCTTTATTTTTTAGATTTGATAGGAGTTGTTTCTTATTTATTAATTAATTTCTGATTTACAAGAATACAAGCAAATAAATCTTCAATATTAGCATTGAATGTAAATAGAGTAGGTGATATGGGATTAAGTATAGGATTCTTTTCAATAATAAGTTTATTTGGATCATTAGATTATTCAATAATATATAGTATAGTACCATTTATGAATGAAACAGCTATTACTATTATTGCTTTATTATTATTATCAGGGGCTATGGCTAAATCTAGTCAAATTCCTTTACATACTTGATTAGTTAATTCGATGGGTGCGGCCTGGAAGCTCTTGTAAACAATATGGTGCAATTCCATTGACTCCGATCATAGAGTCATCCCTACCTTGACATGCGTGTGCAAGTAATTGTCGGGTGTGAAGCTCAAGGGACAATGTAACGACAGTGCTAGGGAAAATACCGAACGTGGTTAATGAAAGTGAACATATGTATAATTAGGCTCCGTAAAATATGATACTACGCTTGATATTCTTATTAAGTGAAATATTAGTAGCTAGGATTTGTTTCTCATTGTGGCAAATTCTTTGATCTATATAGCTACCGGGGTACAGTATGAACCTCTGTTCGTCTTAACAAAGATAAGGTATTATACGGTGTTTACTTGGGAACTGGTTAAGCCTCATATTCACTGATAAAATATTATAACAAAACTATAATTTGTATCAGAGGTATACTATAAAACGAAAAGTGGAAAGGTATATAACGAATAGGAGGTAGAAGAGGATTCAAAAAGCGAATGACAGTTTCGGAAGAAGAAACTTTATAAGCTCTCTATGAGCTAATCTGAAAGGATGCTGACTTGAATCTGGTGATCATCTTTACAACAAATTTTTTTATAATAAATTAAATAACTTGCGATCAAACTTATAATATTTAAGTAAAATGCATGTAGTGCCCTGCCCGGGCATTAAATTATTTAATAATACTAGAGTTCGAAATTTACAAAACCAAATTGTAAAGGCAACCTTAAATAATAATATGATTACAGTTTATAAATTATAAATTCAATTAGTGACTTGTTTCGAAGCAAGAGCGTTAGCATTAAGAAGAGTAGTGACTAACGGTTAATATTCAATGGTGTACATCTTCCGAAAGATTTCACACCAAGCAATAACAGAATTAGGCCAAATAACTCGGCTTTCAGTCGCTTAATAAGTATAAATGCAGAGTTAAGACTCCTAAATCTACGCTAATATCTAACCATTGCATCAAATTTCTGTGGCAAATTATATAAGTTTAACTCATATGCCTAATTACTAATCTAATTAAACTAATTTTGTAATTTATAAGCTTAACTTAATACTATTAATTAATGAGCCAGACCACTTGATTCGTATGTCCAATGGTCCGAATGATTGCTTGAGCCGTATGCGGTGAAAGTCGCACGTACGGTTCTTAGCGGGGGAAAGCCTGCGAGGGCCTACCTATCGCAATAAGGTACAGCGCAAATCCTTTTCATTTTATTAATTATATATTTTATATCTTTAATTTATTATTTTATATTATTCTTTGAAAATCATTATTTAAATCTTATAGATATTTATAATAATTCTATTTATTTAGATACTTTAAATTTCAGTACGGTAACTTTATCTTGTTATTTAACACGAGATAAACACGTTAGATTTATAAGAACACAAGTACCTTTATTACCTTTACCTGATAAATTAAAATAGGCTATTATAGGAGATATTTTAGGAGACGGACACTTGCGATTTACTCACAAAGGAGGTGGTCTACCTGGTCCTAATAATAATGCTCATTTTGCTATGACATTAAAATCTAAAGAGTATGCTACATATTTATGGAAAAATATTTACAATAATATTTGTACTTCTACTCCATTGCGACCATGGCCTAAGCCTAACACAGGTAAAATCCCTACTCAATACGCTTTTAGCAGTAGAACCTTGCGTTCCTTAACTATTTTACATAATCAATGATATGTTTTAAATAAAGAAACTAATAAATTTATTAAAATAGTACCTTTAAACATTGGTGAATTACTTACTACTATTGGTTTAGCTCATTGATTAATGGGCGACTGTTACTGAAATACAAATGGAAAAACTATATGTATTTGTACGGAGAATTTTACTTTAGATGAAGTAGAATTATTAATAAAGGTACTGAAAGATAATTTTAATTTAATAGCTAGTGCAAATCGTAGAATAAAAGCGAATACTGAAGTTTGTTGAAGAATAAGATTTAGTAGTAAATCCGCAAATATAAGTAAATTAATTTCTTTAGTAAAACCTTATTTTATTCCTTCAATGTATTATAAATTAAATATCTCAGAAAAAAGTGAATTCTCTAAGTTATTCTAAAATAGAATATTACAAATAAATATAATCATTAATTTTTATAATAATTTAATAAAAATAAATATAGTTAGTTTAAAACAAATAATAAATTAAAAATAGTTAATTAAAAAATAAATTAATTATAAATTACAGTTGGGCCTTCCTTATGTATCCATACATTAAATAAATAACTGTATGCTGGAAAATTCTAAAGACTTGAATACATTTTTTGTATAATAGAAATGTAAAAATATCAAGTATGAACCAATGAATAATCAGCAGGAAATAAATTAAATTAAAAAGAATTAAGTTCCTCAGAGACTATACGTTAATCATTTTTATCTAATAAATATAAAAAATATATTAATTTTAAATTAAAATAGAAAATTATATAAATTTATATATAATTTAGATAAAATAAAGATATAGTCCAATCATATTTTGAAAGATTATGTAATTATTTTTATATAAATATAAATAAAAAATATAAATAAAAATATAAATATTACTATTAATATTAATAGTAATTAAAATTTACAATTTATAATAATATAAAAATATATAATATTCAAGCCAACTCCTGTTTCTGCTTTAATTCATGCTGCAACTTTAGTAACAGCAGGTTTATATTTATTAATTAGATCATCTCATTTAATAGAATACAGTCCAACTGCATTATTAATTATTACTATAATTGGTGCTACTACAGCTTTCTTTGCAGCTAGTTGTGGTTTAGTACAAAATGATTTAAAAAGAATTATTGCTTTTAGTACAATAAGTCAATTAGGTTATATCTCATTTTTAATTCTAACATTTCTCTCTTTCTGCTTATGGACAGCGGACAATGATAATTTTATTTTAACAATAAACTTAATTATACAATCAATTCTATATCTATTTTAACTTCTGTTGCTTTTTTCAGTACTAAATTTTTAGAATCTAAATATCATAAGGTAGATTCTTTAAAACAGATTAAGGATAACTTTTCATCTACTATTTCTTATGTAGATAAATATAATGATTTTAGTTCTGCTTCGCAGGGTAGAACAATTATCAGACAAAAGTATACAAAAATACCAGGAATATATTTATGGTTTAATAATATTAACAATAAGTGTTATGTTGGTAAATCTTTGAATTTATATTTAAGAGTTAGTAAGTATTTATCACCTAAATATATTAACGATAATAAAACAAAAATGGCGATCTGTGGATCTTTATCTCCGACGCAGGCGGATGGTACCAACAATTTTACTTTTTATATTCTAGAGACTTTTGATACAGATACGGTATCTCAAAAAATTTTATCTGATAGAGAAAATTACTGATATCAAATTATTAATCCATCATACAATATTCAAACTATTTTACAACCTTTTACTGGTACTAATCACTATAGATTTGGTTCTAAACTTTAAAAATAAAAAAAGTTAAGATAAGTAATACTCTTAAAGGTAGAGTTGTCTCTGAAACAAAGAAAATTAATCATATTTTAGGTGCTAATAAAAAACGTGTTTATTGTTATGATTGGTACACAGGAAATTTTCTGATGGAATTTAATGGTATACGTGTATTGATGAGAGCCATGAATATAAAATATATAGATGCTATACGGTTGAAATTAGATACAAAATTACCTTTACAGGTTACTATAGACAGTGTAAATATTAAATTATTGTTAAAATCATCAAAATCATAAAAGTCATATACTTACAACTAGCATTATAACAGAGCTAATTGAACAAAAAAATAGTAGTCATAATATGCTAGTAGAAAAATATGTTACATTAGAGTTTATGTTTTAGTTATTTCATATGACCTATTAAAATTACGCTATATGCTGGAAAATCTTAAAGACTTAAATACCTTAATAAAAAGGGAACAAATTTGAAGTATGTACCAATAGACTATCAGCAGGAAAACTAATTATATTTACTGTGCGAAGTTTAACAGTTAAGACAAGGTAAAAATAAGATTAGGATCTTCAGAGACTACACGCGAAATTATAAAATACCGGCTAGCATGTCGGGATAATAAATTGTATTTTATAAATGATATACTCCAAGCTTTTATGAAAGTAAAAGTATAAATTGATATGGTAATGGCTGTTGGTCTGGACTAAGGCCAACTTTAAATATTTCTATTTGCTGGAATATCCTAAAGACTTAAATACCTGATATTAAAAGGTGATAAATTTAAGTCTGTACCAATGGACAATCAGCAGGAAACCAAAAATTGAATAAATCAATAGATTAGGATCCTCAGAGACTACAAGAAATAAAAATATAGTTATGGTATAGTTATATATTAAGATATAGTCCTATTTGTTTAGTTGTGTAGAATCTTTAATATTTATTTTTTTAGATTATAATTCTAATTTTATTAATCTATTACCTTTAGATACTTTACTGTCTGCTTCTTTAATAGTCCCGCTAATTTATAATAAAAACAAAAAAGAAGAAATTATATGTCAAATGAAGAAACAGTGACTTTTTCTAAAAATATTCCAAATTGATTTAATGAAATGCGGGGTATAATGTTCTCTGATGGTTCAATCCGTATGAATGGTAAAACGCTTTAATGAGTATTCAACAAACACATATAGAACTTACACAAGAGGTTTGGCAGAGATGTTTTAAATTATAAACTTAATGCTTGAGCTGTAAAATTTGAATCTTTATTTACTCCAGAAGCTTTAGCTTATTTAATTATGGGAGATGGTTCATGAGATAAACATAGTTCTAGATTAGTACTACATGTTAACAATTTTACTTTAAATGAAACTAAGAGATTGCAATTTGTTTTACTGTCAAAATTTAATCTTAGTTCTTATTTAGTAAAAAGTAATCATTCAGAGAGTAATAGAGGTTATGTTATAAAAATACCAAACAGAGAAATAGAAAAAGTCAGAGAACTCGTTTCTTCTTTTGTTCTTCCTTCATTAAAATATAAATTAGGTATCTTACTAAATAAAGAAGTATAAAATAGTAAAATGCTATATAATTGTTTAATAAATCTATCTATTAACATATAGATTAAAATTCTTCATGAGTCGACAAATTTTTATTGCTTAGTCAATATAATGTAGCTTTAATGCATGTTATTAATCATGCTTTCTTTATTAGAGAGCCTTATAAGAGTAATCTTGTTTAGAAAATTTAACTGTATGCTGGAACATCTTAAAGACTGGAATACTTCTTTTCAGGAAGTAAAATTTCTAAGTCTGTGCGTCTTCTACTCAGAGTTGCAAATGGACAATCAGCAGGAAACCAATTATTAGTTAATTCAATAGATTAGGTTCCTCAGAGACTAAACGTGGAAACCAAAAATATATTAATTTGTTTGTTTTGTTTTTGGATAAGATATAGTCCACTAAAATTTTGATTATTAGTGTCTGTAAAAAAATACAATTTTATAGATCTAATATTAGTAAATTAAAAAATTATATTTGTTTTAATAGACAAATGCATTCATTTAAAAATGATTATAGAGGAGAATCCACACATGAAAAAAGTTTAGGATCAATAGTATTATATCATTTTATCGTCAATTTAAAATCAACTGAGGGTATAATTCCTGAAATAATGCTTACAAATCAAGGAAAATTAGCAAAAAAATACTTTAATAGCTATGCTAGATTCTTTGCCTAAAAAATCGAAGCTTTATGAATTTATTAGGGATAATTATAAACTACCTGGCAACTTATATAAATAAAGAATTGAAATATTCCTCTGAATTAGGGGAATTTTTCTTAGCTAAAAACCCTAATTATGCTATTAATGCAAAATCTCCTCTTATTGTAGTAATATTGAAACTAATATTGCTATTTTTTTGTTTTGTTTTTTGTTTTTTAGTAGTAAGAGAGAGTGTGCACGATTTTTATCTGATTCATTTAATCAAAATATTCAATTAGGTACTTTATCTAGAAATAATTGGATCGATAGATCCGTGGAGAAGTAATCACAGAAAAATAAATTTTATTAAGTAAACCTCATTTTATTTCTCTTATGCCTAACTCTTTTAATTTAAATGAAAAAACTATTGATTTGACACAATACAACGTGAAGGTTATTAATCACAAATATAATTTCTCTTCTTAAAATTGACTAAGTACTAAGTAACTTTCGGATAGTTAGTCTAATTTATACAAAGAAGATCCTTACTAAAACCTCGCCCCTGCTTATCTTGCGGGTAGGCAAAGGACAAAATTTCAAAGTGTCTTTAAAGCTTTATTATTTTTAGGAGCTGGTGCCGTAATTCATAGTTTCTCCGATCAACAAGATATTAGAAAATTAGGAGGTTTAATTAATTTTTTACCTTTTACTTATACTGCTATGTTAGTTGGTTCTTTATCATTATTAGCTACACCTTGATTGACAGGTTTCTATAGTAAAGATACTATAATTGAATTAGCCTATGGGCAATATAATTTCAGTGGTACTTATGCTTATATATTAGGAAGTCTAACAGCAGGTATAACTGCTTTTTATTCTTTTAGATTATTATCTTTAGTATTTTTAACTGTACCTAATGGTAATAAAAAAGCTTATATTAATTCACATGAAGCTAATTTAGCTGTAATTATACCTTTATTTTTATTAGCTTTATTTAGTATATTCTTTGGTTATATATTCTCTGATTTATTTATAGGTATGGGAACTGATTTTTTTGGGAATTCGTTATATATAAAACCTAATAATATTAGTTTAATTGATACAGAATTCAGTATTAATACTTTAATAAAATTATTACCTGCTTTATTATCTTTATCAGGTGCTAGTTTAGCTATTCTATTATATCATTTTAGCTATAATATAATTCTGGACTTAAGTATTAAAAAATTATGAATAATATTATATACATTCTTAAATGGTAAATATTTAATTGATATAATTTATAACAAATTTATTATTTCTAATTCTTTAAAATTGGGATATAATATTTCTAAATTTTTAGATAGAGGATTTATTGAAATGGTTGGACCTTATGGTTTAAGTAATAATTTTTATAATTTAGCTAATAATATTACTAAATTAGATACAGGTATTATTACTACTTATGCTATTTATTTTACTCTTGCTGCTTTAACTATTATTTCTTTAGTTTTTGCTAATTTATTATTTGATAATTCTTTATTAGTTGAAATTAGATTAATTATCATTTATTTTGTAACTTTATTTTTTCTGCTTTCTTAATTTTAAATATTAAATTTTAAAAACAATTTTTTAAAGTTTATTTTATTTTTTATTTTTAGTTACTTATCCCCTAATATTTATACGGGCTGCAATTGCACGTCTCAATTAGCTTTACACTTGTTTTTGTGTAATTTTTTATTTTTGTTTGTTTGTTTTTAATCCCTCAATGTCTCATTTTAATTATTGTATTATATTTTAATTATAATAGAATACAGAGACTTTTCTCTTTTATTTGAGAAAAACACCAAAACTTTTATTTTTCTTTTTAATATGCCTCAATTAATTCCTTTTTATTTTATTAATCAATTATCCTTTTCTTTTTTAACTATAGTTGCTTTAATTTATTTATTTTCTAATTATATTTTACCATTATTCACTTTCCAACAAGTGATAAGAATGTTTATTACTAAATTAAGTAATAAATCTTAATATTAAATTTTAGTTATTAATTAATATTTAATCCCCATTTTATTTTATTAATTTATTATTTTATTAATTATAAATTCTTTTTGGTTTTATTTATTTTATATTATTTTATTTTATTAAAATATTAAATTATTTTATTTTATATTATTAAAATACCGTAATTTAAAACTATAAAAAATTCAAAATATACAAATAGTATAAATTTAATATTTGTTTAAATAATAATTCGTAAAAAATTATTATTATATAATATTGTATCTTATTTTTTTTAAATTGTAATTAATCCTTTTTTAAATATTTATAATTATTTATATTATTTATATATTAAAAGAAATATATTTTATCGTATATTAATTATTAAATTATTAAATTATTAAATTATTTAATTATTAATTATTAATTATATTTTTATTAAGAGTGTAGTATAATGGCTAGTATTATGATCTTCAAAATCATTGGTAGGTGTTCAAATCACCTCACTCTTGTTTTTGTTTTGTTGTTTTTTGAATTTTGTTTAGTAAAGTAAAAAAAATAAAATAAATAAAAAATAAAATAATTAATAGAACCAAAAATAATAATAAATTATAATTATATTATTAATAGAATCAAAAAAAAATAATAAATTATATTATTAATAAATTGTTTTTTGTTTTAATAATTAAATTTAAATTTCATTTTTGTTTGGACAAATTTGTTGTTTTTGTTTTTGTTTTTTAAAATTGTTTTTTGGGTTTAATTAAATAAATAATAAAATAAAATTAAATTAATATAATAGAATATTAATTAAAAATATAAAATATAAAAAATTATAAAATAAATATAAAAAATTATAAATAAAAGACTTTAGCATAATTGGTTAATGCCGTTCGCTCATAATGGATTTTATTAAGGGTTCGAGTCCCTTAGGTCTTATATTATTAAAAATTTAAATTTAATTAATAATAATTTATGTTCAAAAATTGTTTTTTTATTGGCAAAATTCAAATACAAATTAGCCCAAATTACAAGAGGTAAAATTCAAATAACATAAAGGGGTATTTGGTCGAGTCTGGTTTATGGCCCTCGTCTTGAAAACGAGTACTTTATTTATTTTAGTCGTCGGTTCAAATCCGACAGTACCCGTATTAAATAAATCTTTTATTTGTTAAATTTTATATAATTAAATTTGAATAACTTAAATTATATAATTTTTATTCTATTAATTTTATTTTATTTAAATATAAAAATGTTTAATTACTATTTAATTTTTAAAATTGATTTTTATTTTATTTTATATTACTCTCTTGATTTAATTATTTTATTTAATTTAATTTAATTTAATAAAATTTAATTTCTTCATACAAAAATTTTTTATTTATTCAAATTTAATTTAATTATAATTTTAATTTTAATTTTATTATAAATTTTAATCTCTTTTATTTAAACTATTTAGGCTATAAGTAATTTATTTAAAAGCCCTGAATAATTCGAAGTTAGTAAGTCTCCTTTATAAAATATGTTTCTATACTAGCTAAATTAAATTATTGATGGAAAGTAAGTTATTCTGTTACAGGAGGTGTAGGAATAATAGCGGGAGGTGTCGCGATAGATCCAGTGCGTAGAAGCTGGTTGGTTGTGTACCTAGTCAGGGTGAGGTACAATAGATACTTATAGAGATAGATATATTTTTATTAATTATTATTATTCTCAGTATATTCTTATTAAAATTTATTAGTTAGAATTATTAAGTTAATTTTAATTTGAAATAAAAAATTATTTTGTTTAACAAATTCTATATAATATTTAATTACTGCGAATGCAGGTTTTGTGAATGTACTTTCACCTAATTAAAATATATTTGTATTAATTTATATTTAATAAATAATTTCTTTAAGTTATGGTCTAGATACTTCCCCTTAAGAAAAATAATATTAGTATAAATTTATATTTAATAAATAATTTCTGAAAGTTATGGGGGGGGAAGGTAGTCAGGGGGTGCCTCAACATATTACATACATCCATTATAGAGAGATATATATTTTTATTAATTATTATTATTCTCAGTATATTGTTAGGGGGAAAAGGTAGTCAAAGGGGGCTCAACATAATAGATAAAGCCATTATAGAGATAGATATATTTGTATTAATTATTATTAGTATATTGTTATTGCTTTATTAGTTAGAATTATTAATTTAATTATTTTAATAATTATTTTGTATAAATTTAATTTAATAAAGATTTTCTGAAAAAAAACAAAAACAAAAACAAAAACAAAAACAACAAAACAAAACAAAATATTTGTATTAATTTATATTGAATAATTATTTTCTGAAAAGTTATGGTCTAGAAACTACCCTTTATAAAATAATATTTGTATTAATTTATATTTAATAATTAATTTCTGAAAGTTATGGTCTAGATACTCCCCCATAATAAAAAGAATATTTGTATTAATTTATATTTAATAACTAATTTCTGAAAGTTATGGTCTAGATACTCGCCTTAATACAAACAAAACAAAATATTTGTATTAATTTATATTTAATAACTAATTTCTAGATTGAGTTTGAATAATAAATGATTAAAATAATAATAAAAATAATAATAATAATAATAATTATTTAAATAAATATCTAAGCTCCGGCATGAAACTTCTTTAATCAGAGGTAACTATTCTATCCGTTAAATATCTTGCTTCTTCTTATTTTAATTTAATTAATTTAATAAATATGATGGAAAAATTAAATATTATTTTAAGAGGAGTAATGTTTGTAAATTTTATTTTCAGAGGAGTAATTAATAATTAATAATTAATAATTTCTGGACAATTTTAATAAAATAATAAATTAATATAATTTATGAGTAAAATAATAATAATTAATAAAATAAAATTTCTAAGCTCCGGAATAAAACTTAAAACTTATTTAATCAGAGGTAATTATTCTATCCGTTAAATATTAAAAAACAAACAAAAATAAAAATTTATTGGTTGCAATTTTTAACACTGTAACACAATCTGCCGAATTTATAAAAAGTCGAGGTAGAAAAACAATATTACCCTCTGCATATATAGCTGATAAGGAAGTTTTTATACATAGAAACATCCACTTAACAGAAGATACCACATTGCAAGAATATTTAGATATAACAGATAAATATGTCAAGAAATTTTATGACTCAGGATATGCTGTAAGTGAGTACGAAAAAATCGTTGTAAAAATGTGAATACTAAATAGTGGCCATAAAATCAGTAATGGAAATACAAATAATTTCGGAAGAAGAGGTTACCACACTACTTGTGTAAATAGCAATGAACTAGATAGTAACTATAAAATGTGTCCATTAAATGAAAAGGAAACTCTTAAAGGGAATAGAATATGTACTATGGATATTGAAACTATAGATATTAATGGAAATCAAACACCTATTGCGATTTCTTTCGCATACACTTTAAGAGCTAAGATAAAAACAATTTTTAATTTGATCGATCCCCAACTTTTAATTAAGAATCCTGATGAAGCCGTGAATCATTTATGACAATCATTTTATAAGGAATTGTTATCTCAAGATAAAAGATCTAAGTTTATTATATATTCACACAATTTAGGTAGATTCGATGGATTTTTTATTTACAAAGGTTTATTACAATTACCAGATATAAATATTTCCGATGTAAGCTCAATAATTGATTTGGAAAAGAGTTTTATAGGTATAACAGCTATATTAGGTAACACTAATTTAGTCTGAAAGGATTCAATAAGACTATTTCCTTTATCATTAAATGAATTATGTAAAATGTTTGAAGTTAAAGGTAAACTATCTGCATATAATAAAGACTTTTCAAATATTGATTTATTTAACAAACCCCAATTGTTACAAGAATTCAAAGAATATTCTATACAAGACAGCGTTTCATTATTATAATCTTTATTAGCCGCTCAGAAAATTTATATTGAAAAAGAATTTGTATTAAAATTATTTAATATTTAATAATTAATATTTAATATTTAATATTTAATCTTTTATTTTATCCCCCCCTTGATAGAATATTTTATTTTTAAATATTTTTTATTTATAATTAATAATAAGAAACCGAAAATACCTTGTAAATATTTACTGTTTTGATATAAACTATGTAATTTTTTAAGAATAGATATAATTTTTAACATTTTAAGTTTAATTTAATATAAAATTGTAGTATTTGAAACTAAAATTGTTATTTAAATTAATAATTAATAATTAATAATTAATTAAATAAATTAAATTATTTGTTCAAATTAAGTAGATATGAATATAATATTAAGAATAATATTGATTTGGTTGTTTTAAATTTAAAAATAATATAGCAAATTATTTAAAAGTTTCTCAAGTTTGAAAGAATTATTTGCACTGTGTCGAATGATCATTAATTTATTAAAGTATTTAGTAAATATAAGAGATTCTATTATTAAAATAGAATACTTATGATAAATATTTATTAAAATATAAGAGATTCTATTAATTAAAATAGAATACTTATGTGTATACTCTAAGAAGATTTGCACTTATATTTATTTAATTATAAGGTAAATGATTTGAATATTTAAATTATAGAGTTTTAATTTAGGGGATAATAGAATTATTAATTAAAGAGAAATAAATTAATTAAGAATTTAATTTAAAAATATGAACGATTATATTATTTTAATAGATAATATTATTTAATAATAGTTTTATTAATTTAAATATTAAAAGGATAGATGTTCATCAAATCTATAATTTACTAATTAAATACATAGGTTCATCTGTAGAATGTGATTGTTTGATTTGATATAAACTATCAATATAATTTGTAAATATTTTATCTTTTTGGAATAAACATTTATGGTGAACCCCCTGTTCAAATTATTAATAATTATTCGGGGGGGGTATCCCAGTATACATATCTACAAATATAACGGACAGTTATAGGATGAAAAATATTATGAAAATTGTAAAATATAACTTTAATACAATCAAAGATCTAATTAATATTAATATTATTAGTATTTGAGGTAGAAAAGTATATAATAAAGGAGTCCAATCTAAAACTGTTAGTAGTTATAACATTAGATTTAACTTAAAATATAATAGTTTGTTTAAAACTAATAGACCTGATTATTTAATTAATAGAAATAGTCCTAATGTTAGAAGTTTCTCAAGTAATGGTATAGTTATGAAAGGAATAACAGAAAATAATATTAATAATGATAAGATTAGAGATATTAGTAAGATAGAAAATTTAGAACAAAGAGATAATATAGGAAATATAATTGTTAATAGTGAATATGGATTTTTTATTAGAGAAGTTATTTTAGGTAATTTAGATCGAAATAATAAATTTATTAAAGTTAATAAAGAATTTTTTAATAAATTAAGTAAGGTATCACAATTTCAAAAAAACAGAAAAGGGATATCTTCTTACAGTGAATCTTTATTTGTAATAGGAAGTTACGATGTATTTATTAATAAACAGTTATTTATTGATAGATTCCAACAATTTTTACAAAATATACCAGATGGTATGGTTGTTTCTATTTTACCACAAATATATAGTACTAATAAATTAACAACACTATGTAATAGTATGCATGTATTAAATAATACTGATAGTGAAGATATAGGTGATTATTTTTATTCTAAAATGATTGAAAGTATTAATAATTATCCAGAAATTGGACTTACAGATCTTATAAACAATCCTGAAGAATATTATGATAATTCTGAAGTATATGATAGTGATTTAAGAATAGTATTATCTTATAAAATATGATTAGACAAAGATGATTATAGACATTTAAGTGAAGAATTAATTAAACAAAAAATGAATAAAATTAAAAATATAATTGATAATGATTTAAAATTTAAATTACGAGAAGTGGCAAAAAATAGTAGTCATGATAAATTATTTGGAATAACTAATAAATCTAATTTACTTAATATTATTAATAATATGATGAGTATTTACAATTATTTAGAAATAAATAATGATCTTTATGGAATCTTAAATGATAATTTAAAAAGTCTTAAAGTTAATAATATTTATGATTTAATGGATATTAAATTTAATAATTATTGTATTGTGGAATTAAATCAAGTTAATTATAATGAAAAAATTTATATTCTTGTAAATAAAAAAACTATTGTTGAAGATTTGAATTTATTTATGAGTGAACCAATAAGATATCATAGATTAGCTTGAAAAGATAAATTAATTGATAAAAATAATGAGAAATTTATAAGAGAATTATTAAATAAGGATAGACAAAAGTTTTATTTTGAAAATAATAATATTACTTATATTGAAATACCTCAATTTTATCCAGACTTACCGATTAAAGTTAATAAAATAACACATAATGATAAAATAGGAAGTCTTGATTTTGAAACTTATTTAGATGAAAATAATAAATTTATAGTATTTGCAGGAGGTATAAGTTATAAATTTAAAGATGAAATAAAATATTTTGATTTATATGGAGATACAAATAACAATTTAATTGGAGATAATTTAGTTATGGCATTAATTGATAGATTATTTGAAGAACATAAAATTAATGGTTATACATTCTATTCTCATAATTTAAGTAGATTCGATGGTTTATTTTTAGTAAGTGCTTTATCTGGATCAGCTAAATATAAATTAAAAGGAACGTGAAAAGATAATGGATTAATAAAATTAGTAATAATTAATATAGAAACTAATGATAGAATAATTTTTATTGATAGTTTAAAAATTGTTAATTGTAATTTAGATAAAGCTCTTAAAGCTTATGGATGTAATTTAAATAAAGGTATATTACCATATTTATTTTATAAACATAATACTCTTCATTATATTGGTAAAATACCTGAATATAAAAATTATTGTAATATAAGTATTGATGATTATACTAAATTAGTTGATGAATTTAATTTAAATAATAAATTATTTGATGCTAGAATAGAATGTTTAGAATATTTAAAAATTGATGTCTTAGGTTTATTAGAATTAATGATTAAATTATCTAATTATTTTAATGAAGAATTTAATTATAATTTAACTGATAAATGTACAATCCCTGGAATAGCTTATGATATTTGAGGAAGTAATTTTTATGATCAAGAAATTGGATTAAAAGTCTTAAAAGGAGATATTGTTAAAGATATAAGAGAAAGTTATTTTGGAGGTAATGTAAATGTTTATAAAAATATAATTAAAACAGGTTACCATTATGATATTAATAGTCAATATCCTTTTGCTCAGTGTAATTTTATGCCTGTAGGTAATCCTCTGTTATCTACTAATCCCGATTTAAATTATTATTTTGGATTTGTTTATGCTGAAATTATTCCACCTATTAATAGTCCTGATCAAGATTATATATTATTACATAAAAATGAAAAAGGAGAAAGATTAAATTCTAGAACTCCTTTTAAATCTATGATATTTTCTGAAGAATTAAAACAAGCTATAAATGAATTTGGATATAAATGTACAGTTTATTGAGGTTATCATTTTCCACACAAAAGTAATGATAATAAATTATTGAAAAATTTTGTTAATACATTTTATATGACAAAATCTAAAACTGAGGAACCTGTAAAAAGATTAATGGCTAAATTAATTTTAAATTCTAATTATGGTAAATTTGGACAAGGAGAAATTACAAGTAAAATAGAAATTGTAAATAGAAATAAAGGAGAAGAAATAATGAAAAAATACAAATATAATGAAATAATTAATATAAATGAAAATTTTATAATTATTAAATATGGGGAAAGATTAAATGAAACATTAGTTAATATTATAAGACAAGAAGAAAATGAAATATTAACTACAGAAGGATTTAAAAAGAAAAGAGGAATACCTAGTAATATAGCTATAGCTGCTGCAACAGCAGCATATGCAAGAATGGAGTTAAATAAATATAGAAAAATAACTAAAATAGTTTATACGGATACTGATTCTATAATAACTGAAGAACCTTTAGATTCTAAATATATTGGAACTGAAATTGGTAAAATGAAATTAGAAAATATAATTATTGAAGGATACTTTATTAAAAAGAAATTATATGGATATTTAAATATTAATGGTGAAGAAAAAATTGTTGTTGCAGGCTTAAAAAAATCAACTTTAAATATAGATAAATTTAGAAAATTAGCTTCAGGACATAATATTATAATTAATCAAAATAAATTCCTAAGTAGTTGAAAAGATTTCTCTATTAAATTAATAGAACAACCTTTTAGTATTCAAGGTTTAAAATTAAATAATACAAATTTATTAAATGGGACCTTAATTCCTTATAAACAAATTAATAGTTGTATACAAATTTATAAAGAACCAAATAAAGCAATAATACCTTATATAAATTATTTATCTAGTGGACAATGAGCAAGTATAGATTATATCGGACTTATACCTTTTAAATCTATCAAGAGTTTAGAATTATTTATTTTTAAATTAAATAATACAACTCTATTAATTGGATCCTTAATTCCTTCCTTCAATAATTACAATTTATACTTGGCCAATTTTATTTCTTGTTTTCAATTTGAACAAATAACAAATAACAAAAACAAACAGTATCTATTCAGAGGTAGATAGTTATAATTTAATTATTTTGCTCTAATTAATTATTAATTATTAATTTAATTTAAAAATATGAACGATTATATTAATTTAATAAATAATATTAATTAATAATAGTTTTATTAATTTAAATATTAAAAGGATAAGTATTTATTAATTTATTATTTTTATAGATTAATTATCTGTTATTTTCAGTTGGTAATAAACTGTAGTAGTATACTACTGCTCTTCTAACTAATTGAAGTTAAAAAAGCTATATAGACAAAAAATCTAATAAAACATGTATTTTTTAGGTAAATTATTTTAACGAATTTTAGAATACTTCAAACTTACTACCAATCAGATAATTAGTGTTTTATTCTTTGTAACCCCATTTTTATGTAATATGGTCGTATTTATCGTGAGCATCTATCTAAAAGCTGTTCACAAATCAAGGGAAATAAATCAGATAAATCATTTAATTTAAAACAAAGATACAAACATCAAATAATCTAAAACAATAAATAGTTCAATAAATACTTAAATAAATACTTAAATAAATACTTAAATAACAATAGAAATATAATTAATTAAAACATTAAAAGTATCGATGACAATTTGGAATTTACATCTAAGCAAGCGATAATATTCAA
>Ga0193708_1000085_pt1 | contig 18313 bp, 18 predicted proteins | sample H3c1metaG_FD_160570 | JGI IMG/M metagenome (GOLD analysis project Ga0193708, IMG submission 160570) | Soil microbial communities from a riparian zone of the East river system, Colorado, United States - H3c1 | ecosystem: Environmental > Terrestrial > Soil > Riparian zone | place: USA: East River...
GTCGAAATTCCCGTCCGTCCGCCGCGACCTCGCGTTCGTCGTCGCCGATGACGTTGCCTGGGCCGAGCTTTCGGCCACTGTCCGAAAGGCTGCAGGGCCCGCGTTACGTGATCTGAGGCTGTTCGACCGCTACGTCGGCAAGGGGGTCGAAAAGGGTTTCAAGAGCCTCGCCATGGGCTTGATTCTGCAGGACGATTCACGCACGCTGACCGACCGCGACGTGGATGCGGTGGTGGCCGCCGTAATGGCTGCCCTGCGTGGGGACCACGGTGCGGAGATTCGTCAATGATGGCTTCGCGGCTGACGTTCAGGGGGAGCGGATGGCTTTGACCAAAGCAGAGATGGCCGAACGCCTGTTCGACGAAGTCGGACTGAACAAGCGCGAGGCGAAGGAATTCGTGGACGCATTCTTCGATGCATTGCGCGAGGCGCTGGAGCACGGACGGCAGGTCAAGCTGTCGGGCTTCGGCAACTTCGACCTGCGCCGCAAGAACCAGCGTCCCGGCCGCAATCCGAAGACCGGCGAGGAGATTCCGATCTCCGCGCGCACGGTGGTGACGTTCCGTCCGGGACAGAAGCTCAAGGAACGCGTCGAGGCCTATGCCGGCGGTGGGCATGCTTGATCCGGGCAGTAATCGCGAACTCCCGCCCATCCCGGCCAAGCGCTACTTCACCATCGGTGAAGTCAGCGAGCTGTGCGACGTCAAGCCGCATGTGCTGCGCTATTGGGAAACCGAGTTTCCCTCGCTCAAGCCGGTCAAGCGCCGTGGCAATCGCCGCTATTACCAACGTCACGATGTGCTGATGGTGCGCCAGATCCGCGGCCTGCTGTACGAACAGGGCTACACCATCGGCGGCGCGCGCCTGCAACTGGAGGGCGACGGCGCCAAGCAGGAATCGGCGCTGAGTTCGCAGATCATCCGCCAGGTGCGGATGGAGCTGGAAGACATCCTGCAGCTGCTGCGCCGATAAGCGCCGACGCGTGTATTTCCCGGTGTGCGGCGTCGCGTCGGGAGGATTCGCAAGCTAGTGGTGGCGCGGCGCGGTACAATCCCTTTCCGAAGTCGGGGCGTAGCGCAGCCTGGTAGCGCATCTGCCTGGGGGGCAGAGGGTCGTCGGTTCAAATCCGGCCGTCCCGACCAATCGCGGAACGTAAGTGTTTGATCGGTCTAGATAGTCACCGTGGGGAAACCACCCTCGGTGGACTGCTACAAGTCCTTGCTACGTGGCGCAGCTACGTCGGGATACAGTCCACCGATGGAGCCGATGACCATGCGCAAAGACCCGAACATGCTGCTGCGAGGCACCACATGGTGGCTTCGCGTGACTGTGCCCAAGCGACTTCAAGACCTCCGGGCCGAGCAGGGCATCCGTAGCAGCAAGGAAGTCTGGAAAACCCTCCGAACCGGCGACTACCCGGCCGCCAAAGTCCAAGCCACCCATGTCAAGGCCGCGATCTTCCGGGGGTTTGAGGAAGAGGAACGCCGATGCCTTGCCCGGCCTGTGCCGTCCCTGCCACAGCTCCAACAGGCCGCATCCGAATTTGGCAGCCTCGTCCAGACGTCCCTAGCCAACGAGCGCCTTCTGGAGGCTCCCAGCGCGGCAGAAGTCGAGGCCGCCATCGAGGCGAGGAATGGGGTGGCGCAGGCCTTGGATGCTGCTTCTAAGACATCCCAAGTCCAGTCGCTGACCATCCGCTACTTCGACTTCGACTCGACCATCCACGGGCTGGAGGACATGCTGGAGGCTAGGCGCATGCTGCGGGATCGGCTTTGGCGCGAACTCCAAGCCCAGGACTATGTGTCCGTCGAACCCTTCGTCAGCCAAGCCGCTCGCTTTCGAGGCTATCGGATAGAACCGAATTCCCGCGAGCATCGTCAGTTGGCCCATCTGCTGTTAAAGGCTTGGATTCAAGCGCTTGACGATGCACCGGAAGCGTTCCTACGTCTGGATGAGCCCCTGAGGGATCAGGACGAAGCCTTGGCTGGCTGGGCCTCTCCACGGCTCGTTGATGCAACGCCCGAGCCGGCACCGGTCGTGTCGCCCGCCCAGCCGATTCCACCCGAGCGTGACATCAGGGTGCTGTTTCAGACGTACCTGTCCGAAAAGTTTCCGAAGATGCCTCCAAATGCGGTCGCCGACCGCAACCGCACGATCCAGCAGTTCGTCGAAGTCGTGGGGCTCAAAGAAGTCAGCCAATACCGCAAGGTCGACATGACAGCGTTCAAGGGCGAGCTTATGAAGCTGCCTATCAATGCAACGCGTGAATTCCCCGGTTTGACTATGCGCGAGGCTACCCAAGCTGCTCCAGCGTCTTCAAAGCGTCTAGCGCCAAAGACAGTAAAGTCCCGTCTTTCGATTATGGGAAGCTTCGGTCGATGGTTGTCTGAAAACGTCGATGGCGTGGACGATGCGAACTTTCGGACTAGTGCACCTTTGGTGAGGAAGCCCGAGCAGCAGGTAAAGGAATTCAATGATGCCGATGTCAAAGCGATTCTGCTAAGCACGGCATTCACCGGGTGCGGGTCCGAGCGTAATCAGCAAGTGGTTGGGACGTACAGCATCCGTGACTACCGTTACTGGTTGCCGATGCTCGCAGCCTATTCCGGGTGTCGGCTTAATGAACTGACGCAACTTCGCGTCGTGGATGTGGTTCAGGTCGATGGAATCTGGGCGTTAAACATCACGGATGCTGGCGACGGACAAAGCTTAAAGACCAAGGCATCGAAGCGCCTTGTACCGGTACACAGTGCCCTGATCGCAGCGGGATTCATCCAATACGTGCAGAAGCTTAGAAACCAAGATCGCGAGGCCCTGTTCGGCGATATCCCAATTGGTCGCGATGGCAGACGATCAGAAGCGGCAGGCAGGCAATTTCGAAAGTATCTTACTCGTATCGGCGTAAAGACAGCAGGCGTGCGTGGGGGGATTCATAGATTCCGACATACCGTAGTTCAGAAGCTGCGAGATGCTGGGCATTCGGACTTGGAAATCGGTCTAATTGTCGGACATGAAACAGCACTGTCCACCATGACGGCCAGCTATGGCTCGTCTAAGCAGATGCTGGTTAGGCAACGGAGCCTAGTTTTGGAGAGTCTGTCTTACGAAGGCGTAGAGTTTGGGTATGAGGCACGGGGACCATAATCGTAAGCGACAACAAGGGGCAAGGAATGCGCGTTTCCAAATACTACAAGCTAGCTCGTCATCAAGCCGAGCTTGATTTCGTCGATGTTCCACTCGACACCGACCTTAGAGTCTTTGTAGAACCTGGCGCTATTCGCGCGCTGGATACCCAGTGGTCTAACCAGTGCGTGGCGCTACTGCAACATTTCTTTAGCTGCGTCTTGGAGGCCGTAAAGGGTGGCGATAAGGGCCGGGCCATAGACCTCCTTGCATCGTTGAAGGAACGAAACGAGTTCCATCTGGGCTATTCAAAGGGCAAGTCTCGTGGACACGCCTTCGGAACTGGTTCAGCAGGCTCCGTTTGGAACTCGTTGCTGGGAAGCAAAGCAGCAAAGACTGGAGTTTTGAAGGACCTTGAAGACACTGCGCTGCTAATTGATAAGGTTGGCCCAGATATGATTTCCGATGCAGTGTGCAACATCATCCGCGGGCCCTTGATTGAATACACGCAAGATATGTGTCGCTACTACGGTATTCCAATGCAAGGCGGCGTCGCTTCTGGACCTATTTGGGATATGCGCAGCGAGCGATGGACTGCCGATTTCGTTGAACTGCCGTTTCCTCGCGGCGAGAAACTGGTACTCGTTCCCAAGACGCTGGTGCGTCACGCTGCGACATATGACGTCGGCGAGTATCACCGATACTTCTTGCTTCCAGAATTGCAACGGCAGCACCTAAGTAGCGGCTCTGCGCTCGTGCAGGTGTTGAAGAACAAGAAGCGGAGGGTAACTAAGAAATCGTTGGTCGATTTGTATGGAGGCGACAAGAATGCCGTCGCTACTTTGACGCAAGCTAACCCAGACATTTTGGCTAAGTACAAAAGCACCAAGGACGCGCAACCTTCACCGCCTATGAGCAACCAAGCCCTGGCGAAGATTGAAAATGCAGTCAATCCGAACATGGCTGACTATCTAAAGAAGGTTCTCGCCGTGCCGCCCGGCAAGAAAGACGCTACTGCCTACGAAAGGGCTGTCGAAAAGCTGCTCACCGCACTGTTCTACCCATCGTTGACGTATCCGCAGCGACAGAAGCCCCTTAATCAAGGAAGGAAGGTGTTGGATCTAATGTTCAACAACACCGCGAATGAAGGGTTCTTTGCGTGGTTGTCCAAGCACTATCCTGCGCCGTACGTTTTTGTCGAGTGTAAGAACTACACCGAGGATGTTAAGAATCCGGAACTCGACCAACTTTCGGGTCGGTTTTCGCCATCGAGGGGTAAATTCGGGATCCTAGTATGTCGCGCGGTCAGCAACCGGGGGAAAATCGATGCTATGTGTCGGGACACCGCAAAAGACGGGCGCGGGTATATGGTCGTTCTAGATGATGCGGATCTCAGTGTTTTGGTTGGCTTGCATACGGCGATACATGTGAATGACGCGCGCACGCTTCTGCACGGACGATTCGAAAACCTGGTCCTATGAATTTTGCATCGTGAAATGTAAACGTGACAATTAGCAGTGCCCCCTCAGATGCCCTTAAGGCTGTCATTGCGGCATGCATCGAAAAGCTTCTACGAGACGATTTGTACCTCTTGCAGGCGGGCGTCCATGAACAAGCAATCACGCATCGACTGGCCCACTACATTCAGGAGCAGTTTCCGGATCAGGACGTCGATGCCGAGTACAACCGTCACGGATTGGCGATCAAATCAGCACGCCTCCGTTCGGGATCGAAGCACGTCGTGCCCGATATTGTTGTTCACGCGCGTGGCAACGACCACAAGAATCTACTGGTGATCGAAGTCAAGATTCGCGACCGTGGTGACGCCGAGGATCGCGACCATGCTCACCAAAAGCTTGATGCCCTAGTTCACGGGGGTCAATTTCGCTATCAGTTCGGGTTGTACCTTGAACTCGGCTTTGATGTGGGAAAGGCAAAGGGCGTAGTAGATCAGTATGTCTGGTACACCAGATAATAGGCCACTTGGGCTGTACGGGTCGCGCGAAATGTCGCGCGCTGCACTTCATGACGACGAATGCTACGCTTCCGGCACGCGCCCGCTGACGTAGGCAAGAATGCTCAAAGCCCGCCAATTGCTGACCATTGTGGTCCCTTACGGAATCGCAGTCGCTATTTGCTATTTGTTTGGCTACTGGAGCCGCTTCGGTGTTAATGCACTGGAGTACGTTGGCATAGGGGATGTCTTCAAGCTTGCAGTATTCCCTATGCTCATCACCTGGGCATTCGTTATGTTCGGATGTCTACTCGGGACACTGCTCGGCAGCATCCAGATCGGCTGGCTAGACCGGACTCTGCACGCCCTGTTCCGTCCTCGTGCAGAAACGTGGCCGGCCATTGTTGGAGTCGGTGTTGCTGCTGCGGCGTTTCTGTTTGGTCCAGAGCCGTTGCGATGGATGTTGACAGCCTTGGCTATGACCTACGCCGTGGTGTCGGCTAGAAACACGCCGATTGCGCAAAGCCTCTTGGGGAGCGGGCCACTGGCGTTTTCAGTGTTGTATTTCGGCACATTCTTGCTGCTTGTTGCGGTGTGCGTTGGAAGGGAGGAAGCGCGACGTGTGGCAACGGGTCGCGGCGAAAGTGCCGTCGATATCTCCCGATCCACGACGCGTTTCATAGGTGGGCCTAAAGCACCGGTCATGTTCCTAGGAACGCTGGACGGTACTCGGTTTTTTTACGAAACGTGCACGGACAAGACCATCGTTGTGGACGCCACGAGCACCTTGGTCGTTACCGCGCGGCAAACGAAGCCGTTTGATGAACCATGGGGCTGGTTTGCACGAACGACAAATCCGCTACACGGTCAATGTGAGCCGCTTCGACCAACGGCGGGCAAGGTAGCAAGCGAACGTCGCGTCCGGCCGAATCCGCGGAAGTCCCCTTAGTTATTCAGCGCAGTCGATCGTGCCCGAAGAATTGATAGCTACATGGTCAAGACTCTTCATACTTCAAAAATATCGCTGCTGCTATGTAGTTGGAAATCGTCCGCCCGCAATCCGTGAAGAGCACCGAGGTGACTAAGGAGGGCTACAGTTCTTTGACGCGTGCCCACGACCCAGTCCTTGGTCAGCAGAGCGAACCATTCGGGCTTTAAATGCTGAACCATGAGTACGGACTCGGCCTCCATGTAGGTGTCACATTTTGGGCCGACTATTGACTCCTGTTTTCCATGGGCGAGTCGATCCCTAATATCGAATAGCTGGACTGCAAGTTGAAGGGGGTCTTGGCCCCAGTCGGTCTGTTTGCCAGCAACCAAGTGAAGCACCTCAATCTTCTTCTTCCAGGGCAGTCGATCCACATGTGACCAGAAATTGATCTTGCGCGTGCCTACAGAATTGACATAAGCCTCGACGGTGAACGCCGCAAAGACCAGCACGGGTAGAAGTTCATACTGCTCCAGATCGCGTTCAGAGTGCTCGATCTCGTAATACATATTCACTAGCGATCGAAATACGATCGCTTGAGCCGTAATGTGCAGGTGAGGTTGATACTGCATGAGCCCAACAATCAAATAGATGGACCACCGGTCCGATTAGGCATCTTAACGGGGTCGGTTCGGAACGGGTGCAACTAGCTGATTCTGTAAGTTTTGCCGTTGTCACTTCCAGCAAGCACTAGCGGCAAGCCGGAAATTCATTTCCCCGGTCCCGACCTTTGAACCGTCTGGAATCTTGGCCGGTATGGAGTGCTGCCTCTTCCAGTCGCTACTCCGGATGCAAAGAGTTGACAGATACGCCGTGCGGCTAGGACTTCGACGATTTGGTACCTAGGCAAGAAGTGCCGCGGAACGTGTGCCTAGCCCACTGACGTAGAGACTGATGGGGCCGCTTCGTAGTCCGGAGCCTTCTGGCTGTATCGGGCCCCAATCGCTGGCGCTCTCCCCTCCGCAGCGGCATACGCGCATTGAAGCGGCGACAGCCCTCCCAGCGCGAAGTTGGGACGACTCAGGTTGTATCGTTTGCGCCAGTCGTCAAGCATTCGCTGGACTTCCCCAAGGCACTGGAACTCGTAGAAGTTGAGCACTTCCTTGCGGAGTATTCCGTTGAACTGCTCGATGTATGCGTTGTCCTTGCAGTGATAGGGTCGCGAATACTCGCGCCTCACCCCTTGGTCGTCGGCCCAATCTCGATACGCCGGTCCCTTGAATTCCTTGCCGTTGTCAGTGCGGATGCATTTGGGCAAGCGGCCGTACTTCGCAGCCGTAGTGAGCGCAGTCACGACAGCGCTGGAGCTGGTCGTCAGCATTGCTTCCGACACGATGGCTTCCCTGTTGAAGTCATCAATAACGTTCAATATCTGTAATCGTGTGCCATCCGCGAGACGGTGATGCAGAAGGTCCATTGACCAAAGCTGATCCAAGGCGCCTTGAATTGCCATCGGCCTACGGACACGAAGTGGAAGCTGGACCTTCCTGCGGGCACGTTGCTTGAGCGTCAGTCCCGCATGACTGTAGGCTCGTCTAGCCCTTGCTATGCCACCGGGCGTTCCCCGCAAGATGGATTGGTACATGGTCGGCAGCCCATGCCCAGGATTCTCCGCTAGTTAGTGCTTCATCATGGCGACCAGATGTGCAATTGGCGGCGGTTGGGGCCTGCTGCCTGTCACATCTTTACCGACACCGAGGATTTTGGTGGATGTCCGCTTGTCGAGTGCGAGCTTGGCACGGATGGCGGGTAACAGCCATGCCCGCTTTCGGCTGCTCGGCTCCATGTGCTTGATTACGGCAGTGCTGGCGCCAAGGTGCTCAGTCAGGGTCGTGACCTGAACTCGCAAGCGCCTGATGTCTTCTTCCAGCGCCCTAATTCGAGGGTACGACGTGGCATCCAGCCCCTCGTATTTGGACATCCACGTCGACACTGTTGCGGCCGACAGTTTGTATACGCGTTGTAGGTCTTTGTAGCTAGCTCCGTCCCGCCTCGCACGGAGCATGTCGATCATGACGTCCGTCGTGACCTTCTTGGCTATCGACGGCATGAATCGCATTGGAAGATCTCCCTAGCATCCTGTCTTAGTCGTGCTTACGGCGCTCGTAGGTGCTAGTCAAGTTTTCAATGATCTAAGCAAAAGGCGCCGAAGTCATGGCCATTCATGCCAATTGCTTGCCAAGACGCAAGTGTGCAGGCGACAGACGCTTAACCGCATCGAAGGCCTCGACGTATGCCGTGACGTCCCACTGCCAGGCCTCTTGTATCCGGTACTGCGAGTCGTAGAGGATCCAGACCAAGTAGTCCCATTCGTAATTGGTCGCCTTTGGAACCCATGTTACAAAACTGCCCGGTTTCCCACTTGGACGATTCCCTTTGACCTGATACCTGACGCCATTGAATATGAAGTCATGACCCTTCTGGACTGCCGTCACACCTTGCATGGCGCAAGAATAAGAATCGGTAGAACAACCTACAAGTTTGGCTGCATCGTACTCGGACAGAACGGTGGTAATCAGCGGAGCGTTGCCAAACGCGCGTTCCCACGCTAGCGCCGCGCTTACCAATTGCTCTCGTAATTCATCCACTGTACTGGCGTCTTAGTTAGGTCGAGCCGCAAGGCGGCATAGGCTTGACTGAATCGTTAGCTGCCGTCCGCAAGAAGCGCGTGAAGCGGCAGCCATTGTTCCTTGAATTGTTCCATCAACTCGACGGAGATATGAAGCCTAAAGTAGCGGTAATCCCGAATGATTTCCCCCTCGAAGTGCGTAACCAAGAAGGCTATTGGCACGACATAAACTCGCGGTACGGGTGCTTGAATGTCCGTGTATAGGTCGACGAAACAGACAATTGGCGGAGCAGCTTTTTCTATAACGGCGTGGCCGAGCGGGAATTCGAGTCTCGTGATTTTGCGTGCTGCACCGCGCCCGGTCAGGCGCTCTGCCTCCGAAGTCGCCTTAACCTGGATAGCGACACTTCTACTACCGCTGACGTTGGAGGCAAGTAGGTCTATGCCCGAGGAGCCTTGCCTGACCATCGCCACGTTGTAGCCGAGTTGAGCAACCTTGAAGGCGACGTAATGTTCGCCTGAGGCCGCAACGAGCACGGAATTTGCCATTGCAGCTAACCCCTGAATTAAGCCGACCTGCGAAGCGGGTCCAGCTTGAATGAATTGTTAGGGGGCGCTTTTGATGACGCCAGTGAGCTTGCCGAGAGAATCATTGATAGCCTTTAGCTTGCGTATAACCGGGTCCTGCGGGATATCCGCGTGTAGGTACGGTCGAAGATCAATGACATGACGTTCTTCTGCTTGCTTTGCACCAAATCTATAAGTGGCTGTAACTGTGAAAGTTGTTGGGCAAGTAGTTGGGTCAGCACCATCTGCAAATACCACAAAGCCCTGAGCTAAGCCAAAGATGATCTCTGATTCTGGCGGGAGAGAGTCGATTGGCTGATTGAATGCCGCGAAGGAGGCCAAATCGTTGCGCTCGGAACGCTCACCGAACTTGAAGAAGGAACGGTCTATTGCCAAGCGCAAATCAGTTGCGGCTGTTTTCCCGATATTTGTGATGCGCAAATAGAAAATTGGATTGTCTGGTTCAAGATATAAGCCGACAGTTACGTAAGGCCGAAATGTCGCCTCGGATTGCTCCCGCATTGCTTCAACTACGAGCTCGTTTGCCTTGAGGATGCGATATGTAGCCCAAGCGTAGAAGCCGGTAATAAGTACCAAGATCCCTGTCAGAAATTCGATCATGGTTGGTGCGCCTCCTAACGCCTAAATTGAGCCCAGTCGCGAAGCGGCTTCGGCTTGAACGAATTGTTAGGCCTCAGCATCAGTGGGCAAGAATGCAATATGCGCCAAGGCAAAGGCCTGCGATTGCCATGAGTATGGCAAAACCAGCGGCGCGCGGAGTGCGCAAAAAAAGGCTGTAAAGCATGGGAACTGCAACTAAGGACAGCGCAAATGATATGACGGGCACCTTCCAGTTGAACGCGAAGAATCCCCAAATTAGGAACGGGATTGCAGCGAACGTGGCGATGCTGCATGAAAGCATGAGTGGGATGTTGTTTGGAGGGCGTTTGAGTATGTCGCTATTGACGGCATGAGCTAGGACGCCCGCCGCCACCATAAATGCGAACGCCGAGCCAAAGACGGTTTCCATAGTTTGACTCTCGCTTCATTCGACTGTGCAACCTAACTACTGAATAGGTGGACCCACCGGTCCGGTTACACATCTTAGCGGGCACGGTTCCGGACAGGCGCAAGGTTCTGATTCGGAAAGCTTTCACCATTGCCGCGTCCGGCTAATCTTCAACAGCAAAGCTGGAAGGACATTTCGGCTACCCGACCTTTAAACCACCTTTGCATCCCTGCCCCTGTATGGAGTGCTGCCTTTCCCAGTTACCACTTCGGATGCATGGGGTGGAGGATTGCGCCAGACGTCTAGGACTTCGATGAATCGTAGCTAGGCAAGAATGCGGCGTGGCATGGCCAGGGGCTGCGTGGAATCCGTTGTCCAATCTCCTAGCGAATCTGCAACCTTGGCCTGCATGGAGTCCCGCCCGTTTCCATTCACCAGTTCGGATGCGAGGGACCGACGGTCACGCCGGCCATCTAGGGCTTCGAGCAAATTGAAGCCAAGGAAGAAGACAGTTCGGGGCGCAATCCTGCGACAGCTTGCACCTCGTACTTAGACCCGTCAGGTAGGAAGTGCACCATCCCACTCAGCTTCACACCCTACGTATGCCATAGCGAACACTTCATCGAAGATTGGCCGTCCTGACTGAGGATCGAAGTGATTGGTTATCTCGTGCTCGAAACATTAAACAGATCTGGATCCGACTTCCGGACACGATCTACGAAGGACTGTGCGGGGCTGGCAATATATGCATGCATGTAGGGATCCAAATACCAAGTCAACGGAGGACTTGCGAATCCTGGCACGTCGAGAAAGAACGCCTCTTCAATATTCTTGCAGCCAAATTCGTTCTTGACACGTACTAGAGCAAGTCGTCCACGAGCTTCTCTCGCGTTCATGAAAGCGGAAATGGGCTCTCCAATTCCCTCATAGATGCCAAACGATTGCGAGTAGGGTCTTGTTTTGCGTGCAATAGTGACCGGGACCTTCATCGTAACTTCTGCGCCACTGCTAGTCGTCTGAGTGATCTCCAAGGACCGGTCCGTATAGCTCGCCGGAAGTATCGTACAGATAAGCGTTCGCGGGCGCGCCGGCTCGTTGTGAATTAAAATGACCCGAAGCGAGGCATCTTTCGGCACGTGTTTACGTATCTCATGAACAGCCTCGAGCAAGGTCTCGGCTCCGTAGTTCTCAAAGTACCCTCCGTCCACCAGGAAATCCATTAAACGCATCCTACGTTTCAAAAAGGCGCTGTAGATTGAACTCGATCTCGAGCTGCCGTCTCGGTACTCGTTTCCTGTTTGCAAGGCGGACCACGCGGCCAAATAATCTGGGCTCTCTGTCCAGATGGGTCCTGCCGGTGTTACGAGTGGGAATCGCGCGCTGTGAAGAACCGCTGCTGAGATTGAGATTCCTCTCGTTTGCGGAGCGATATCAAACAGATCCAGTGCCGAACTTAAACCAAGTCGCTTCGTTGATAAAACAACGCGCTCTCCAGTCGCAACACTCGTCGAATTCATAAGCAGAGCCGGCGACGTACTCTTTGCTAAGTTGGACCTCAAGTACGGCAAATCCAGTCGGGATCCCTCTCCAGTCTGCCTCCAAGCGTCTTCCCAGTCTTCACGGAGAATGTCGCCCCTGTCCATACTTCTGGAATCGAACGGCACGATGTTCCGGAGCACATTAGGAAATAGGAGCTCGCCAATCGTGTGTGCCAGAAAATCGTTCGCAAGGAATTTCAAACTGACCGGTGCCTCAGCCTTATAGCCGCGCTCTCTTGTTTCAAGTCCGCTCCCCGGACAAGCCATACGGTGCCGATCCGGACTGTTCAAGTAGGCAATTGCGCCGAGCGAACCCCCTGAGACGGTTGAGATGGCGATCAGTCTTGAGGCGAACTCACCGCACGTGGCCCTGTTCAGAGCCTCCAGAACGCTTGCTGTGTGGACTGCAGCTCGGAGTCCGCCTCCTTCCGCAGCTACCACGTAATAGGTCTTACGGGGCTTAGCTTCTACATGGCGGCTTACGAACTCAGATAGCGTTCTCCTCGAATCACTGCCTGAAATAGCTGCGACAGGCGTCGACGGTTGATTAATTACGCGCAATCCAATAACAACGATTGCTGCGACTACGAGGTATCTGACCTTCCCTCCTAAGCGCAAGTATATGATCGGACCACAAACTAGAATTAGTCCCCACAACCCAAATGCCAGCAAAATCAGAGAAACGGAGCCCACAAGCTCTGTAAATTGTCGCCCGATAAAGATGACGGTACACGACAACGCAAATACCGCGATCGTCGCCGCCACAGCATACGCATGGTACGTACGGACCCTCCATCTTCTGGACATCGTGGGCTGCAACAGACAGAAGATGACCGACGTTATCAGAGCTCCTATCAGTACCGTCATACTAGGCCATGCCAGATCGCGACCGACAACCCACATTGTGAAACCGCCAACTAATACCAAGAGTGTCGCTACGCCGCCTAATGTCAAGCGCACTGCTCCATGTACGGAGCGGGCCCAGTACATGCCCGCTATGCCTAGAGGAAGCGCCGACGTGTAAACGACCATGTTCAACCACATGTAGTCCTCGGCAAGGTCGATCGCTCGCCAATAAATCCATGCCAACAGCAAAATTACTGATGCGGCAACAATCACGCCTTCTTTTCGTCGCCGGGCCGTCGATGCTTCGATGAGAATCTCCGACAGCACGAGAATCGCTACGATTAGAAGCATGCTAGTGCGGTCATCAGGCCTCCGTGCGTATATCAGAGCCGCAACAGACAGCAAGCAACCGACGCTTAGAATCGCCCGCGGCTCGTCCACTGCACGGAAGATCGTGGACGCTCGCATGATCGAATGCAGCAAGACAAAAAACCAAACGACGTACATTGATGTACTTGTGCGATTGCTCGCCACAATCAGACACGCAATGAACGCTAGGACAGACGCTAACGGTAGTGCGCGCAGCACGGAGGTCTGATCGGTAGCAGGCTCTGCCACAATCTTCGTGACGTCGACCATAGCGCGTGCGCTCACATACATACAAAAGCTGCATACAAATAGGCTAATCGATGCGGCGAACTGCTGTGCCCACGAGATGTTCGTTCCCCTTGATGCCCATCCGGCCCAGATCGCTTGAATCGCTGGATTTTGTGAAGCGGCAAAAACGGTGATCAGTATCCACGGAGCGATTGGCCAGACGCACCTTACTACGTGACTGCAGATGTCAGAAACACTAGCGCTAAGTGCCATTATCGCGGCACGCTTCTCGCTCCACATATGGCCCCCATGTGAATCTTTGGCGCAACGGTACGCTGCGCGTAACCATGCAGTCGTAGGGCATGGTGACCCACCACGCCGCAAACCCCATCATCCAATACATGACGCGCTTATTTAGGAGAGCGTAGCCTCTGCACAATCAGATCGGCCAGGGCTTGCGCTTGCATGGTGTTGAAGATGTCATTGTGGGAACCCGAGATACTAGGCTCCATTGCGACGACCCACACGGGTCTTGAGAACTCTGACCAGCAGGATTCGTCTGATGTCGGCTTCGGCACGGTTTGGAGAACAAAAGTCTGTTTAGCAAGGAAGATGGAACAGAAGTTCGGAGACTGTCCGCTTTCGACCTCAACTTTAGAAAAAGCAAAATTAGTCTCATGCGCTTTTCCTGGATCACATAGAGATCTTGTCTTTGAACAGCGGTACGCGATGTGCGTTGCTCTTGTTTTGTCAAATCCAATCGGCGTATCAGATTTGAATGCTATCGGATAGAGCTTCGAGATTGCGGTATCACCGGTGGCTTGGAGGACAATCAGCCTTCGATGCAATCTGAGCGCTGCGACTTGCGTTCCTGTGCTCCCCTCGCTGTCATGGCTAGGTATCAGCGGGGAGTCCGCTAGTATTCGGCTTTCGACGGTCGAGAACTCTGATGTGCCCACGGCGGGGTTCACAAGGATGTACTCGGCCTTATTGTTGACCATTCCGTCCAACGAACTCTCCAGGGCGTAGAAGACGGCAGCCCCCCCTAGACTGTGACCTGCAATGATCACCGTGCGTGTAGGGAACCGCTCGTTGATATACGTCAGTATAGATTTTAGCCCTCCCGCTCCAACTCGTTTCGCAGCTGACTTTCTCGACACGATAGTTGGGAAATCTAGTTGCTGAGGCCCCGCCAGTAGCTGAACTTCGTCGCCCCTCCAGCCTACGTAGATTCCATCTAGGGAATGGCATGAGACAGACGCGGGCTGTTTCGAGTCTGATCTGCAAGATTCGGCTTCTACTTGAATCAAGAACTTCTTGAACCCAACGAGGTTCTTATCGCTTGGCTTTGCGTTGTGGTGCCAACCATGCACGAAGAGGATGATGGGGTCATTCGGATTGACGTCCAACCATCGTTCCAAGTTGGATATCTGTTCGGGCGAGTGGAATTGTCCGTCGTCATTAATCTCTGCAGTCATGAACTCGGAGTGTTTTGCAGTCTCCAATTCTTGCGGACCGCTCATCGGTGCCCACTGTTTGTCTGGTACCGACCCGCATCCGATCAACAAAAGTAGCGCTACTGTGGCTACAAGTGGAGCATTCACGCAGTTCATACTTACCTCTCAATGCAAGTCGCCACCAAGGATGAACAAGCTACCCCTGACCACCGGAATTATGGCTGGACATAGTGCGATGCCGCCCGCCCAAACCGCGACGCCTAGGATCAGCGACGCTTCTGGCGTGGCTCATTGGTCGGGGGCACAGCGGACGCGCTGAAATTCATTCCCGGCTCCAAGCTTCACAAGACCGTACAACTGTTCCCCAAGTGAACTGCCGCCGAAATGGGACGTTGGGCTTACTTCGTGACGGCTACGACCTTCCACGGACAGCTACTGTCCAAAGGGGATTGAGGTACCAGCGCCAGTGGGGCGCCTGTATGGAGTACAGCCTTTCGAGTCACCACTTCGGATGCATCGGGTGGAGGTTTGCGCCGGGCGTCTAGGACTTCGACGATCTTTGGATGCAGGAACAAAGTGGCGCGGAAGCAACCACCGCGATAACTTGTACTTCATACTTAGACCCACCAGGTATGAAGTAGACCATCCAGACCGCTTCACACTTACGTGTCTACGCCCGCGCCCATTGCGTAGCTGGTTAGCCCGACAACAGCACACTAGCGAATTCGATGCGGTCAACACGCGGTTTGCACGCGGTCCCACTACAACTTGCCGTACATATGGCATCGTCAGCGAGATTTGGCCTTTGGTGCCACCCGTTTGGTTGCTTCCGACAGCACTTTTGTCCGATCGGCTTTGGATAGCAGATCGAACGCAAGAATCATTTGGGCCATGTCGTCCGTTTCGGCGAACAGGAACGGCAGCGGCACGTCCAGCACACGCGCAATGGCAGCCGCAGTTTCCATGTCGCACAGGGACGCCAGCCGCTCATATCTGTTGATCCGCGTCGAGCCCACCCGCTTACCCAGTCCTAGCATGTCGCCCAATACGCGCTGGGACAGTCCACGACGTTCCCGCGCTTCTTTCAAGCGGGCAGCAAAGATGGCGCTGGTGGGCTTCTTGGACAGGAGGAGGTAACGGTTGCTGAACCTCCAGAAGCATCGCTTGTAGACCCCGACTTGGGCAGACTCTACAGTATATGTAGATAGACAAACCGCTGGTCAACTAGGGGGTAAGTGTATGAATCTGCGACTGTTAGGTGTGCTCGTTATGGTCATCGGAACGGGCTTGGCGATGTACTCGATCAATCGGATCGGGACGGCAAAGAGTCAGATGGCTGAGTTGAAGATGTCAGGTTTCATCCGTGCAGCGCACGGTCAAAGCGCCTATCCGATTGATGGACCGACCCCAGCCGATCTGGAACAAGCGAAGGAAGACGCCAAACAGCAAATGACGATCGGATGGGTCATTGCTGCGCTGGGATTTGCAGTGGCAGTCGCAGCGAAATCGAGTACCAAGATCAATCCAAGCAACGCTGCGCCAGACGATACCTAAGCGGTTCTGGCTGCGACCCGACTGCACCGCTACGGGTGTAGCTGTTGACGCGTTGGAACGCGTCAGGCGCTGATAGGTTGCAGAATTGGACGGTTGAAGGTCCACTGTCTAGATGACTCGCAGACTTCCACTCGAATGGGGATGAAATCAATGACGATTCTGCGGCACGACCTTCTCGACACGATCACACCTGGCATCGAGGTCCCCACCTCCTTCGGGGCGTGCTTGAATGCTCGCGGTCTGTACAACTCACTGCAATTCGTTCTCCGTCTTAGTCCAGTCGTGCATAGGCTCGTTGACGACGTTGTTTCGGGATCGAACAGGAGCTGGGAAGGATTCCAGGCCTATTCCACATACGTCCACGAAACTGTGCATTGGTGGCAACACGTGGGTTCGACTTTGGGCCTTGTAGTTAGCATGAGTTTTCCAGCTCAATCGCACTCGAACATAGATCATCTTCGGTTTCTAGTGGCGTCTGGGAAATTGCACAAATCAATAAAAGCATGGGCCGATGCCGAGTTGCGCAATGGACGCGATCATTCCGACGGAGACATAAACAACGCCAACGTTGCGGTCAACAACGCATTGGATATCGAATTCTTCAAGGCACTGATACTGCGTCCAGATTTGATACACGAATTTGCGGATTCGCCGTACTTTTTATCAGTGGGGCACTCGTTTCATGTTGCTTACGGTGCTGTCCTTGGTTTGCTGTCGACGACTTGTGATACTGAGGTGGCGCATCTACCCGACCCACGAGTGTGGTCGGAAGAATTTGCCGCGTTAGGAGCAAATCAGGTTGAGGGGTATTACCCTGGCTCACCCATCGGCCGGCCGCCAGTTGGATTGCTGGCGATTCTCGAAGGGCAAGCTAGATTTATTCAGTTGCAGTTTTTGTCGTTCGCGAATGAAGAGCATCTGGCGATATCGGACCTGCGGACCGATGGATACCTCAGCGGGGTCTATACAGACGCCTTTGATTGGTTTCTGAGGTTGACGAAATCGGAACCGCCCGAGACGGTTCATGATCCACTCGTCGGTCTATTTCTTTTGATTTGCGACCTATCGATCAATCCGATGCGCGGCTTCCCGTTGCAGATCGAAAAGTACGATCGATTCATCACGGACGTTGATCCTGGCATTCGATTCTATTCACTCTGCATGGCTGTCCAAGGAATGCCGACCTTGAAGAATGCGATCCGTGAATACAGCCGAAGTGAGTACGAAGAAGCAGCAGGTCTGCTGGCTGCGGCCTGCGGTTTTGACCACCCATTTCGAGGGCTGGAGGAAGTCTCTGCGTGGGCTCTTGACGCGCCGGGGATAGCAGAAATCCTTGCGGAGAAGGAGTCCTTCCGCTTCGAAATCGGTAATCTGCCGATACGGGTGATCTTTTCCCATTTTGTTTCATTCAGCATCGACAAACTGGCGCGTCCCGAGTTTTTTTGCTGGGCGGGTGCACACATGGTTGGCGAACGCGCGACGGACGAAATTCTAGCGTTGTGGTTGCAGAATTTGTCGCTTTTTAGCGACAAAGAAGATGATGATGGGGTCTTTCCACGTGATTTCCCGAATAGAGACCGGGAGGCCGTGGATGCCACATTTAATGGCTTCTACGCAAATAACGTGATGTATGACTTGACCCGTCAATGGATCTTGCAGGATGGGCCATTTCAATATGATTTCGGATGGCTCTCACGCAGGCATGCTTCGGATGAAATGGCTGGGTGGGCCAAGGAATTATTTTCGAAGTTGTATGGCATCAGTCCAGATGCGATTCAAACAGGCTCCACGCCATAGCGACCGATCGAGAAAAAAGTTTCCGGCACATTCGCCTATATAAGACCTGAATGCATCAGGCTTCAAGGCTTCAAGGCTTCAAGGCTTCAAGGCTTCAAGGCTTCAAGGCTTCAAGGCTTCAAGGCTTCAAGGCTTCAAGGCTTCAAGGCTTCAAGGCTTCAAGTGGTTTGTTGCTTTGTCGTTGTTGTTTTTTTAATCCTTCTCGGTAGGGGGCAAAATCACCCCAAAGCCCGCAAAGCGCGAGCTTTGGCTTTGCCGTCCACTACCGAGAAGGCTTCTCGTCTAGGTGTCCTCGATACACACGGCACTATTCG
>Ga0193708_1000086_pt1 | contig 18146 bp, 8 predicted proteins | sample H3c1metaG_FD_160570 | JGI IMG/M metagenome (GOLD analysis project Ga0193708, IMG submission 160570) | Soil microbial communities from a riparian zone of the East river system, Colorado, United States - H3c1 | ecosystem: Environmental > Terrestrial > Soil > Riparian zone | place: USA: East River...
TATCATTCCTTCCCGCTACCGGGAGGCGCATAAAAAAGGGATGAGCCAGTTTTTCAATAATGCCGGAAGGCCTGTACAGGCAAAGACACTTGAAATATCCGCCCTGCGAAAAGACAATTCGGAATTTGACATTTCATTGAGTATTTCAGCTGTGCTAATTAAAGACAGGTACAGGTTCATCGGTTTTATCAGGGATATTACTTCCAGGAAAAAGGCAGAAATAGCATTACAGAATGCATTCAATGAAAAAAATACCATACTGGAAAGTATTGCCGATGCCTTCTTTACCGTAGATAAGAAATGGGTGGTTACCTATTGGAATAAAGAAGCGGAAAAAATGCTGCATACAGCAAAAGATAAAATAGTGGGCCATCAGTTATGGGAAGTATTTTCCGATAGTATTGGATCACCGTCGTACATAAAATACCATGAGGCCGTGGAAACTAATAAACTAATTCATTTTGAAGATTACTATCCTCCTTTAGGTAAATGGTATGAAATAAGTGCCTATCCTTCCACGGCTGGTTTGTCGGTCTATTTTAAAGATGTTACAGAACGCAGAAAATCAGAAGAAGCAATACGGAAAGTTTATGAAGAGAAGAACACGGTATTGGAAAGCATTGATGACGGATTTTTTGCAACAGATAAAAATTCGATAGTTACCTATTGGAATAAAAAGGCAGAGATACTCCTCAATGCAAAAAAAGAAGATGTGATCGGCAAAAATCTGCATGACATGTTTTACAGGCCGGACTCAACGATATTTTACGATAAGTACCAGGAAGCGATCAGGGAGAATACCACTGTTCATTTTGAAGGGCTTTCAAAGCGGACCAACAAATGGTTCGCCGTAAGCGCTTTTGCTTCTGATACCGGCTTGTCAGTGTATTTTAAAGATGTTACAGAAAATAAAAAAGCAGAAGAGGTCATCCGGCTCAGTAATGAAAGGTATGATATGGTTACAAAAGCCACCAACGATTCTATCTGGGATTGGGATATGATCACAGGAAAAACACTAAGGACCGGTGATGGATTTAAAAGATTGTTCGGCTACGAGATCGAAGAAGCAGATAAAGATGACCTGTTCTGGTCAAAATTACTCCACCCCGAAGACCTGCAGGGTGTAAAAGAAGTACATAGCCGGCTTTTTAATAACCCTGAAGAACATTATTGGGAAGAGAAATACCGCATTATGAAAGCCAACGGGCAATATGCCTGGGTTTATGACAAAGGTTATATAATCCGTGATAAAAATGGTAAAGCCATCCGGATGATAGGCGCCACGCAGGATATAACTCAACAAAAAGAACAGGTAAGCGAAATTACCAGGATACGGCATAACCTTGACTCGCTTATCAATACTACTACCGATATGATATGGTCTGTTGACAGTGATCTCAGGATCATAGCTGCCAATAAAGCCTTTAGTAGTACTATAGAAAAGGTAACCAAAAGAGAAGTGGTTGAAGGTTCCTATGTGATCACGCCTGCATTTGGCCAGGAGCTTATGGAAAAATGGATCCTGCATTACAAAAGAGCGCTATCCGGCGAGGTGTTCAGCATTGAAGAATCTTACGAACAGGAAAAACAGGAAACACTGTATAATATCATTTCTTTTTCACCGATCATCAATTCAACAGGTAAAGTAACCGGTGTTGCCTGTTATGCAAAAGATGTGACCGAATTAAAAAAATCAGGAGATAAGCTGAAGGAATTGAACAGTGAATTGAACAAGAGAGCCGAAGAGTTAGCCGGCTCCAACACAGAACTGGAGCGTTTTGCCTATATCGCTTCGCATGACCTGCAGGAACCATTGCGCATGGTAAGCAGTTTCCTGCAACTGCTGGAAAAAAAGTATAAAGGCCAGATAGATGAAACAGCCAGTAAATATATCCACTTCGCCGTAGATGGTGCAGACCGCATGAAAAAGCTGATCCTCGACCTGTTGGAATATTCCAGGGCAGGCACAAGTACAGATACATTAGGTGATACCGACATGAATGAAGTAATGCAGGAAGTAATGTCCAATATGAAAACAAAGGTAGAAGAATCAGCCGCCACAATTGAATGGACAGCCCTCCCTGTTTTAATTCACAGCAGGAAAACCCAGATGCTGCAGTTAATGCAGAACCTGGTTGGGAATGCACTGAAATATAATGAGAACAAAAAGCCGGTTGTTAAAATAGCCGTAAAAGATGAAGAAGGATCATGGCTCTTTTCCGTGAAAGACAATGGCATTGGTATCGACCCCCGCTTTGCAGATAAGGTATTCATCATTTTCCAGCGGCTGCATAATAAAAGCGAATATTCCGGAACGGGCATTGGCCTTTCCATCTGTAAGAAGATCGTGGACCGTCATGGCGGTAAGATCTGGACAAGTTCCGAAGAAGGCAAAGGCAGTACATTTTATTTTACCATACCCAAAAACAAACATAAATCCACCCCTATAAAATCCTAAACCATGAAAGACGTTCATATTTTACTCGTAGAAGATAATGAAGGAGATATTATACTAACCCTTGAAGCTTTTAAATCCGGGAAACTCCATAACGATATCAGTGTGGTAAGAGATGGGGAAGAAGCCATCCGGTTCCTTAAAAAAGAAGGCAGGTTTTCAGAAGCTGCCAGGCCAGATATCATCCTTCTGGATATTAACCTTCCAAAACTTGATGGAAAAGAAACACTGCATTATATAAAAAATGATGAAGACTTCAAATCCATCCCGGTGGTTATGCTTACCACCTCTTCTTCTGAAAAAGATATACAGGAAGCCTATAAGTGCCATGCCAATTGTTATATCACCAAACCGGTTGATTTTGCCAAATTCATACAGGTAGTTCAGTTCATAGAAAATTTCTGGATCAGTATTGTAAAGCTTCCCCAAAATGATGATCAATGCACGCTGATATTAAATTAAATATCCTGATGGTTGAGGATAACCCGGGGGATGAACTCCTGTTATCAGAACTGCTGGCTGGTTCGGGCCTCGCTATTCATACTGTTCATACAGCTGGCAGGATGAGTGAAGCTGTAAGTTTGATACAACAATATCCTGTTGATATTATTTTATTGGACCTTTCCCTCCCCGATGCTTCGGGCATTGATTCCTTTAAGTCCATGAGAGAGGCGGCTGTTAATATTCCAATAGTAATTTTATCCGGCCTTGCAGATATGACCGTGGCACTGGATGCCATCAACCTGGGAGCCCAGGATTACCTGATCAAGGGAGATTTTGACGAAAAATTATTGACAAAAACCATCCTCTATAGTGTGGAAAGGATGCGTAGCCTTGTTCAGCTTAAAGAAAGTAATGAACGCTATAACCTGGTTAGTAAAGCTACCAATGATATGGTTTGGGACTGGGACCTGGTAACAGGACAGGTTTACAGAAATAAAGAAGGCTGGAAAAAAATATTCAAGGGTGTGGAACAGGAAGCAGAGGTTGGCTGTATTAATGATTGGGACAGCAGGATCCATCCTGAAGATGAAGGGAAAGTTAAACTGGTTAACGAGGAAATAGAGTTATCCGTAAAAGATTTTTTTGAGGTTGAATGCCGGATGCAGAGAGATGACGGCTCGTATGCTTATATACATGACAGGGGCAATATTATCCGCGATGCACAGGGAAAGGCCATAAGACTGATCGGCGCCACACAAGACATTACAATGAGAAAAGAGGCCGAGCTGCAGGTTACCAAAAGCGAATTGAGGTTCAGGTCGCTTGTACAAAACAGTTCTGATCTTGTTACGATAATAAATGAAAGGGGCTATTACTTATACTGTAGCCCGGCTGCTAAAAGAGTACTGGGATATGATCCTGAATTCGTAGAAGGAAAAAACGCTTTCACTTTTATACATCCTGATGATATAGACAGGTTAAAATCAAACCTGGTAAAAAACAAAACAGAAAAATTTGCCCAGATGCCATCTTTCCGTTTTAAAAATGCACAGGGAGAATGGCGATGGCTGGAAAGTAAAATTTCTGATATGAGTGACAACCCCGAAGTAAAGGGTTATGTTTTTAACTCAAGAGATATAACAGAAAGGAAAATTGCGGAAGAGGAAATTATTGCTATTTCTGAAGAATTACAGGATTCATTAACCGAACAGGTATTATCACGCAAAAAAACAGAGGAAAGTGAAGCAAGGTTAAAAGAAGCGCAGGCTATAGCCCACCTGGGGAATTGGGAATTGAATTTTACAACCCAAATAGCTTTATGGTCTGATGAGGCATGCAGGATATACGGGCTTTCCCCCTGTGAAAATAAGCTCTCTTATTCAGACTGGGTGTTATTTATCCATCCCGAAGACATGGACGCTGTAATGGCAATGACCGCTGAATCACAAAAAACATTAAGTGACACAAATTTAAACCACCGGATTGTTTTAAAAGATGGTACTATAAAATATATTACTTCTAAAAGTAAGTTTGAATTTGATGAAAATGGAAAACCAGTAGGATTATATGGGGTAACGCATGATGTAACCGAAAGTAAAACCGCAGAAGCAGAAATTAAAAAACTTTCCATTAAAGAAAAGGAAGCTGAAGAGATCTTAAAAGCATCGGAAGAACGGTACCGTTACCTGTTCAATAACAACCCGGCCAGCATCATCATCTGGGATATAAATACACTCCGGATACTGGAAGTAAATAACACGGCAGTAGAGCAACATGGTTATAGCCGGGAAGAATTTCTTTCTAAAACGATCATGGAGCAAAGTCCTCCTGCGCACCATATTAAATTAAAAGACTTCATTGAAAAGGTCAGGGAAAAAGCCGATTTTAAATCCGTGATCACCTCTAAGTACGAGAAGAAATCGGGTGAAGAAATATATCTCAGCATCGCTTCTCACCGGATACAGTACAAGGGCCGGGCTGTTATCATGGCACTGGCTACAAATGTAACCGAGAATGTATCCCTGGAAAGAGCACTGGAAGAAGAAAGAGTTGCAAAACAACAGGAAATTACAGATGCGGTGATCTCGGCCCAGGAGCAGGAACGGCAGGAACTGGGTGGCGAGCTTCATGATAATATAATCCAGATACTGGCAGGTTCACTACTGTATCTTGGTCTGGCAAAAAAAGAATTAGCTGATGAACATCCATATTTAAAGGAAACTGAAACCCTCATCAGTTCGGCCATTACCGAAATAAGAAACCTGTCTCACTCACTGATACCACCTTCTTTACATGAATCAGAATTATTGGGCGCTATAAATCATATAATAGAGACAACACAACAGACCAGTGGTATGCTGATAAGCCTTCAGGCATTTGGTTTTGATGAAAGCTCCCTGCCCGATAAACTCAAGCTGAGCATATACAGGATCGTGCAGGAACAATTCAATAATATTCTGAAACATGCCGCTGCACAAAAAGTTATTGTGCGGCTGGTTCAGGATAGTGAAAAGACGATACTTACAATAAAAGACGACGGAGTAGGTTTTGATACCAGTAAAAAACCCAATGGCGTGGGATTGATGAATATAAAAACCAGGGCCTCTTTGTTTAACGGGGATGTTACAATTATTTCTTCACCCGGGAAGGGTTGCGAATTGAAAGTAATGTTTAATTAATGGCTTAACCAACTTACAAATGTTTGGAGGCAGATGCTGCAAAAAAAGCTAACTACCTTTTCGATTGCATTCTTTTGATAGCCGCATAAACAGCTTTTACCGTATTCCTGCCAGGTTCTTTGGCCTTTTCTGAGAGCTGTTCATTTTTATTTTACCAACTATCCCTCAAAAATAATTCATTTGGTCTTCTTACTTATTTCTTAATTTACTTAGGTAATTCCGGTTTATTGGCAGAAAGCAGGGACTTTTTTATTCTGCAATAGAAAAAATAAAACCAGGTAAAATGAAAAAATTTCCTTTTATAAGTGAAACCACTTCTTACAGACTGTTAAGAATGTTTACCGGTACCTTCCTTGCAGCACATGGCTTTATAAGATTGTATGCAGGCACTGTAAATGGCTTTGGCGATTTTTTGAATTCCAAAGGTTTGGTTATCGGAACAGCTATTGCCTGGTTCCTTACGGTCTTTGAAATAGCCGGTGGCTTACTGATGGCTGCAGGGTTCCTCAAAAAATGGATCGCAGCGGTATTTATGATAGAGCTGATCACGGGTATAATACTCGTTCATGCAGATAATGGCTGGTTTGTAGTAGGATATCAATCGGGCGGAATGGAATATAGCGTTTTGCTTATTCTGGTTTTACTGGTCATTGCCGCAAAAGGGAGCAATAGCAGGAGATAAAACATTACCGGCGGGGTCATACTTTATCCAGCTTCAGCAAAAAGTTAAACAGGTTGACCTCGGTCGGGATCTCTAATTTTTTCCTGAGCCTGTACCTGCTGATCTCAACACCTCTTATAGAAATATTCATTAGCTGTGCGATCTCTTTGGTTGAAAGGTTCATTCTTAAATAAGCCGAGAGCTTTAATTCATTGGCGCTAAGGCCGGGGTATTTAACTTTTAGTGCGGATAGAAAATCACTGTGCACATTATCAAAGTGCATGGTAAATTGCTCCCATTGCTTATCTATTTTATCTTCTTCACTGATAACACGTATGATCTTCTTCAGGTCGTCTGAATCTTTTTCATTTCCTGTTTGCTTCTTCAGCCTCACCATTTGATCTTTGATCTTTCCCAACAGCTCCCCCTTTTGCACAAGGTGCATGGCAACTGATGCAAGCTCTGTGTTCTTGTGTTGTATCTCCGCCTCCAGTTTTTCATTTTTTAGTTTAACGATCTCCTTTTCTGTTTTTTCCATCTCCAGCTGGTGAAGATATAACAGGCGCTTTTGTTCTTCGTTGTGCTTTTGCTGCTGCTTCCTGAATTTCCTTTTCAGGAAAACATATAGTTTATAATTGCCGAAAAAGAAAAGACAAAGATAAAAAGCATAGGCCCAGTAGGTTTGATACCATGGCGGAAGTACAGAAAAATTGTAGATGCCGGTACCAGACTCATTTCCCAGGTTATTTCTCGCCTTTACTTTAAATGAATAATTACCCGTAGGAAGGTTGGTATATTCCTTCTCCGTTTTTTTTGAGAATTCCGACCATTTCTCATCAAAGCCTTCCAGGAAATAACTATACTCGATATTGGATTGCTGCGCATATACAGGGGATGCAAATTCAAAGTGAAAGGAATTCCAGGAATGGCTTACCTTATTCCTTTTGTTCTTTATCGTGCTGTCCTCTTCATTCACCTCACCCATATAACCGCCAAAGAGCAGGCTGTCTTTTTTATTGATGGCTTTTACAGCAGTGATCTGTACCTGCAGCGGGTATTTTATCTTTTTGTATTGCTCATAATTGATATGATAAAAGCCCCGCTCGCCGCCAATAAAAATATTATTCTTATTTACAGGGTAGATATGCTCGAAGCCACTCACAAATTTATTTGTCAGTTCGGGGAAATAAATGATCTGTGGTTTTGATGCAGACATATCCACAACGCCAAGTATCTTATCAAATACAAACCAGATATTGCCTGAGCCGTCCTCTTTTAAATACCGCACATCTATTTTTCCAAAAAGATCATTGTAAAATGGCGAGGTTTCAAATTCATCTTTTACTTCATTGTATTCAAAAATGCCATTTTCTGTTGAAAGCAGGATCCTGTTCTTTATCTTGAAAATATAATTACCATTGGGAGATAACACCCCTTCCCTGGGTGTATAGAATTTTGTCTGCGGGGTATTTTCATTTAATAACTGAACACGGTACACGCCCTTATATGGATGTGCTACCCAGATGCTGTTATTATCCATGCATACAAACCTGGCAGATTCAAAATGGGCAACCAGTTTCTTACTGCTGAAAACACCATTCTCATATTTGTAGAAATTTATACCCTGGTAAGTGCCACCGATCATGATGGAAGAAGGCAACACGTTGAAGTAAGGCAGGAAGGTCCAGAAGCCCGATGTATTATCAATAGCTTTTGCGGTATTATTCTCGATCACGAATGCGCCGTCATGATGCCCCATCAGCAATTTGCCATTCACTTCGGATAAATTCCATACCTGCCCCTTGGTATTATTAACAGCTGTAAAAACGCCTTTTATATAACTCAGGTCCTTTTCATCATAAAGCGCTGTCTGGTACAAACCATTTGAAGTACCTACATACAGTTTATTGTTGAAGATACCGGCAGCATAACCCGATCCTTCGTTGAGGTAATCGGGGTAAATATGTTTGATGGCATTGTTGTAGGCAATAAAATCAATCCCGTTATCGAGGCCCAGCCAGAGATTTTTTTCCTTGTCAAGGAATATGTCGAGTATATTATTATTCTGTAACCCTTCTTTCCGCGAGAATTTTTGAATCAATGATCCTTTTTTATCAATGATATAACAGCCGTCTAAATTTGTAGTGAGTGCAATATGGTCTTCATTCACCATTGCTGACGCGGAAATGTGCATATCGGGAATATTGTCAAGGAAAGGAGACCGCATCCTGGTTATATCATCCCCCGAAAGAAGAAAGACGCCGTTCTTTACAGTTGTAAGTATGGCACTGTCCTGCCCTATTGTAGTTATTGACGTAGCAAAATAATCAGCAGGCAATTCATTTTTTTTCAGGAAAGGCGCCCATACCCCATTTTGAAATGACAGTAATCCTTTGTCAAAATCCTGTGCGATCAAACGGTTGTTGCATAAGGTGATGAACCTCCAGTGGGTACTTTTATAAATAGTACTGTGATTCCCGCTTATCTGGTATATCTTATTACTTGTTTGAAAAAATACCCAGTCACGGTAAAAATAGATCTCCCATACATCGGTGAATGACCTTTCGTTCTTTGGAAGCAGCCCTTTAAGGGAATGATAGCTGAGTTGGCCGTTCTCTGCAGGTGAAAAATATCCAAATTCATCCTGGCCACCCACATAGAGTTTATTATCGGGGCCAAATTCAAGGGACCTTACTATACTTTTATTGGGAAGGGGGTATGTTTTCCAGTTGATACCGTCAAAAGTTAGTACCCCCTCGCTATTGGCAAAGTAAAGAATGCCTTTTTTATCCTGGCGTATCTGCCGGTTCTGGGCGCCCGCCTTATAATACTGCTTTGAATAATTGATTATGTCGGGAAGCCCGATAGTATTCTGCGAAAAGCAATAGCTATTCACTATTAAAAGACATACTACTGAAATTATTCTTTTCATTGAAGTAAAATTCTCTCTTAAAATTCAATGTGAAAGTATGAAAATCCAGATGATGTAGTAATGATGTGGTAAAAATAGCTTTAAAAACCCATTTTTTCATTTGTTGATGTAGTAGTGATGTATGGTTTTTCACACTAGCTGAGCAATAAGGCTCTAATTTTATGTTTGCTAAAAATTTATTTAGTAACCAAACTAAACGATTGCATATGAAACTTAAAACTGCTTTTTTGCTATGGGCGTTTATGTGTATCCTCGGAATGCACAAAGCCACTGCACAAAATTTTTCAGTCTCCGGCAAGGTCACTTCACAAACAACAAATGAGCCATTGGCCGGGGTTACGGTTTCTATCAAGGGCGCTAATGTTGCTACAGCCACCGACAAGGACGGCAATTATTCGATCTCCGTTCCTAAAAAAGGGTCCATACTACTTATCACGTTTATGGGCATGGAGGCCCAGGAGCTAACTGTTAATGAACCGGGTACCCAGAACTTCACCCTGGTACAGGTTAAAGGCACAATGGATGAGGTCGTTATAATTGGCTATGGCCAGCAGAAAAAAAGCCTCTTAACGGGTGCTATCTCTTCTGTAAAAGCAGACCAGTTGACCACCGTTTCAAATACCCGCGTTGAACAGGCCCTCCAGGGCAGGGTTGCCGGCGTTACGATCAGCCCGCAATCAGGTCAGCCGGGCGCAGGGCTAAGTGTAAAGATCAGGGGTACTGCTTCCAATGATAACACAGGCCCGATCTATGTTATTGACGGTATCAAATCCGGTGGTATCGAATCGCTTGATCCTTCCGAGATCGCATCCATCGAAATACTGAAGGATGGCGCTTCTGCCGCTATCTATGGTTCTGAAGGCTCCAATGGCGTAATTATGATAACGACCAAGAGTGGCAAAAGAAATTCAGGCGAGATCACCTACTCTGCCCAATACGGATCACAATCAGTAAAGGACAATTATATTAAAATGATGAATGCTCCGCAATACCAGCAATATCTTGCGGAAGCAGGTGTGAACGGCGCTCCTACCCTTGCAGATGTTGCAGCTGTTGGTAATGGAACAGACTGGATAAATGAAGTTATACAAACTGCTCCCCAGCAGCATCACTCATTATCATTCAGTGGCGGAGGAGAAAAATCAACTTATTATATTGGTGGAAATATTTTCAGGCAGGATGGAATTGTTGGCGGTGAAAAGGCCCAGTTCAACCGTTACACGGTTCGCCTGAACAGTGATCATAAAGTAAAGAACTGGCTTACGGTCGGTGAACGTGTATCTTTTTCACATCATACAAGAAGGGCAATTTCTGATAACACCGAATTCGGTTCTATCTTAAGCAGTGCCGTTGTAATGGATCCGCTTACACCTACAGTTTATACAGGAAGCTTACCCACGCATGTGCAAAATGCAATTACAGCAGGAAAGCCATTAAGGAGAGATGCAAATGGTAACTATTATGGTATCTCTAATTTCCTTAGGGGTGAATATGGTAATCCTTTGGCAAGGATCGAAATGGCAAAGGGACAGAATGTTCAGAATAAGATCTTCGCCAATGTATTTGCAGATATAGATATTATGAAGGGATTGAAATTCACATCCCGTTTTGGTATCGATGCTGCTTTCCAGACAGGACATGGATGGTCTCCCACCTTCTGGTTCTCTGATGAAAGCCAGAACACTATTGCCAATGGTAATGACTATAGCAATACCTGGACAAGCTGGTTACTGGAAAATTTTGCAACCTATAACAAGAGCATACGCAATCATAATTTCACCCTGTTAGCCGGTGCCTCCCAACAAAAAAATCATGAGGTACATATGGGCGGAAGCTATTCCGGTTTATTTAAAGAAGAAGATAAATTCTCTTATGCGGATTTTGTGCCGGATGCTGTTGACCGGATAGGCAGTATCGCATTTGATGTTACTGCTGCTTCTTTTTATGGAAGGCTTTTGTATGATTATAGTGGCAAATATTTATTCAGTGCATCTGTAAGAAGAGATGGTTCTTCCAAGCTGCCTCCGGACAACCGCTGGAGGACCTTTTCTGCATTCTCTGCCGGATGGGTATTCACTAAAGAGAATTTCTTCCCTCAAATGCTTGCCCGTCACATAAACTATGGTAAGCTTCGCGGAAGCTGGGGACAGAATGGTAATGTAGGCAGCCTTAACCTTGCTGATTACCTTAACGCAATTGGCTCAGGCGCTATATATCCCGATGGCAATGGCGGCTTTGTAGTTGCCGCATATCCACTCAGGCTTGCAAACGACGAACTGGTGTGGGAGAACGGTGAGCAATTCGATATTGGACTCGATATTGGAATGTTTGGCAGCAAATTAAACCTGACCGTTGACTATTATAAAAAGACAACCAAAGACCTGCTGCTCCGTGGTGTGCCCCCGCTTTTTGTAGGTGCTGGTTTAGACAGGGTAAATGCAGGTAACGTGGTAAACAAAGGTTGGGAATTTGACGCCAGCTATAAAAACATGCCTAAGCGTAATGGCTTTGGTTACGAAATAGGCGGTAATATTTCTTTCAACAACAATGAAGTTACCTACCTTGATCCTAACTCTCCGCTTGTAGAAGGTGGTGGTGTTGGAACAGGATGGGTTACAAGTTATATGAAAGTGGGTGAACCCATCTGGTATTTTAGCGGTTATAAAACAGCCGGTATCTTCCAGACACAACAGGAGATCTCCGACTATATTACAAAGACCGGTATTACCGGTTATAATCCAAAACCAGGTGATCCCATCGTTGTTGATGTTAACGGCGATAAACTGATATCCCCGGGCGATCATACAAAGATCGGTTCTCCTCATCCTAAATTCTCTTATGGCGGACGTGTTAATCTTTCCTATAAAGGACTTGACCTGACTGTTTTCATCCAGGGCCAGCATGGCAATGATGTGCTGATGGGCTTTAACCGCTTAGACCGTGCAACTGCAAATAAGCCTGAATTCTTTTTTAACAACAGGTGGACAGGTGCAGGAAGTACAAATAAATGGTTCAGGGCTGATGCAACAAATCCTTACATCTATAACAGCGACCTCATGGTATTTGATGGTTCTTTTATGAAGATCCGCCAGTTGCAATTAGGCTATACCATACCGGGAAATATTTTGAATAAGATAAGGTCAAAAGGCGCACGTGTATATGTATCGCTTGATGATTTCTTCACTTTCTCCAAATACCCGGGTGTAGATCCTGAGATAAGTAATAATGGAAACAGCCCCGGTGTAGAACGTGGTGGTTACCCTATTCCAAGAAAAGCAATGGTAGGTTTATCGGTCACATTCTAAAAATCAATTCCAAAAAATTAAAATAAGCAAAATGAAAAAATCACTTATAAAAATAGCATTCATTTTCTTTTTGACGACATTGATCGCTGCAGGTTGTAAGAAATTTCTTTCCAACGAGGTGCCGGGCGCATATCCGGAAGAGGATTTTTATAAAACGGATGCTGATGTTACACAAGCTGTTACCGGCGTGTATGATATGATGCAGGCGCACTACAACAGCAGCTGGGCAAGCCTTTTCATGATTAAAAGCCTGCTTACCGACGAAAGCAATGCAGGGGGCAGTGATGCAGGTGACCAGCCGGGATACCAGACGCTCGATGATTATACGCATGATGCAACCAATGATAAAGTAAGGGATGCCTGGAGAATGTGTTATTACGCGATATTCCGTGCAAACAAAGTGATCAGCAGGTCAGATGATCTTACGCCATTACGCAAGCGCCTTATCGCGGAAGCAAAAGTATTAAGGGCATATAATTATTTCGAGCTGGTTACACTGTGGGGCGATATTCCGCTGGTATTAGCCGATATACCGCCTTCTCAATTTACTTCTACACCAAGAGCGCCTAAAGCTGACGTTTATAAACAGATAGAAAAAGACCTTGCCGAAGCAAGTACAGTGTTACCGTTAAAGACCGGTTACTCACTTACCGACAGGTTCCGTGTTTCAAAAGGCACGGCGCAGGCCTTACTTGGAAAAGCACTTTTGTTCCAGCAAAAATGGGCGGAAGCAGGAACACAGTTTGATCTCGTTATTAATTCCGGCGTTTATTCTGTTGCGCCAAGTGTCGCTGCTGCATTTTCACAGCAAGGCGAATTTGGCCAGGAATCGATCTTCGAGATATCTTATGCCAGTAATCGCAGCTATGACTGGGGAAATTTTCCATGGGGCGCCGCTCCTGAAAGTAATATTCACGTACAGTTGATGGGACCAAGGGGAGATTATTATACAAAAGCTCCGGCTGATTCACTGGCTGCCGGCTGGGGATTCATTCGTCCAAAACAAAAAATGTGGAATGCATTTATTGCTGACGGTAGTGTTGACAGGAGAATGCAGAGCATCATGTCGCAGGCTGAACTGGTCGCAGCAGGCGGCAACTGGACCGCTCCCAATGACCGTGATTACGAAGGATTTTTTCAAAGAAAATATGGATCATTCAGTAACCATACCGGCGCACCGATCGGTGAACTTAACTATGGAACCAACTGGCGGCATATCCGCTATTCAGATGTATTGCTGATGGCAGCTGAAGCCTGGTACAGGACAGACGAAACCAAAGCACGTGGTTATATGAACCAGATCCGCCAGAAAAGAGCGGTTGCAGACATTACAGCAACAGGACCTGCATTATTTGACGCCATCGTTCGTGAAAGGCAGGTTGAACTTGCATTTGAAGGCGTAAGGTTCCAGGACCTTGTTCGCTGGGGTAAAGCTTCAGCTGAATTGGGCACATTAGGATTTACGCCCGGCAAACATGAACTATTGCCAATTCCTGATTTTGATGTAAAGACAGGTAAGCTTCCTCAAAATCCAGGTTTTTAATTGATGAATAGATGTGCATTTGATCATTAATAAATTCAAATAATTAATTTATGAAACGTACAAAAAATAACATGATGCGTGTTTTGTTTGCCCTGCCGTTCATGGCCACGCTCTTCTTTTCATGTAAATATGATGTTGTGGACCTTAAGCCAAAACCAGCGGCTTCCTTTACTGCAACGCCGCTTGCAGGTGTGCCTAATAAATATGTGCTTACCAGTACCTCTCAAAACTCTTTCCGCTATGATTGGGATAAAGCTGGCACAGGCTATGTCCAGGGCAAAGAAGTTGATACGGTTTACTTCCCTTACATGGGTAATTATACAGTAAAATTATTTGTGTACGGGCAAAGTGGTGTTGATAGTGCCAGCAAGGTTATCACTGTTGCCGCCAATGACCCAGCCGCGTGTGTGGGAACACAATTAGGTTTTATAACAAGCTGCACGCAAAAAAAATGGAAACTGGATCCAACAGCAACAGCCTACAAAGTAGGCCCCGGGCCTAATGACGGAAGCTGGTGGAGCAGTGGCGCTGGCGATGTAACCGGCAGGTCATGTGAATTCAATGATGAATACACTTTTGTATTCAGCGCTGCAAGAACTTTTAACTACGATAATAAAGGTGATTTTTTTGGTGATGGTTACCTCGGTGATAACACAGGAACATGCCAGCCTTCCAGCAACTATACTGCTGTGCAGGCTCCATGGGGTACGGGTTCATTTACCTATGTGTTTACAGCAAATGCAGGCGTAAACGGTTTAGGACAACTTAAGGTTATAGGATTAGGCGCTCATATCGGTTTACAAAAAGTTAGAAATGGCAGTGAAGTAATAACAGGGCCGGCTACCGAAATAACTTATGATGTGTTGGCGGCAACTCATGACGTGCCGGGCAACTACGATGTTTTAACACTAGGCGTTGCCATTGGTGCCCCCGGTTGGTGGACATTCAGGCTGCGCTCCTTCTAAAAATTGTACGTTAGTTTTTCTTAGTTAGCAATCGGAGGGTGGATATGAAAGTATTCACCCTTATTTAAACAGCATGCATTTATTGCATCATCCTTTTAACATGCGTTACCCGGCGATCATCATATTTTTTTTCTTCCCGCTTACTGCAGGTGCACAGGGTTTTCTAAAAGCCCATGGCCCTGATATACGGGATGGGAACGGCAAAGAGATCATACTCAGAGGTATGGGCCTTGGTGGCTGGATGCTGCAGGAACCTTATATGCTAAAACTATCGGGCGCTGCCATTGCCCAATATGATATCAGGAAAAAAATAACCGGGCTCATCGGTAAAGAAAATACAAAAAAGTTTTATGATGCCTGGCTCAACAACCATTGTACAAAAGCAGATATAGATTCTTTAGCTGCCTGGGGATTTAATTCGGTTCGCTTGCCCATACACTACAATTTATTTACACTACCTGCAGAAGAAGAAACGGCAAAAGGAAAGCAAACCTGGCTGGCAAAAGGTTTTCAATTAACAGATAGTTTACTGAGCTGGTGCAAGGCAAATAAGATCTATTTGATACTTGATTTGCATGCTGCACCCGGCGGGCAGGGAAATGATAATGCCATTTCAGACAGGGATGCTTCAAAGCCTTCTTTGTGGCAAAGTGAAGCAAACAAAGCAAAAACAATTGCACTCTGGCAAAAGCTTGCAACCCGCTATGCCAATGAAGAATGGATAGGTGGCTATGACCTCATCAACGAACCCAACTGGGGTTTTCAAAATGCATCCGATAAAAATGGCTGTGCGGAAACCGGTAATGAACCACTAAAAAAATTATTAAAAGATATCACCGGAGCGATCAGGAAGGTGGATAAGAAACACATCATTTTCATTGAAGGCAATTGCTGGGCAAATAATTATGAAGGGATATTTCCATTATGGGATGACAACATGGTCATCAGTTTTCATAAGTACTGGAACTATACCGACAAGGCTTCTATTCAAAAATTCATAGACTACCGGCAAAAATACCAGGTCCCAGTGTGGATGGGTGAAACAGGCGAGAACTCGAACGCATGGTTCACCAATGTTGTTTCACTGCTTGAAAAAAATAAAATAGGATGGAACATGTGGCCGTTGAAAAAATCGGGGCTCAACAATCCTTTACAGGTTAAAATAAATCCCGGTGCAAAAAAAATAATTGATCACTGGAATGGCAAAGCAGTCAGACCTTCTGCTGAAGATGCTTTTAAAGCGCTGATGCAATGGGCCGCAGACACACGCATCACAAATAATATTGTTCACCGCGATGTTGCTGATGCCATGATGCGCCAGGTAAATGTAACAAAAGCAATTCCTTTCAAACAGAATATCATAGAGCCGAATACGATCCTCTTTGCTTCAGATTATGATATCGGCAGGGCTGGCATTGCTTACCACGATAAAGATTCTGCCGAGTACTGGGTTTCCACCAATGTAAGAACACCATGGAATACCGGCAGCCAGTACAGGAATGATGGCGTGGACATAGAACAATGTTCCGATGCTGTTTCAAACGGCTACAACGTGGGCTGGATAGAAACAGGCGAATGGATGCAGTACAGCGTTTATGTAGCTGCTGATGCCGTCTTTGATGTGAATGTACGCTATGCCTCCAAAGACAGTTCCGGGCAGTTAAAGCTTTTATTGAATGATGGATCAGCAACAGAAAATAATTTGTTACCGCAAACCGGCGGAACACAAAACTGGAAAACCAACAGCATAAAAAGAGTAAAACTTACCAAAGGTTGGAACCGGCTCAGGGTACTGGCTACCGGGGGCGGTTTCAACCTCAATTATCTTGAATTCATCAATACGGCAAATACAGCAATAAACAAATGATAAAAAAGAAAAGCATTATGACAAAAAAGATCCTGGTATTTACAACGCTGCTCTTTTCACTGCAGTTGCATGCAGAAGTTAAGACAGATACAACGGCAAAGATCAACAGCCTTATTAAACAAATGACTTTGGAAGAGAAGGTGCGCATGATCCATGCGTCTTCTTCTTTCACTTCGGGTGGTGTACCGCGGCTTGGAATACCCGAATGGTCAATGTCCGACGGTCCACATGGCGTGAGACCCGAACATGGGCGTGGCTGGAATCTTACCAATAATTCTCCTGACTCAGGAACATATCTTCCAACAGGTGTTTGTCTCGCAGCTACATGGAATCCTCAACTAGGCTACGCATTTGGATCGGTACTTGGCAGCGAAGCTAAGTTTCGCGGTAAAAATGTAATCCTCGGGCCTGGCATCAATATCATACGCACTCCCTTGAACGGGAGAAATTTTGAATACCAGAGTGAAGACCCATACCTCGTTTCAAAAATGGTGGTGGGTTATATCAAAGGTGTGCAGGCCCAGGGTGTATCTGCCTGTGTAAAACATTTTGCAGCAAATAACCAGGAATTGTGGCGCCACACCATTGACGTACATATGAGTGAAAGAGCATTGAGAGAAATATACCTGCCGGGTTTTAAAGCCGCAGTTCAGGAAGCTGACGTTGATGCATTGATGGGTTCCTACAATAAATTCCGGGGGCAATGGGCTTCACAAAATTATTACCTGCTTACACAAATAGTGAGGAAAGAATGGGGCTTCAAAGGCGTCGTGATGAGTGACTGGGATGCAAATACCACTACTGTGCAGCCTTTATGGAATGGATTGGACCTGGAAATGGGAACAGACCTCCGCATGCGTAACAACCCTGATTACAGCAAGTTCTTTATGGCCGATGCCGCTTTATCACTTGTAAAGGCCGGTAAGATGCCCGAATACGTCATCAATGAAAAAGTGAGGAGGATATTATACGTGATGTTTAAGACAGGAATGATCGGTGGCATAAAGCCAACAGGTGAATACAATACAAAGAAGCACCAGCAAACTGCAGCGAAGATTGCAGAAGAAGGTATCGTTCTTTTGAAAAATGAAAATAATATTCTTCCGCTAAATAAATCTTCTGTTAAATCAATAGCGGTGATCGGTTATAATGCAGAAAGAAAACAGGCAATGGGTGGAGGAAGTTCGCAGGTACGTGCTTTTTATGAAATTACGCCACTGGCAGGAATACAGGACCTTGTTTCAAAAAATATACAGGTCACTTATTCCCCGGGTTATGAAATTAAAAGAAATGCCA
>Ga0193708_1000087_pt1 | contig 18109 bp, 15 predicted proteins | sample H3c1metaG_FD_160570 | JGI IMG/M metagenome (GOLD analysis project Ga0193708, IMG submission 160570) | Soil microbial communities from a riparian zone of the East river system, Colorado, United States - H3c1 | ecosystem: Environmental > Terrestrial > Soil > Riparian zone | place: USA: East River...
AGTTGTTGGTCAAATAGCAAGAATGTTATGCCGGTGCATACTTTTTCAACGTACTGTTTGTTGATGTTGGTTGCCCCAATCTCAACTAGAAGATCTTCAATCTTTGCCATGCTACGGCTGGCATCGACTGTTGAAGTGTAATTTTTGATGTTCATGTTGTTTAAGGTTTTTGAGTTTGAAAATGTTTTAATACTGCAATTCGTTTAGCCAGATCCAGGAGGTTGGGTTTATCTTTTGCAACCAGTTCGTTATTTTCATTGCCCTGCAGGTAGGCATCCCATACCTGATTTAATGAGTGCTGGTTAGTGCCAGAAAGCTGATTTATTCTCTCATGCCAGGCTTGTTGCATAGTTTCTTTAGTGAGCTTAAGATTCAATTCAGTAAAGTGCTCTGGGAGAATGAATTTAAAGACCTGCTGGCCCTCTAAGAAGCGCTCAAGGAGATATTGGATGTCTTTGGTCGGTGAATCTTCTTTACCAAGCTTTACAGGCTCATATTTACTTGTATTAAGCATCCATTTATGTGCTGCGGCCTGCCAATCTTCAATTGGGGTAACACCCTTTATTTTCCATCCTATGGCTTTGTAGTGGTTAAAGAACTTTTTTGCCTCTGTATCGGGGTAATTGTGTTGTAAAAAGAACGCTTCGACTTCGGTTATACTGCTAGGCTGGTGTACCGGATTTGGGACACCGGCGAGGCTGTTTATTTCTTGACTTAGCTTTTCATTTTTATCAAAAATTATTTGCGAGGGCTGTTTACTCTCTGTTTTATTAAAATGTTTATGTTTTATATTGTGTCCCATTTTTGGGACTGTACCAGTATCAAAATCGGTACTCATTGGGCTCAAAAGTGGGACACTATCAGTCCCATTATTGGGACACGGTGAAGCGCTGATTTCTTCCCCAAAAAGATCAAGCTGTTTATACCTGGTGGGCTGTTCTTCCTGGACATCTAAACGTATGACACTAATCCTGACCGGTAGAAACTTAGATGTTGTGGGATGATAGAAAATGTACTTTGATTCGTGCAGTTCTTTAATGCACTTATGGTAAGTGTTTTTGGAACCGATCTTACTTTGCTTCATCAGATTATCACGATAAACAGGAAAAGGATTCTGAAAGCGATTAAAGTTCCAATATTGAAACAAGGCTAAATAGAGGCTCACATGGGAACATGTGAGCCTTTCATCACTACGAATAAAAGAAAAGAAAGCATTGAGGTGCCTTACATAGTTCATACAGCATTCCGTTTTCTGGTTATTGAAATGGAATGCTGGTAAATGCTTTTTGACCTCACCCTAAATCCCTCTCCTGAAAGAGAGGGACTTGATCCTATAGGAAATTTCCATGAAGGAAAGAGCTTTTCTAATTTTTTTCTTGCCGCCCGGGCTTTACGTTCGGCGAAAGATAACTTGGTTTTACAATTAGTTTGCTTCTTGGTGTGGTTGCGCCCACGGTAGGGGGTGAACATAATGGATCAATTTGCAGATTTGAAAAATTATTGTGGTGCAAGGCATATCACGATATGCTTATATAGGCCAGAATTATGCATGTATTAAATTGCTGTTAAGTTTTTCTGGCAACCTTTAGATTTTCCTGCATCATCTTTTCGATGTGCTCATAATCGTAATAAAGAATTCCGCCGAGCTTGGTGTAAGTGAGTGTACCACTGATACGAAGGGATTGTAATGTGCCGGCTGAAACCTGCAGTAGTTTTCTTACTTCGTCTGTTTTGAGCCACTTTTTGGGAGTGGAATATTTCTGGTTAAACAGAGTTTTCATTTCGGATAAAAACTCTTCTTTGAAGATGGCCAGGTCTTCCCTGGTGAGAATGTTTACTGACATAGTGGTGAGATTTTATGCCAGCAAAAGAAGTGGGAAAAGGAATGCGTAAACCTTGTACAAGGTTGCGTTTGCTTTTTTTCTATATTATTTTATCGAGCACCTACGATTTCTGATAAAATATTCTGATATCTGGAAGGAAGTGGTAAATCCTCAGGTACATTGTTCTGCATGTAGAATTTTGAGAATACTTCAAAGGGGGTTAACCGATATTCAGATTTGGCAGTATGTTCATGATATGCATCAATCATTATGAATAAGTTCATCAGTTTTTGAGTAAGATAATCTTCTCTTATTTCAAAAAAATTGAGGTTAATAAAGGTTACATCTTTAACAATTAAGTTTTTTAGATCTAATTTGCTAATCTCTTCTCTGAATTTTTCTTTAAATATTTTATTCATGCCATCGGCGCCAAAAGATAGATCTGTGTACATTACCACGGGGTAGATTTCAATTCCCAAATTTGGAATTTCAATATCAAATAAAACCCCAGTTTTTGCGATGTCTTTAATTGCGTTGATTAATTGTGTTATGCCTTTAGGCTTGTTAGTTTGATTAGCAACGAATTTTTTGTCAAATTCGGCAAATAAGATTTCTTTATCAGCACTATTTTTAACACCAGCATTTAATAAAACATCTTTAAATTCTATCAGGCAAATTTTATTGTTATCTCGTAAATAAGCATCACACAATTCTTCACCGGCTGAATTGGTGCAGTCATCACCAAAAAATGTGACATAATCAGGGAAACAAGCTTTTAGTATATCGGGTAGATAAATCATTTCGGTAAAGTTTTTTCCTTTATCGGCAAGAAAATCTCCCTTAATTCCTTTCATTTTTAAAAATGAATAGAAAGAAAATATTTGTGTTTTATAAAACTGATCTATTAAAAAGTTAATGTCTAAAATTAAGAACTTAAACTGGCTTAGCTTATATAAAAACTTATTTCGAAGCAGCCCAAAGCTATGGTCTGCTTCATAGTTAGCCACTTCTGAATTAATACACAGCGTTTCAATATATTCCAAATCAATGTCTCCGCTGATGACATATTCTTGTAAATTGGCTAGCTGATTTCTTAAATCTGAATCCTTTCCAATATTTACAAGAGAAAATAGAACCATAAGATTTTTAAACATTTTCAGATGGCCTGAAATATGTTTTGCGTTGTAAAATTCTTTAACCATGGGCCCATATTTAGTATGATTCTCCAGGTACTGAAAAAATTTTACTCCCCTTGTAACTTGATTACTAAAATCGGTTGTTGAAGCATAATCCTTTTGATACATAAACATCGGCATTACGACTTCTTCAATTTTATTTGCTTCTTCTGCCTTTTGAAATTCTGAGGATTCAATTTGAATCTTATTATTTGCAATTGAATTAATTATAAGATAAGCATCAAAAGCCTTTTGTGCTTCTTCATTTGTGAGATCTCTTGGAGCCAGATTATTAATTGTTTTGAAAATCAGACCATAAAAAAGCAGATTAGAATAATTCCAAAATAACATGGGCGCATGACCATTGTCTGCTTGTAATTTGACAGATGCGGTCCATTTATTCTGAGCTTCAACACCGCATTTACTTAATAGGCTATTCACAAGCATGAACTGTATTTTACCGCTACGCTCCGTATTCTCATTCAGGTAAAGATTAACATTGAACCCTGATATGTAATTAAGTAAAGTGACAGATGGAATGTCTTTTATTAATTCTTCCGCATCTAGGTAAGACTTATCCAGCCCATAATAGACTTTATAGTCAAGAAGCAGTAAAATATTCATTCTAGTGTCAAGCATTTATTGCAGTGGATTTTAGTGTTTTGAAACATTTGTCAAAGCAATCATTGAATCACATAATTATTTGATCAGCCCCTCAATGATATCAAATATTATCTCGAAGTTTTTGAAATCTTCTTCTGTTCCATTTTCGCAAGCCCAATTACATAAATTTGTTTTTTCTTCTTTGTTGACTTCATAATGGGTTTCATCTGTATCGACTCCTCTTATGGAATAAATTTGACGCTTTATATCAATGAAGTCCTTTTTATGTTGAATAGCTTTATCAATAAATAAATCAGGAAATAGATTCTCAATGCCTCTTTTTATTCTTGAAGTAGGAATAGAGGGTATCATTCTTTTGTAGTTAGTTCCAAAATCTTCATCTTGTTTGTTTGTATCACAATCGTACAGTAGAATCTTTTTTTGTGGGACCGTTTCCCAGCTATCTTCTTTTAAAATACCCCAAATTTTATCAAGCTTAGAACTTCCACCTCTTTGGCGAATATCAATCTTTTCCAAGACGTTGGCCTTATTTAAAACAACCGCAGCCTTTTTGATATAGTTAATATCATGGGCGCCTTCAACCAAAAGAATGGGTTTTATTACGAAAGGTTCAGCAGCTTTAGATTTAATTTCCCCATTCTGCCACGGTTTTCCATATTTGCCTGCTATCTGAAACAGTTCATCAGCAATAGGTTTTATGGTGTCTAAATATTTGTTTACAATATCTTCGCTGATAACTTCAGGAACTTCTGTAATGCAATAAAAATTATGGTTTACTTTTTTAACCTTGGTTGCCTGATCATTTTTTATTCCAAGAAATAAATGGCTAAATTCATAGTCATCATACTCTTCCAAATGCTTAAGCTTCCTGTTTTCATTCCTCATATATTCAGCAGTACGATCATTTACCTTTGCAACATATTCAATCATCGCGTCGTCATTCCAGCTTTTTATTTTTGCTAGTATATAATCACGGTTTAATTTTTCCCTTATACTGGCTAAGCCATCAGACAGCACTTGAAAATATGTATCAATAGTATTTTGATCAGAGGTGTTTATTACCTGTAAGATTTCATTCTCTAAATCGGGTAAGTAATCTTTACTATGCTGAACATCATTTTTAAACGACTCAGCTGCCCAAGATTCTTCATCTTCTTGGGCCTTGATAAATAATTTTACGGCATCCTTGTCAAGAAAATCAAGAAAGGTATTTATTGTAATATTGGTGAAAGGAAAAACTAGATTCATAATTAATAATTACCGCAAATTTAGGCAGTTTTTGATCATTGCTTCGTAATGAGGAGATCCTTCGTTCCTCAGGATGACAGAAACTAGAGATGCTTCGCCCCTCAGCATTGACAGGGCTTCGTAGTTTGGAGATTGCTTTGTACCTCGCAATGACGTGCTATTTTTTGCCGTTGGGAATATATCCATTCCATTTCCAGGGGATGCAAGAATCCTTGATCAAGGTTTCTATAAGCTCCTGAAAAATTGTTTCTCCATTTTCACTATTGATCAAAATAATGATGGAGATGCCTTTGTCGATATAGTTGATATTGTAATTTCTCCAGGATCCTCCATTACCTTCTTTAAAAAATGCTTTACCATATTGGCATTGCAAGACACCCCATCCCAATCCGTAGGATAAGTGAATGGGGTCATTTTCGGTTGTTGTTTCAGAAGTTATGGGAGGAAACTGCGTTACTGAATGTATGGCAATCTGCGGTGAAATCATTTCACTAAATGATTTTTTGCTTAATCCTTTCTGTTGCATAACAGCTTCTATAAACTTTGCATAATCAGCAATAGTGGTTACCAACGAGCCACCGGAGACAGCCTCCTTACGTTTCTTTTTTATATCTATGGCACCATTATTCATGTGACCCACGGCTACGTTATCATCGCCAAAGGAATCGTGCCAGGTATAACCAGTTCTCGTCATTCCCAATGGCTTGAATATTTTTTCTTGTGCAATGTCCTCCAATTGTTTTTGAGTAATTTCTTCTATCGCCAATTGCAAGAGTTTAAATCCTTCACCAGAATAAGCATATTTTGAACCAGGTGTGAAGTATATTTTTATAACACCCAAGGTATCCTGTTCTGATGTTATGGGGTTAAACCATCTTACATTGGGCAGGCCGCTGGTATGGTTTAAGCACATTCGTGCAGTTATCATTTTCGACCTGTCGTCGTTTTTTAGGTCAGAAAAATATTCATAATCTGCTATTGGTTTCTTTAGATACTGGTAGAGCGGTTTATCTAATTCCAATGTTTTTTCTTCCACCAGTTTCATTACCAGGTATCCGAAAATAGCCTTACTTAATGAAGCACCATACATAATTGAAGTTGTATCAAGCAATTCATTTTTGGGTTTGTTTCTGTAGCCATAAGATTTAATGAAAACAGTTTTTTTATTGTTTAAAACTGCTATGGCCAATCCCTGAATATTTGCAGTGTCCATTAAGCGCTTAACTGTTTTATCAATTTCAACAGGAGAAATTTTGCTGCCATCCAGCCTTGTAACTGGTTTGTCCTGCCCGAATGCGGAACTGCATGCAAACAGCGATACCACTAATACTTTAAGTATCATAATTTGTAAGTGTTTAAGTTTAGCTGGTGGTATATTGCTAAATGTATACGAAGACCTAATCTATAGTAAAGGTATGACAGTGCCATCAGGTTTTTGTCGCAAATCGAAGATTCTTCTTCAGAACATTTTCAATGTGTTCATAGTCGTAGTATATAATACCTCCCAATTTTGAGTAAGTAAGTGTGCCGTTAATGCGAAGTGTTTGCAGTGTACTGGCCGACACCCTAAGTACTTCTTTTACTTCATCTGTTTTTAACCATTTTTTTGTTTGTACCGGTGATTGCCTGAGGATGTCTTTAATTTGACTGAGAAGTTCGTCTTGGAATAAGAGCAGGTCTTCTTTGGTGAGAATATTTACTGACATAGTGGTGAGTTTTTGTGATTACAAGTTTGATTTGTGGTGGTTTCGTTAGTCGCACTTCGACTGCGCTCAGTGTGACAACGGAGTTAGCCCCTCCGACTTCGCTCAGTACCTTTTAGAAGCTTTGTTATTTCATCATAGTCATAGAAAAGCAGGCCACCGACAAGGGTTGGGTGAAGGGTACCGTTATCCTTCATGTTTTGCAGCGTGCCTCGGGAGATGCCGAGCATGTTGCGTACTTCATAAGATTTTAGCCATTTTTTTGGAGCTTCTGTTGGGTGATTTGTAATAAGTGTTTTTAACTCTGCGAATAATTCTGTTTTGAATTTCTGCAGATCTTCCTGTGTTAAGATGTTGACTGACATAGTTTTATTTTTTTGCCGCAAAAGAAAACAATGTATTTGTATTCTTTGGCGTAGTTCTATCATTACTACAAAAAAATGACTTAAGGAATATTTCAGCCCAAAAATGTTTAAAACTATTTGGGGCCTGACTAGGACTGTTTGTTTTGACAGGTGTCTTTAAGTAACAGAGGTTAAGAAATTGTGAGATTATCGTTATCAAATCCTAACAAAAGAAACGGCTTTTTTATGAGTGAAAATAGTATCAGACTAAAATATTTGATCTCCCAGTACAGCAATAACGTAGTTAATTCGGGTGAAGAGCAGGAACTTTTTACGCTGATTGGTGAAACCGGTAATGAAGAGTTTGAAAATGTATTGGCTGAGTGTTTTGAAGAGCAGGAACCGATGGTGGATGATGTAAGGAAAAACAGAATGATGAATCAGATCCTTCGTTACACTCAGGATGACAAAGAACAAGGAGCTAAAGTAAAAACATTATACCCCCCGAAAGTAATTCGGGGCGGCCTATGGAAACGATTGGTGGCCGCCGCTGCAGTTCTGGTTGCATTAATTAGTGTTACCTACCTGCTGACTACAAGAAATGACAAGCAGGAAATCTCTGAAACCCAACAACCAACAAGCAACCAGGATGTAGCTGCCCCCAACACGGCCAAGGCCACCATCACCCTTTCGGATGGAAGGATTGTAAGCCTGGACAGTTTGAAAAGTGGCACGTTAGCCAGCCAGGGGAATGTTAGTGTAACAAAAACAGCGGACGGAAAAATTGTTTATACCGGTAGTGGAACTGAAATGGCATTCAATACACTTACAAACCCCAGGGGTAGTTTGGTGATTGATATGACACTTGGTGATGGAAGCCATGTTTGGCTGAATGCCGGGTCCTCTGTAACGTATCCCGTTTCGTTCGTAGGTAATGAAAGAAAAGTGAGCATGACCGGAGAAGCATATTTTGAAGTGACACACAATTCAAAAATGCCTTTTGTAGTGCAGAAAAACGATGTTAATGTGCAGGTGCTCGGTACGCACTTTAATGTGAATGCTTATGATGATGAAAATGATTTGAAGGTAACATTACTGGAAGGCTCAGTTAAGGTCCTTCGACAGACTCAGGATGCGAAAGGAGTAATCATTAAACCAGGTGAACAGGCGCAAGTCACCCTTCGACAAGCTCAGGGTGACATCCGGGTTTTAAAAGGTGTTGATGTTGACCAGGTAATGGGATGGCGGAATGGATTGTTTGAATTTAGTAATACTGAACTGCCGGTGATCATGCGGCAGGTTGCAAGGTGGTATGATATAGAAGTTGTGTATGAAGGAAAACCAACCAATGCAAAATTTGGTGGTGGATTGAGTATGAAACTGCCCATGAGCAAAGTTTTAAAATTGCTTGAAGCCAATGGTTTGAAGTTTACTGTTGAAGGCAAGAAAGTAACTGTGATTTATTAAAACTGGCAATAAAAAAAGCTCCTGCTACTAACAGGAGCCATGGCCGGCGGAATTAAATAAAACCTGTAGGAATCATTTATTGTACACCAAACCATTGCAAAGCTATGCAATTAACTGCTATTTGTCGTGCCCAGAGCTGGGGGCAACGACAGTTTACCCAAAAAGTGTTCAGGGTTATGAAATTAACAGCCATTATCCTTTTAAGTGCAGGCCTTGGGGCCAGTGCAAAGGGCATTTCCCAAACAGTAACACTGGACATGAAAAATGCTCCGGTGCAGAATGTTTTTAAAGAGGTGATTAGACAAACAGGTATATCTATCATTTACAATGAAGCCTTGCTTAAGGATGCTCCGCCGGTCACCATCAACGTAAAAAATGTACCACTTAAAGACGTATTGGATATATGCTTGGGCAACCAGGAAATTGAATACGTTATTAAAGACAATACTGTAGAAGTAAAACCAAAAGTTAAGAAAACAAATGTGTTTACTGAGACATTTCAAATACCCCCGCCGCCAATTGATGTACATGGGCGGGTGTTAAATGATAAGGGTCAGCCTGTTGAAGGTGCAACGGTAACCGTAAAGGGTACTAACAAGCAAGTATCAACAAATGCTAACGGTGAATTTATATTGACAGGTATTGATGCCAACGCAACTTTGATAGTTAGTGCGGTTAATATTGAAACCTACGAAATTCAGATTGCAGGCAAAACTGATTTGGCAATAAATGTTAAAACTAAGGTTACTACAGGTGAAATCATAACAGTTGAAGTAAATACAGGCTATCAAAAAGTAAAATCTAATGAAATTACTGGTTCTGTTGTAGTCATTAATAATGAACAATTGAATCGTTCAGTTTCACCAGATATATTATCACGTTTGAACGGAATAACGAGTGGAGTACTTTTTCAATACGGTACCAGAGATAATCAAGACCTTCGAGGTAATGTTATTGTTAGAGGATACAGCACAATCTTATCAAGCAAACTTCCATTAATTGTTGTGGATGATTTCCCATTTGAAGGAGATTTAAGTAGTATTAATCCAAATGATGTTGAAAGTATCACAGTTTTAAAAGACGCAGCCGCCGCCTCGATATGGGGTACTAAAGCTGGTAATGGAGTAATAGTAATAACTACAAAGAAAGGGAAGTATAACAGGGCGCTTAAAGTTTCTGTTAATAGTAGTTTAACTGTTATCGAAAAGCCTGATATTTTCTATGCACCCACCTTAAGTTCTTCTGATTATATTGATGTGGAAACATTCTTATTTAACAGAGGATTTTATAATTCAAGTATAAGCTCAAATTCCCAGCCTCCTTTATCAAATGCCGTAGAAATATTATTGAATAGGCGTAACGGGATAATTAGTCCAACAGATTCTATAACTCAGCTTAACGCATTAAGGGAATTGGATGTCCGGGATGATTTGTTGAAATACTATTATAATAGGCAAACCTTGCAGCAATATGCACTTAACTTATCAGGTGGCACTCACAATCAGCAATATTTTGCTTCTGTAGGGTATGATCATAATATTAATACTACAAATAATTATAATCGGCTAACAATTAATGCGTCGAACACATATTCTCTGCTAAAGAATAAATTAGAAATCACAAGTGGAATTTGGTACTCAACGTCTGCAATAAAAAACTACGCTTCACAGTACAAGTTTACTAATCCATATGAACAATTCGCTGATGGCAGTGGTAATCCTTTGCCAATTGCAAGGCTTCGTCAGGGATATATTGATACAGCAGGCGGGGGTAAATTGCTTGATTGGACTTACTATCCTTTAAAGGAAATTGAATATGCAGACAATAAAACTACTTCGTTCAACTACAGATTAAATACAGGAATTAAGTATCGGATTCTAAAAGGATTGGATATAGATTTGAAATATCAATATCAAAAATTTCAAACAGAGAATAGAAATTTTAATAGTCTTCAAACCTTTGATACCCGTGATTTAATCAATCACTATACAGATCTTACACAAACAAATCCCAATTTGAGAAATCCAGTTCCTATTGGTGGTATTTTGAATCAGGCTCATTTTGTTTACACATCCCAAAATTTAAGAGGGCAGCTTAATTACAATAATAATTGGAAACAGAAACATAGACTTATAATATTCGGTGGCGCTGAAATTGGAGATGAAGTAACAAAGAGTAATACCTTTCAATATTATGGTTACAATGACGAAAACGGCACAAGTATTTCTGTTGATTATGTTAATAATTACAAAGATTATGTTACCGGTGATGTCAGGAAAATACCGGCCAATCAGATTTTTTCCGGATTAAGAAACCGCATAGTTTCTACATATGCAAACATGGCATATACATATAAAGATAGATATACGTATTCTATGAGCGGAAGACGTGATGGCTCAAACATTTTCGGCACAAGCACCAATAATAAATGGAAACCATTGATATCTTTCGGAGGTAGTTGGGATATCAATAAAGAAAGATTCTATAAAATCAATTGGTTGCCTCAATTAAAATTAAGAGCTACTTATGGGTATCAAGGGAATGTTGATAATTCCACTTCTGCTTTGTTGACAATTAACTATGAATCTAATCCTAATATTTGGAATCAACTAGTTGGTAGGGTCAACAATCCCCCTAATCCTGATCTGAGGTGGGAAAAAATGAGAATAGTCAACATAGGACTTGACTTCGCCTGTTCAAAAAACCGTATTACTGGGAGCATTGATTTTTATCAGAAAAAAGGAATGGATCTTTTGGGATATAAGGAATTTGCTCCTTCTGCAGGACTCAATTCAACGAAGACCAATTCAGCTGATATGAAAGGAAGGGGAATTGATGTTGTTATAAACAGTATTAACATAAATAGAAAAATCAAATGGACAACAACCTTTCTTTTTAGTTATGCAAAAGATTGGGTAACTGATTACAAATTACCTCCAGCGCATATAGGAGTCTATGTACAAGGTAGTATAAATCCTATAATAGGAAGACCAGTTACTGCATTATACAGTTACAAATGGGCCGGACTGGACCCCACAAGTGGCGATCCCCAAGGTTACATCAATCAGCAGGTAAGTAAGAATTATTCACAATTGTTAACTTCCCCTGATTTAAATGATCTTGTTTACCATGGACCAACAACGGCACCATATTTTGGAAGTTTGATGAATACGCTAAGTTGGAAACAATTATCCTTTTCTTTTAATCTTATTTATAAGTTTGGATATTATTTTAGGAGACCATCTATAAATTATAGTGGGCTTTTTTCTGGTTCAGACCCAGGTAATAAAGACTATACTTTGAGATGGCAAAAACCTGGAGACGAATCATTTACCAACGTCCCATCATTAATTTATCCTGCCGACAATAACAGAGACCAGTTTTATAATCTTTCAGAAATTTTGGTTGAAAAAGGTGATCATATCAGGTTACAGGATATTCGTGTTAGTTATGATCTAGATAAACAAACTATTAGAAAACTCCCTTTTCAAAATGTTAGGATATATATCTACGTTTCAAATATAGGTGTGTTATGGAGAGCTAATAAATTGGGAATTGATCCAGATTATGGTTACAGTAATAATTATAGATCAGATTTGCCTGGCAAAAAAATAGCAGCAGGCCTTACACTTAATTTTTAAAATTTATAAAAATGAAAAAGCTAGCTTTATATATAACAGTATTAACCCTTATTAGTCATTTAAATTCATGCAAAAAATATCTTGATGAAAAGCCTGATATTAAATTAGCCATTCCAACGACTCTGTCTGATTTTCAAATACTATTAGATCAACCAAAAATAACCGATGGCGCCACTTCTGGAGTATCTGACTTAGGTACTGATGATTATTATTTGGCTTATCCAATATATCAATCGAAAATTTTAGTAGTGAGAAATTGTTATATATGGGAAAAAGATATTTGGGGCGGACAAAGTTCAGCAGACTGGGGGAATATGTATGGGAATATTTACATAGCCAATGTCGTATTGGAGGGTCTCAAAGATTTTGAAGTTGTTAGTGGGACTGATCAAGCTATAAAAGATAAAATTTATGCTCATGCACTATTTGTGCGAGCAATGATGCATTATTCACTTGAAGAAACTTTTGGACAACCATATAAATCTTCAACTGCATCCAGTGAATTAGGAGTTCCGCTCAAGATGACAGCTAATTTGGCGAGCGTGGCGGTCCGGTCAAGTGTAGCTGATGTATTTGCACAGATAATCCAGGATCTTCAAGAGGCAAAAAACATACTACCAAACACAACACCTGCAAGGAACCGCCCATCTAAGGCAGCGGCTTTTGGTATGTTGGCAAGGGTCTATTTAACTATGCAAAATTATGAAAAAGCTGGTCTATATGCAGACAGTTCATTACAGATAAGTAACACACTCAGAGATTTTGATCAGCCGCCTCTAAGCACGGTAACTGCAACTTCTAGCAACCCATTTTCTTCTTTTTCATCACCTAATGATTTTATTGAAGTCTTATATCCTTGTAATCAATTTAACTACAACTTGATTAGAACCAACACTACGAATATTGATTCTCTTCTACTTAATTCATATCACGCTGATGATCGACGTAAGTTTTTATTTTTTCTAAAAAATAATTCAACAAACACATATTCCTTTAGGGGTAATTATTCAGGTACTAGTCTTAAACAGTTTAGCGGTCCCGGAGTTGATGAAATGTATTTGACCAGGGCGGAATGTTATGCCCGTGCTGGCAATAAAGATGCTGCATTGATTGATTTGAATGCTTTAATAGTCAAAAGATGGAAGAATACTGTGCCTTATGTTTTAATTGTTGCAACTGATGCGGAGGATGCATTACGTAAGGTTTTGAATGAAAGAAGAAAAGAATTAATATTTCGTGGAATTAGATGGACAGATTTAAGAAGGCTTAATCAAGATACACGGTTTGCTGTTACTCTTATAAGAGTTTTAAATGGCCAAACATATACTTTACCACCTAATAGTCCAAAATATACATATCCCATACCTGACGACGAGATCCGCTTAAGTGGGATACCACAAAATCCCCGGTAATACTGATAAAATATTTAAGTAGTTAAACGCTTTATGATGAATTGTATAAGATCATACATGTTTATTTTTCTTATTGGCAGTGGTCCATTTCTTTTTGCACAAGCAAATGGCAAATTAAAAATGAATACAGTATTAAATATTTATTTAGAAAATGCCTTAGTAGACGATAGCTTCAAGATTGAAATATTTGATCATTATTTTAGGAACTCACTACCAAATAGAGTGGGTTATGCCCAAAATAATAAGAATGGAACATACACATTTGAAAGCAACGACCTAAAACAACCAGTATATATCAATTTATTTAAACAATCTTCTATTGATGTGCCCTTGTTAAGCATACTGAATATTTATTTGGTTGAACCAGGAGATAATGTAACAATAAATATTAAGAAAAGAAATGCAAAATCAACCAAATATTCCATAGGATTTGACCCCACCTATGAAGTTGTGTTTACAGGCAAAGGGTCGACAAAATATAAATGCAGATATGAATTCAATGAAATACTTGGAACTAATTCTGGAAATAGAAATATCCTGGACTCAAATTTGAATTTTGTTTCAAATAATTACTTTGTAAAAGTCTATGACCTCGCATATAAGAACTTGAAGGGATACAAAAATCGTATTAGTAACAAGGCGTATACCATTTTAAATGTTGACTTTTTTTCTTTCATTGAGATACAGAAACTCGAAAGTTTATCTTCAAATCACTTATCCTACTTAAAGGATACTTTTTTAATAAATAAAATCAGTAGTAGATATCAATATGCTACGAAAAAAAGTGAAAATGATTTCCCTTTAGAAGCTAAAATTGCGTCCGCATACTATTCTCAATATGTGTTGGATAAATCATCAATAGGCAAATATCATGGTGGATCTGGCAAACGCATAAAAGAGAAGTACATAAATGAAATTTATGTTTTTCTAAAAGGTTATAATGAAGGTGAATTGCGTGATAAGTTGCTCACTATTTTTACTTTCAGTATTACCAATTCTCAATTTAGTGAGTCTATTTTAGGCGATGTCTTGACAATTGTTAAGGGATATTATTTAGAAGAATTGAATTCATTTGCAGAACAAAACTCAGTGGGTAAGCTGGCCTATAATTTTAATTTGCCTGATACTAATTCCAAGTTAGTTAGACTTGAAGATTTTAAAGGTAAGGTTGTGTTTATTGACTTTTGGTACAATGGATGTCCCGGTTGCGTGGATTATTATATCAATGTAGTTTCTAAAGCAGAGGATCACTTTAAAAATAATACCGAGGTAGTTTTTTTAACTATCAGCATTGATGTAGATAGAAAAAAATGGATGACAGGGATTTACAGCGGCAAATATACAACTCCCCATATAGTTAACTTATTTACTGACGGAAAGGGATCAAACCATCCCATCATAAAAAACTTTAGAGTAAATAGCTATCCACGCCCAATATTGATAGACAGAGAAGGTAAGATTTACAGTAATAATGATGATGAATTGAGAAGAGGTGGGGTTACGAAGTTAATCGATATAATTGAGAAGGCAGTTACGAGTAAGCAAATTGGACTTTCTAATTAATAAAAAAATGAAAAATAAAATAATTATTACAATCATAAGTTCGTCGTTGACGCTTTTTTTTATTTATGTCGGAGTTAGTAAGTATTCTGATTTCTCACGATTTATTTATGACATGCATAACCAGCCTATACCAAAGCAACTATCAAATAGTATTATTTGGCTACTTCCGCCATTGGAAATATTGATAGCCATTTTTTTGTTGCTTGATAAAACAGTTTTAATTGGCTTATATACATCAGTATTTACAATGATTGTATTCACTTTGTATTCAGCTGCAGTACTCGCAAAATACTTCGAAAATATACCTTGTTCCTGTGGGGGGATTATAAGAGGGCTTACTTGGAAGCAACAATTATTTTTGACTTCATTCATTTGCCTAATATCTATTATTGGAATATATAATCATAAAAAAATTACATGTAATAACAGGGGAAACCGAAAACCTGAAAAAGAGTAGGTATTAAATTAAAAAATATAATTATGAAAAAGATCAAATTTCTCACCATTATTTTGTCAATCGTATTTGTATTTATGACAGCATTTTCATCAAGGCCTACATTTGCAACCGAATATGTTGTTTTAAGTCAGTCATTTATCCCTGGAGGAGGTGGATATAGATATTACGTGCAGGTAGCAAACTATGAAGACCCAAACTGGGGATGTGTTTATGGACCCGGTCTTCTTTGCAAATTCTCAACTAATAATGTACCTCAAAACCCATCTTGGGGCGTTTATTATTTCGACAATCCCAATATATTGGGAACTCCTGTTGAAGGAGAATATATACATGAATAATGTGGTTAAATCATGATCCCTGTTGGTCTTGTCTGTAACAAGAGTAAACAGTGGGAAATTTCATCCTCAAAGAAAGATAAGGATATTATAATTAGGATAGACGAAGGATTTTTCTCATGCTGGTGGTATAAACAGCAATCCCCGGAGGTTGTTTCTACTTCTTCCTGATTTTTAACTTTAATGTTGTGAGTTGGGCCGGGGTAACCCGGCATCTTCTCAACCTCATCCCTAGTGGCCTATGGCCGTAACCTAGCGGTTACTCCAAAGGAGAGGGGAAATTGAAATGGCAGTTGTTAGTTTTCTCATAAGCACTGATTAAAAGGCAGTCAGTTTTGGTTGCAAAGGGGAAGTGGAGACTTCCCCCTTGTTTTAAAATTACTTAAACCAGGTAACGATGAATTATGAAAGTACAACACGAACAACTATACCAGGATATTATGACTGTTATTGCGAAGTGCCGGGAGATAAACGGCCCGGAAATGGTTGAAAATTGTTTTTGGATAAGCTGCAAATATTGGGAGGTTTTGAAAAAAAATACTGATAATAAATTCTTTGAAGATGAAAATATGGCAATTGATACAATACTATACGATACTTGCAGAAGTATTACTGTTTGTACCGGAGGATACTGAGGAACAAATTATTTATTGGAAGGATGAATTGAAGAGGTATCAACGATTTTGCGAAAGGAATGAAAAATTCGTTGTCTATTACGAAACCGGATGTGTGCATATGGACCATGTTTATTTTGTGAAGGTAGCGCCGGACTGGACACCGACACAACCACCGACATCTTATGATGCAGATAAGAATTTTTGTTCATCCCATGATCATTTGGTGAGGGGGTTGCTGGCCAACAAAATGTACTATGATTTTGTAAAAGAGAAACTTAGCCTGGTTAAAAATGAAATATAATTAATGCAAAAGCAAAGAATTATCAGCCGCCGGGCAATCATTAAAGCCCAAGAAAAGGAAAGGAGCCGGCTGGGTGCTGAATTGCATGATAATGTAAACCAGTTACTGGTTAGTGCCAGGCTCTACCTTGCCCTTGAGCGGAAAAAGCCAAATGAAGATCCGGAGTACCTCGAAAAAGCTGATGAACACCTGACTATGGCAATAGAAGAAATAAGGGAATTAACCAGGAAACTTATAACAACTGTGGCAACCAATGAAGGCCTTGAAAGATGCATTGAAGAAATTGCCGCCAGTATGTTGCAATTGAAAAATATCATGCTACAGATCAGTATAAGTGATGAAGCAATAATGAGTTTGTCTGCAGATCAACAGCAAATGGTTTACAGGATCATCCAGGAGCAAACAAGTAATATACTGAAGTATGCTGAGGCAAAAGAAGCATTTATAAGTTTACAGGTAGTGGATACAGAAGCAGAATTAGTGATCAGTGACAATGGCAAGGGTTTTGACAAAACTGATGAACAAAAATCAGCCGGCATTGGCTTCATTAATATTTTTAACCGTGTGGATGCCTATGATGGAAAAATAGACATTATCAGTTCCCCGGGAAATGGATGTAAGTTGATTATTAGTTTTCCGGTGAGGGAGATATAAGTTGAAGAATGGATTGCTTCGTAGCAGGAGGTTGCTTCGTCGTTCCTCCTCGCAATGACGTTTGATTTTGTTTCAAGCAGAGATATAGAAGGAAAGACTGGATAAAAGCTGACTAACTATGTCGTTACACTATGAACTGGAGGCTTTGGATGATCTAATCTCTGAAAGTTTCCACCCTAAAACTCTTTTAGCAACTAAACCTGATAGAAAACAAATACAGGACTGGACCGATTTTGTTTTCCAGGAAAGGGAAAGGATCCGAAAAAAAATGCGTAAAAGCATTAATGCTTTTGCTGAAGAAAATAAAAAACACGTATACATACAACTTCAACAAACAGGAATCACAAGGCTACTTGATACTGTATTACATTACCTGCTTCCTAAGGATGTTGAAGGCATGGAAATAACAGGGAGGGAAACAGGGGTTGATAAGGTTTATAAAACGACGTACCAGGTACTGCATGCATTATTAATTTGCTTACGGGATAATTATCCTTCCTACTTTTCCTATACCGCTAAATTACCTGATGCCTATAAATGGAAAGCCGAGCTTGTTATTGAACGTAACCTAAAAACTATAAAAAAGTGGCTACAGCAGGAAAAGGCAGCGACGGCTTTTACAGAAATGATCTGCGAGCCTTTTGAATATTTTTTAATACCAGAGAATGAATTCAGCTACCGGGAACTGAGTTACCTGCAGGAACTGCAGACTGTATTACTTGATATTGTAAAACAAAAGACTGAG
>Ga0193708_1000088_pt1 | contig 18053 bp, 25 predicted proteins | sample H3c1metaG_FD_160570 | JGI IMG/M metagenome (GOLD analysis project Ga0193708, IMG submission 160570) | Soil microbial communities from a riparian zone of the East river system, Colorado, United States - H3c1 | ecosystem: Environmental > Terrestrial > Soil > Riparian zone | place: USA: East River...
TTGTTGAGTGCCAAGTGCAAGCATTCAGTGGCGGTGATTCTGGGCTCGTAGCTATGCGGGCATTGCCGCCTAACAATTCATTCAAGGGGAAGCCACTTCGTGGCTCCCCTTAATTCAGGCGTTAGGCCGCATGAGACTTACATCGCTAGCCAACCTAATGTTTGGAACTCTCTCGGTTGCGGACTACTCAACAGAGATCGCCGCGGAACTGACAGAGCACACTGAACGGCTTGGGTGCGGCGGATCTGCCCCGGTATTTGTCACTGAAGACACAGACATTGTTCTAGACAGAGCCGGGCTGGGCGTTCTTTGTCAACTATTTGCGTCTGGCCAGCTGAGTGCCGACGAGCTTGCCTACACTGCTGATGTTCTACAAATGGCAGAGCGCGTCGAGTACTCTGACCCTGGCATCGCTGATGACTTGGATGTATGTACTGACCCGGAGATCAATGGGCCGCTTACGGTGGCAAAAGCAATTGAGATTGCACGCCGTGGCGCTGCAGCCTAACAATTCATTCAACCGGAAGCCGCTTCGCGGCTCCGGTTAATTCAGGCGTTAGGCCTACGTGGAGAGTTCATCGTGCGTCAATCATTGAACCTCATCACTCTAGCCTGCCTTCTTGTCATCGCGGCGTTGCCAGCTTTCGCACAGGATTCGCCGGAAACTTCGCCCTCCACTGCCATCCAAGTTGTTCTTGACACCCAGCAGGACAAGCTTCGCGCTGTTGATAGCCCTGATAGCTGGTGGCACGACGCAAAGGAGCGCTCCTGGTCAGTCAAGCGGCCAGTGGAACCCGGAATATTGGATACAACTCACACGTTCTCCGTTACTTACAGGATTGACGGGGCTATGGTGGCTAGCTGGCAGGTCGACACACGTTCGGGTACTGCAGTTGCGGTACCGTAGGCCTAACAATTCATTCAAGCCGAAGCCGCTTCGCGGCTCGGCTTAATTCAGGCGTTAGGCCTCATGAAATACATTCTCGCCACTTTGCTTATTCTCATCACCGGAATGGTTGCGGCCGCAGACTCTGCGATCCCCGACAGCGAGCTCGGCCTTGGTGGTATATCGCTTGGCGACACGGAGGCTCAGGTGCTGTCCGTACTAGGCCCAGCGCAAAATCGGTCCGAGACTGGCGAGGGAACCGCGCTTGAGTACCCAGGGCTGACGGTTCTCATTGGGTGGCTTGAGCAACAAGCTCCTGACAAGCAGCGCCACGTGCTTCACCTCATCAGCACCGGGGCTAGCGCTTGCACTCCCGCGGGTATCTGCCCGGGCACGTCCGTAACAAAAGCTTTAGCTACCTATGGCCAGCCGGCGACTGCAAAGAGAGAGACAGGGAACTTTTTGGAGTACTACAGTCGCCAATCTTCTTGTTGGCTTCAGTTGGGCACATCGGATGGTACCGTTCGTTCAATCAGTGCGGTCTGCCAGCCATGAGGCCTAACAATTCATTCAAGCCGAACCCGCTTCGCGGGTCGGCTTAATTCAGACGTTAGAGGTCACATGAAGCTTCTCGTACGTGATGGCTGGGTAGAAGCCGAAGGACTTAGGTTCAAGGGTGCGTATCCGGTCCTTCACGCATTTCTTGTGAACGATCATGTAGTTGTCATCTACGACTGGATGGTCTTTGATCGCGGCATGCCAGCGCGCAATCTCTTTTGCTATGACAAATCGGGGAGCGAGATTTGGAGAGCACAAGATATAAATTGGGGCGCAGTCGATGCCTACACCAACGTGACGGACGAAGCTCCGCTGTGGGTAAGCAATTTCGCTGGCTTCAACTGTAGGATCGATGAGTCCACAGGCCATGTACTGGCAATGGACTTCACTAAGTGACCTCTAACAATTCATTCAAGCCGAACCCGCTTCGCGGGTCGGCTTAATTCAGGCGTTAGCACCCACGATGAAGATTACAAACCTCGTACCAAAGATTTCCGTCACTTTGGTCGTTTTGATTGTCCTCTACATCGTTCTGTTTGCTATGCAACCACGTCTAGCTCCTCCGACCTACGGAGACAGCATCGATTTTGATATGGCAATGATTGGAGTTGCACTTCCCTTGTCATTCTTTCCTGCGTTTATGATCGGGCTTTGGCGAGCCGCTAGAGCAAGAGATTATCGCTGGCTTGCTCTTCAAATCATGTTCTTCCCTTCGTCGTACATTTACACACTCCTCATCAACAAAGGCGAGGGTGCTAACAATTCATTCAAGCCGAAGCCGCTTCGCGGCTCGGCTTAATTCAGGCGTTAGGTGCCTTGTTCAATGTCAGCGCCAATCATTAAGCATGAAACACCATCGCGCCCGGACGATGACGCGGATCATCCAATTCCGTCTCTGGCCGTGATTGACGTAATGGCAGTAAAGAAAAGTGGTGGCGCTGATCTAACTATTATTGTCGCATCGCCGCTCGGAGGCGACTCTCGCTCTCAAACCCGACTCTTGGACAAGATTCAAGGCTATCTTGGCTACATCGGCTCGGAAGAGTTCCGATTAGAGGCCGGCACTCCCACTCCTGGCAACACAACCATAGTGGTCAAGCTCCATCCGGGCTCTGCGCCAGAGATCCATGATCTACTGGCTAGGTCTCAAGACTGGGTGCTCGCCAGTGATGCTTCTCTTGCCGTGCAAGTGCTTACGCCGGCGGAGCTCGGGGCCGGCACCTAACAATTCATTCAAGGGGAACCCGCTTCGCGGGTCCCCTTAATTCAGGCGTTAGGGCGCATGAGCCAGTTACTTGCATCTCCTGCACGCATCACCGGCAGTTGCCTCGCAGCCACCGTGCTAGGTTCGCTGGGGGTGAGCATCGTCACCGCGGCCGCCAACAGCTTTTTCAGCGGCCAAACCGACCCCGTGCTTGCGATGGCCGGTTCGACATCGCAGCTATTCAAGCTTGCCTTGTTGGTGGGCTTACCGCTCGTTCTCGTTCTGGGCGTCCCCGCCTTCGTCCTTTTGGCCAAGCGCGGCTGGGCCAGCTACTGGGCGGCTGCGGCGGTCGGCTTGATTCCAGTTGGGTTTCTCCTGGCCTTCGGGCTGCGGCCGGTCGCCTATATCGTCGCGCCATATAGCCTGTCCGCCCTAACAATTCATTCAAGCCGAACACGCTTCGTTACAGCAAATGCGGCACAAACAGCGTGCCACATTTGCTTCCACTACACGTGTCGGCTTAATTCAGGCGTTAGCACTCATGACTAAGATCCTTGCATCTGTGATCTTTCTCGCAATGCTCGCCGCATGCCAGTCAGTGGTTGCGTCGGAACCGATCCCGTGCAGGCCCTTGCAGGATTGGAGCGAGGTACCAGTTACGGTCCGCGCCTCTTTGGAGAGCATCATTGGCGAAGTCGCGGCCAAAGGCCAAGATTTCAACGCAACAGACGTAGTGCGAGATGGCCTTGCATCCAATCGCTTTCTAGCGGCTTGTCAACGCACTGGCCTGGTTGCAATCGCGTTGGAGCGCGGCGGGCTTGCATATCGCATTGAAGTGTTTCACTACACATCTGGAAAAATCATTCGGCGGTGGACTCAATTCGTTGGAGCAGACGGGACTACTTCTTTTAACCTCTTGGAGCCACCGCATGAGCGCTAACAATTCATTCAAGCCGAACCCGCTTCGCGGGTCGGCTTAATTCAGGCGTTAGGCCGCTATGCGCCTGACCCGCAACGGAAACTTCATGCACTCTGACATTGCACAGCTAGAGGAACGCCTTCGTACTGCCATGTTAACGAGCGACGTCTCAAAACTCGACGCGCTCATTGACGACCGGCTTTGTTTCATTGGGCCAGACGGCGGTTTGTATAGCAAAGCAGATGACCTTGAGTTATATCGTTCGGGTGCACAGCGGCTCACGCGCATTAACTTTGAGGACGTGCTGGTAGAGCAACATGGGTCAACCGCTATTACAGTAGTGCTGGCTAATCTGGCTGGTACCCTGCGTGGGGAGGCCTTCGAAGGACGTTTCCGGTACACACGAACATGGGTACGCGGCGACCTCGGTTGGAAGATAGTGTCCGGAAGCGTTTGTGGCGTAGGTGCGCTAAGTCCTTGAACACGCGGCCTAACAATTAATTCAGGCGCTCGGCGCCAAGACAGATGACCGACGAGTCCATTTCCATCGCTAAAGTAGTCGCAATCGGTTCGCTTGTAGTGAATGGTCCAGTGCTTTGTTCTTATGCGTGCCTGGTTTGGTGGCGGCGTTCGTGCCGAGACTTAGTTGGGTGGCCTTTGGCTATCCGGTTTTCTTCGCTTGCGCATGGCTTTGGTGGTCCCTTTCCGTTCCGCGCTGGCGCCTTTGGGCATATGAACGCGTTGAAAGTGTGCAAGCACTCAAGAGGGCCGCAGTTACAGCAAATATCACTTGGCCAAGTAGGTCTTTCTTCGAGAAAACGGAAATAAAATCTGTGCAGCATCGCTCTCTCGAGAAATCACTAGAACGGCGCAACACATAGCAATGTGGTTGGCGCCTAACAATTCATTCAAGCCGAACCCGCTTCGCGGGTCGGCTTAATTCAGGCGTTAGGCCTCACAAGAGACATTAAAGAATGCTCGGACGTTTCAAGCGCAATGTCATCCTTCTAGTCCTAGTGCTCTTAACTTTGGCAGTCGCGGCCCATGTCTTCGTCCGTCTTTCTCCCGCCTACTCGAACGCGGTTACAACCTACGAGCGTCAACACTCTTCTACTTTAGATCGTGACATAAGCCTTTGTTTCTTCTGCGCCAAAGGGCTTAGTTACGGCAATGGCATCTGGCACTACCGCTTTACACTGATCGTCGAGAAGGGCTCATTGAATCAAAGAGTTCGGGTTCATAGCCAGTCTCAAACCGACTCTGACAAGTATGTTGTTACTTTGGAATAGGCACTTTCTGTTGTCCGGTGAGAGGCCTAACAATTCATTCAAGCCGAACCCGCTTCGCGGGTCGGCTTAATTCAGACGTTAGACGGCGCGGGAAGGTTCTATGGCTAACACACCGATAAGAGAAGAAGATCAGCTCGCCCGTTTTGGGGAAGAGCTGACAGAGCGCACTTGGCTCGCTAATGCGCGGCAGAGATCACAACGGCGCAAAAGCGCATGGAATCTTCTGCTTCCGCTGTTCGGGTTTCCGCTATGGGGAGCAATCGCCGCCTCGCTGTCATGGCTGGGCTCTGCTTTACACCTAGTTCTATATCCAGGAGTTGGCCACCTATTTGGTGCTGACCCTATGCGCCTCAATACGGCGCTAGTGCTTATCCCGTCGCTTATAGCAGCGGTTTGCCCGGCCTTGGTGCTTACCAATACCTTGGTGTACTTGGTTCCTCCTGCTCGCCAAGCGATGGAGTTGGAGGATCATGATTACCCTGGCACTGGCTACAACGCTTCTCAAGTTGCGCTGCGTAAGATGGCACTTTGGTTGCTGGTTCTTTGCGCGCCCATAATTCTGGCTGGGGTGTTTATACGGTGAGCCGAGCGCCGTCTAACAATTCATTCAAGCCGAACCCGCTTCGCGGGTCGGCTTAATTCAGGCGTTAGGCCGCCGTGAGATACATGATCGCGGTGGTATTGGCAGATCTTGGCGCTATAGCATGGCTTCACTGCACTACCCAATCTTTAGGACCTGCGAGCGGAGGCAGTATGGATAACGAACCAGCATCTACAGATAACGGGCAGAGAAGCGTCAAGAAAACCGGGGTTGGTCTCGCCATCGGTATTGCGCTTGGTGCGGCAATCGGAGCGGCGATGGAAAATATTGGAGCTGGCATCGGTATCGCCATAGGCATAGCGCTGGGTGCTTCAATGTCCAGAAGGACCTGAATTCGCTTGTGGTCATGTCATATGGCGCCTAACTTATCGTTGCGGCGGGCTGTTGTTTTTTTCCAAGGTCGCAAATGGGGCCTAACAATTCATTCAAGCCGAACCCGCTTCGCGGGTCGGCTTAATTCAGGCGTTAGGCTGCACATTCGGCATGACTGGGATGAATGAGAGAGAAGGCACTCTGAGGCAGCGGGCCAAGGCGATTAAGCCGTATCGCTGCAAGAATCTAATTGCGGTGCTCGAGAACCCGATGGACGTTAAGAACATCGGAACGGTAATTCGTAACGTCAATGCGCTGGGGGTTGAGAAGACCTACATTGTCGATAGTCGCCGGTCTCTTCCAGACGACTGGGAGAAGATGCGAGAGCGTAAATCGCTTTCCTCAACTTCGGTCTCTGCAATCAAGTGGAGCTTCGTTAAGCGCTTTAGCAGCACAGAGGAATGTCTCGCGCATCTTGAGAAGAGTCGCTTCGCCTCAGTGGTTACATCGCCGCACGTAAAGGGCAAGGACACCTACATCCTTCATTAGGCGGACTACACTCATCCCAAGCTTGCGGTCTGGTTCGGGAATGAATCTCGTGGCATCAGCGATATCGCGGTTGAGCGCAGTGTTTGTTGCATCTCCATTCCTATGTTCGGAATCATCGAGAGCCTTAACCTTGGTACCACGACCGGGATTGTTCTGTATGAGGTTACTAAGCAGCGGCGCGCTTACCAAGAGAAGTACAAGCGCGCAATACGGAACCCGCGCAAGGGTGCCGCTGGTGCAGCCTAACAATTCATTCAAGCCGAACCCGCTTCGCGGGTGGGCTTAATTCAGGCGTTAGGTGTGCGACCAATTAGCCTCAACAAGGAAGCATCAAAATGCTAAGAGCCGTGAGAATAGCTGTTGGGATCTTGCTTGCTTCTCTTGGAGTACTGTGGACCCTACAAGGGGCTGATCTTGTAAGAGTCAAACCGATTCTGTGCTTTTCCAACTGCGAGCCTCTTGTAGGAGGCTCCAGTACCTGGCTGGTAGTAGGACTGGTTTGCATAGCAATCGGCGTGTTCTTGCTACTACGCCGTCGCCGCTCCCACAAGTGATTCCTATCGCACGCACGCCTAACAATTCATTCAAGCCGAACCCGCTTCGTGGCTCGGCTTAATTCAGGCGTTAAGGTGTTCTGGAGAGATGCGTGACTACTCAAACAATCAAACTCTGTCTCTTGGCGATTGCGGGTTTAATTGCTTCCTGTTCTTCAACCCCAGGACGGGTTGCACAAAGCAGCGAGTGTGATATCTCATCTCTTGATTCAAGCAATTACAATCGAGATACCTGGTGCATCATCAAAGCTGCATCTCAGCGCTGCATCAAATCAGACAAATGTCTTATCCAATGCGAGAGAGCCGGTGGTGCTCCAAACATCGGCGGTGGCTGCTCACATATGTGCATGAATTGGCTTGTCACACCCACGTCAGTTGCAGAGAACGGTGGTGAGTCGAGCCCTCCAGCTGCAGAAGCTTGTATCAATGGCAAAACACCCTAACAATTCATTCAAGCCGAAGCCGCTTCGCGGCTCGGCTTAATTCAGGCGTTAGGCCTCGCTTGGCAAGAGATCGAACTTGTTAGTGAAGGAGACGGCTATGTCACATGACGTATCGACCATCAGGTTGTACTTGATGAGGGCTTTATATCTGCTCAATTTCGTGCTGCTCGGACTCGATGTATGGCCCGCGATCTTTCACCATGGGGGTGCATGGGACCCAGTCAAAGGAGCGGCCTATAGTCTTTGGGCAGCGCTATCGCTCTTGAGTGGGCTTGGGCTCCGGTACCCACTCCAAATGCTGCCAGTGCTCCTTTTCCAACTCATTTACAAGGCTGTCTGGCTTTTGCTGATTGCGCTACCGCAATGGCCCGCGCTCAAATCAGCGGATATGACCCAAGCCATGCTCATCGGCATAGTCTTGGACCTCATCGTGATTCCCTGGCCCTATGTCTACGCTAATTACATCGCCAAGCGTGGGGATCGGTGGAGACGCGAGGCCTAACAATTCATTCATTCAGGCGTTAGAACTCACGAGATTTTGTAGGTGCATTCATGACAACAGCTTACTGGTGTGTCTTAGCTGCAATCTTCATGCCTTACGCCTGCTTTGGTATTGCCCGAAACAGAGGTCGAGGATCGGACGGGCAAAGGTTGCGTGACAACCACCATCCTCGTAATTTCCCCAATCAAATTAAGGGCCTGGCAAAGCGCGCCTGGGATGCCCAGCTCAATTGCTTCGAATCACTTCCAGGTTTTGCCGCTGCAGTCATTATTGCCCATCTAACACATGCCACACAGAATCGAATTGACGTGTTGGCGGAGGTTTGGACGCTTGCTCGCGTAGCCTATGTGGCGTTCTATCTTACTGACAGAGCCACATTACGGTCTGCAGCTCAGTTCATTAGTCTTGCGTGTGTGCTGGGTCTTTTTGTCTTAGGGGCCACGGCGTGAGTTCTAACAATTCATTCAAGCCGAACCCGCTTCGCGGGTCGGCTTAATTCAGGCGTTAGACCGCGGAAAGCATAGGGAGGAGACCGCCATGGCAGAATCAATTGCACCGCAGCCGAAGGATAGAGTTATCGGATTGGTCTACTTATTTTATTTTTTGACGGCAATACTTTCCCTATTTTTATCAAAAGATATAGTTGTGCCTGGCGATGCGACAGCTACTGCAAACAATATCTTGGCGCACGAGTCCTTATTTCGCTCAAGTTTCGCAGTCAACCTGATCGCGACCATGCTCTACATCGCTCTAACAGCTCTGTTCTACAACCTGTTCAAGCCAGTGAACAGCAACCTTTCATTAATCGCTGCGTTCTTCAGCATCATGGGATGCGCCATGCAGACTTTCGGCAGCCTTTTTCAACTCGCACCCTTGGTGATTCTAAGCGACAGCATGCCTCTCGCCATATTCAATGCGGAACAGTTGCAGACTCTGTCGCTCTTGTTCCTGAAACTGCAGACTCAGGCCTTTAACATCGGGTTGGTATTTTTTGCGTTTTATTGCCTCTTGATTGGCTATCTAATTTTGCGATCAACTTTTCTGCCCAGAATCCTGGGCGTGTTGATGGTGGCTGCCGGCTTGGGATGGGTGACCTTTCTGGCGCCGCCGCTTGCAGAACACATATCCCGCTACACTCAGATCTTCGGCTTCGTCGCCGAAGTATTGCTTATGTTGTGGTTGCTCCTGGTGGGTGTTGATGTTCGGCAGTGGAAGGAAAAGTCTAATGCATCGGCCGCGGTCTAACAATTCATTCAAGCCGAAGCCGCTTCGCGGGTCGGTTTAATTCAGGCGTTAGGCCGCAGAAATAACCATGAAGCGCATTTGGACAATCATCGGAGTCACGGACGTTGCCCGCAGCATTGCGTGGTATCAGTCGCTCTTTGGGCTACCAGCCGCCAAGCCTACCCATGACTACTTCGGGCAAATTCTCGACACGGACGAGACAGTTTTACTCTGCTTGCATCGTTGGGGCGCTCATGAGCACCCGACCCTTGCCAGCCCGGATCACGCAGAACCTGGTAATGGGCTACTCCTGTTCTTTCGGGTAGATGATTATGACCAAGCTCTAGATCGTGCTCGCACCATTGTCGCGGCTCTTGAAGAAGAGCCTAATGTGAATCCAAACACGGGCACCAGAGAGTTCGCGTTGCGTGATCCTGACGGGTACTACGTCATGGTGAGTGCGCTTTCTGCGGCCTAACAATTCATTCAAGCCGAATCCGCTTCGCGGGTCGGCTTAATTCAGGCGTTGGACCTCAGGTGCAAGTTCACTAGTACACCATTGGAGAAAGAGCATGTTCGTACCAACTTGGTTGCTCGTGCTGGCTTTCTTGCTCGTTGTCGGTCTTGCAGCCTGGGCCTACCTGATAGCAACCGGGCGTAATCCGCTTCCATTTCCCGACAATGGATCACGGATATTCTCCGCTTCTTCGGCGGAGGCCAAAGACGCAGTTGTCGCGCTCTTGGCCATGCATGGCATTCGGGAGCGGTTCCAGTTCAATACAGGTGGCGTCCGTCGCTCAATCATGTGGGACGGAACCATCATCAATCAGTCCTCTCCGGAAGTTCTTCAGAAGCTCGGTTCTGCTACCGCCAGCATCGGCCTTGTTGCTGCCGATCCTGTTGCTAGTGCCAACGGCGCAGCGGATTTCTTGCGTTCGCGCGGATTCGAGGCAAACGTCGTTCTGGACGCTGAGCCTGACCTTCCGATTGCTTTTGTTATCACTGACGCAATGACGGGAACCGCTATCAATTTCCGGAAGCACGTCATTCATCTGCCACGACCACAACCTGTCAGTAAGAGTGTCGGCTGAGGTCCAACAATTCATTCAAGCCGAATCCGCTTCGTGGCTCGGCTTAGTTCAGGGTTAGGCCTACTTGATGGATTATCAGCTCGTGATCAAGCTCTGGAGGAAGTCGCTGGAAGGCGAAGCTTTCCTCGCAACAATTGAGAGCGAACTGAAAGAAGCGCTAGGTGTCGCCGCCGTACTTGACGGATACGACGTCAGCCCCAAAGAGATCAACCTGTTCATGCTCACGAGCGATCCGCGGCACTCTTTTCGGCGTGCCAAGGACGTTCTGGAGAAATCGGGCGTCCTACATAGCGTCTCAGCCGCGTTTCGCTTGGTAGGTGGTGCACGTTTCACTTCCATCTGGCCGTTACGCACCACTCGCAAGTTCACCCTACCGTAGTGGAGCGCAGGCCTGACAATTCATTCAAGCCGAACCCGCTTTGCGGGTCGGCTCAATTCACGCGGTAGGCGGTGCTGCCTCACCATTCGTGTGACCTACTCATCAAGGCGACTCGTGGCGTCACGATCGCGGTCGTATCGTCTCGCGAGCGGAAACGGCGGCAACCAGGGCTCACGACGAACGATCCAGCTTTCGTAGGTTGGCATCAGTTGGTCGGGGGCATCCAGGGAATACCGCGGAAGCATGGAAAAGGGCCCCATGATGCTTGCGGCAGTCGAGACAGTGGCAAAGGCCGACCCGGTATGGGAGTCCCGACGCTACAATTCGGACGTTGCTGCACAGGCAACCCCCGTGAATCGGTCCATGCTGCGCTTCCTCTAAAACCAAGCAGGCGGGATGTTTACAACGAGCAGCACCATCATTGCAATTGCACGCCATGATGGCGGCGCCTTCCGGTAAAGTCTTCTGCAGAGGCAGCCCGTATCCGGGCCTTCCGGCAGCCACCACCTAGCAATTCATCAAGCAAAGCCGCGTCGCAGGTTGGCTTAATTCAGGCGTTAGGCCGTAGAACACATACTCCCCTCACCACTATTCGACCTCGGAGATTCCATGAAGCGAGTCACTGGCATTGGCGGCATCTTCTTCAAAGCCGAAGACGCTCCGGCGCTACGGGCTTGGTACACGCGGCACCTCGAGATCGATGTCCAGGAATGGGGTGGTGCGGCCTTCACCTGGACCGACGGTGAAGGTAAGCCTGTCGCCGGAACAACCGCATGGTTAATCGCTTCGGCGCAAAGCGACCAGTTTGCGCCCAGCACTGCGACTTTCATGGTCAATTACCGAGTGGAGGATCTCCACGCCCTGGTTGAAGTCCTACGCGAAGAAGGCTGCAACGTTCTCGAGAAGATCGACGATTCCGAGTATGGCAAGTTCGCCTGGGTCATCGACCCGGAAGGAAACAAGGTGGAACTTTGGCAACCGCCTGCCGGCCAATGACCAGGGCAGTAGGCTTCAACTTGAATCTGTTGCCTGAAATTTGTTCAAACCGAAGCCGCTGGGCGGCTCGACTTGATTCAAGGTGTTGTGCGGCACACCGGGGACCGCAATGATTCGCATCGTCAGCCATGATCCCATCTGGTCGGCCAAGTTCGAGATCGAAGCCGAGCGGATCGCGAAGGCAGTGGGTGGGGCTGCAGTCCGGATACACCATATCGGCAGCACCGCAATTCCGCAGGCCAAGGCAAAGCCAATCATCGATATCCTGCTGGAGGTCACTTCGCTCGGAGCCCTGGACCAGAAAGCACCCATGCTCGAAGCTTTGGGCTACGAAGCAAAGGGCGAGTTCGGAATCCCTGGCCGTCGCTATTTTCGCCTGGACGATTTCAATGGAATGCGGACACATCAGATCCACGCATTCGAGGCAGGTGTACCGGATGTCATCCGCAATGTCGTTTTTCGCGATTACATGCGGGCACATTCTTCGGTAGCCGGGGAGTACAGTGCGCTAAAGGAACGCTTGGTCAATGCATATCCGCACGACATGGCCGCATACATGGATGGCAAGGATGCATTCGTCAAGGAGCATGAAAGGCGCGCACTACTCTGGGCAAGCAATGTGCCAACCACATAACGATTCATTCAAACCGAAGTCGCTTCGCGGCTCGGCCTGATTCAGGTGCCAAGGCACACAAGAACATGCCTCGAGTTGCAAGGAAAACAGAATGGCCTACTTTCCATTATTTGTACCGCTCATTTACTGGCTGGCTGTTGTAGCCGCATGCATTTATTTACTGGTACTCGGCACGAGGCTCGTGAAGCCCTCCAACAGTGCGCGGAAGCTCTGACGACTATCGCCAAAAAAATTCAAGCAAACGGTGAGCAGGAAATCTTCCGCTGAACATGGTCGGCCTGCACTCGATGCGGTAGAGACATGATCCAGTCGTGCCTTGGCATTGCTGGTGCGGTTTGTGTTCATCCTGATCGAAAAAGGGCCCGGAAACTCCGGGCCCTTTCATATTCGCGGCTGGCGTGGACATGCCGCGCCGATCACGCGACCGAGCGATGGCTCAATGCCCGGCCAGCGCCTGCAGTGTGGCGTTGAAGGTCGGACTTGGGCGCATCGCCTTGCCGAGCAGGGCGAGGTCGGGATGGTAATAGCCGCCGATTTCCACCGGCGCTCCCTGCACGCGATTGAGCTCGTCGACGATCTTCGCCTCGTTGTCCTGCAGGGCCTTGGCCAAGGGCGCGAACTTCGCTTTCAGCGTGGCGTCGGCATCCTGCGCAGCCAGTGCCTGCGCCCAGTACAGTGCCAGGTAGAAATGGCTGCCGCGGTTGTCGAGTTCGCCGACCTTGCGCGACGGCGACTTGTTGTTGTCGAGGAAGGTGCCATTGGCGGCATCCAGCGCATCGGCGAGCACGCGCGCCCCGGCGTTGTCGTTGTGTTCGGCCATGTGTTCGAGCGATGCGGCCAGCGCGAGGAATTCACCGAGTGAATCCCAGCGCAGGTGGTTCTCCGCGACGAACTGCTGCACGTGCTTGGGCGCGGAACCGCCGGCGCCGGTCTCGAACAGCCCACCACCGGCCATCAGCGGCACGATCGACAGCATCTTGGCGCTGGTGCCCAGTTCCATGATCGGGAACAGGTCGGTCAGGTAGTCGCGCAACACGTTGCCGGTGACCGAGATCGTGTCTTCGCCCCTGCGGATGCGTTCCAGCGAGAATTTCGTCGCCTCGACCGGCGACAGGATGCGGATGTCGAGGCCGTCGGTGTCGTGGTCCTGCAGGTAACGCTCGACTTTGGCGATCATCCGCGCGTCGTGCGCGCGTGCCGGATCCAGCCAGAACACCGCGGGGGTGTTGCTCAGTCGCGCGCGATCCACCGCCAGTTTCACCCAGTCCTGGATCGGCGCATCCCTGGTCTGGCACATGCGCCAGATATCGCCGGCTTCCACCGCGTGCTCCATCAGCACGATGCCGGCGTCGTCGGTGACGCGTACGCTGCCGTCGACCGGGACCTGGAAGGTCTTGTCGTGCGAGCCGTATTCCTCGGCCTTCTGCGCCATCAGGCCGACGTTGGGCACGCTGCCCATCGTCGCCGGCACGAACGCGCCATGCGCCTTGCAATCCTCGATCACCGCCTGGTAGACATCGGCGTAGCAGCGATCCGGGATCACCGCCTTGGTGTCCTGCAGCTGGCCGTCGGCGTTCCACATCTTGCCGGAGTCGCGGATCATCGCCGGCATCGATGCGTCGACGATGACGTCGCTGGGCACGTGCAGATTGGTGATGCCCTTGTCGGAGTTGACCATCGCCAGCGCCGGGCGCTGCGCGTACAACGCGGCGATGTCGGCCTTGATCGCGGCCTGGGTGTCGGCCGGCAGCGACGGCAGGCGCGCGTACAGGTCGCCGATGCCGTTGTTGGGGTCGAACCCGCTGCCTTCCAGCACGGCGGCGTGCTTGTCGAGCACCGGCTTGTAGAACTCGACGACCGCCCGGCCGAAGATGATGGGGTCGGAGACCTTCATCATCGTCGCCTTCAGGTGCAGCGAGAACAGCACGCCCTGTTGTTTCGCATCGGCGATCTGGGCATCGATGAAACGCGCCAGCGCCTGCATGTCCATCACCGAGGCGTCGATCAGTTCGCCGGCCTTGACCGCGGTTTTTTCCTTCAGCACCGTGGTGACGCCGTCGTTGCCGAGCAACGTGATGCCGACGTGCCCGTCGTGCCCGACCAACGACGACTGCTCGCTGCCGTAGAAGTCGCCGGAGTCCATGTGGGCGACGTGAGATTTCGAATCCGCGCTCCACGCGCCCATGCGATGCGGATGCTTGCGTGCGTACTGCTTCACCGACAACGGTGCGCGGCGGTCGGAATTGCCTTCGCGCAGCACCGGGTTGACCGCGCTGCCCTTGGTGCGGTCGTAGCGCGCCTTGATGTCCTTCTGGTTTTCGTCCTTCGGCTCGTCCGGGTAGTCCGGCAACGCGTGCCCCTGCTGCTGCAATTCCCGGATCGCGGACTTGAGCTGCGGTTCCGAGGCGCTGATGTTGGGCAGCTTGATGATGTTGGCTTCCGGCGTGGTGGCCAGCTGGCCGAGTTCGGCGAGGTCGTCGGCGACCTTCTGCGCGTTCGTCAGCAGTTCCGGGAACTGCGACAGGATGCGTGCCGCCAGCGAGATGTCGCGCGTCTCGACCGCGATGCCGGCGGTGCCGGTGAAGGCCGCGATGATCGGCAGCAGGGATTGCGTGGCCAGCAGCGGGGCTTCGTCGGTCAGGGTGTAGATGATCTTGGGGGTATCGGACATGTAGGGTCGGCTCGCTGGCGGTTCAGGGGTGGCAACAGCTGCTGCGACGCGGGCATCGGCGCGCAGGAAGGGCGCCGGTCGACAGCGCCCACGTGGAAGCGGGATTCGCAGGTCGTCATTGTCGCGGTTTGTGCCAGTTGCAGCAAAGCCGACGGCCATGACAGGCGGTGTCGAGCGTCGCTAGTCTGGCGCCACTCCCTTTGCCGAGGCATGACCATGATGCGAAGTCCCGCGCTGCTGCTGGGGGCCGGTTTCGCCTGTGCACTGCAGGCGCAGACGCCCGCCGCCATGTCCGCGCCTGCGCCGGCCGCGCCTTGCACGCAGGCCGAGGCGCACCAGTTCGATTTCTGGATCGGCGAATGGGATGTCGCCAAGCCCGACGGGACGCCCGCAGGCAACAGCCGCATCGAGGCGATCCTCGGTGGTTGCGTGATCCAGGAGAACTGGACCAGCGCGGCGCCGCCTTACGCCGGCAAGAGTTTCAACCTCTTCAACCAGGGCAGCGGGCACTGGGAACAGTTCTGGGTCGACAACGGCGGTGCACGCCTGCACCTGGTCGGTGGCATGGTCGCCGACAGCATGATGATGAGCGGCGTGCAGGATGCTCCGAATCCGAAGACCCACCTGATCCAGCGCGAGCGCATCACCTGGACGCCGCAGCCCGACGGCAGCGTGCGCCAGTGGTGGGAAACGTCGAACGACGACGGCAAGACCTGGTCGACCAGCTTCGACGGGCGCTATCGTCGACGCGCGCAGGGCGGATGACGCTGCGATCCGGCGGCGCGCAACGATCGCGCGGAGAGGTTGGCTCCTTCCGGCGGGTCGATTGGTACTGGCATCCGGACCGCGGATTGCCGACCATCGCGGCAACCATCGCGGGAGATGCAGCATGCATGTTCGATCCTGGCTCGCCAGCCTGTGGCTGGCCATCGCGCCGATGGCGGGTGTCCTGGCGGAAGAACCTGCCGTGGCACCTGCGGTACCTGCAGTGCCATCGCCGAAATGCGCCGGCGCCGACTATCACGCCTTCGATTTCCAGATCGGCGAATGGGTGCTGACCGATAGCGAGGGCAACCCCGGCGGGGTGATCCGCAACACCGCGATCCTCGGTGGTTGCGCCATCGCCGAGGACTATTTCGACGAAGCCAGTGGCAGCCGCGGCGCCAGCATCAGCGCCTGGGACCCGGCGACGCGGACGTGGAAGCAGTACTGGGTCAGCAACGGTGGCTGGACGCTGCTGCTGGAGGGCCAGTGCCACGACGACCGTTGCGTGCTGACCGGCGTGCTGCCCAATGTCGACACCGGCAAGCCGCAACAGCAGCGTGCGACCTGGTTCGTCGGCGACGATGGCAAGGTGCGGCGCCAGCTCTGGGAGCAATCCGACGATGGCGTTCACTGGCACAGCCACTTCGACGCGAGCTATCGCCCGCTGCGCTGATCGCCTTCGCGGCGATGGAGGCGCATGAAAAAGGGCGCGGCTTCCGCCGCGCCCTTTCCTCCGGACTGGATCCCCGCCTGCGCGGGGATGACACGATGGCAAAGGCGTTCGCGCTACGCGCGAACGCGCCATCGTGTCACTTGACCTCGAAATCCTTGCTCTGCACGACGTTGCCGTCGAGCGAGATTTCGACCTTGTACTTGCCGGCCGGGAAGCCGTCGGGCTTGGCGATGTGGAACTCGGTGGTGCCGGCGCCGCTGAGGTTGACGTCCTTGCTTTCCTCATTGACCACCTGGCCATCCTGGAACGACCACTTGGCGGCGAGCTTGCCCGGCACCGTCGCCGTGGCATCGCTGGTGGTGGTCGCCACCGAGGCGTAGATCGTGTCCTTCGGCTTGAACGTCGCCGATGCCGCCGCGACCTTCATGTCGGCGCCGACGGCATTGCCCAGGTCGACCGAACCGACCGATGCGGTGGCCGCAGCCGGGGCGGGCGCAGGTGGCGGGGTGGTTTCCGGCGTGGTCGCCGGTTCGGTGGTGGCCGGCGGCGGCGTCATCGCCGCGTCGTCCTGTTTCTTCTTGCAGCCGACCAGTGCCAGCGAGCCGAGTAGGGTGGCGGCGATCGCGATATTGAGCGTCTTGCGGGTCATGGAATGTCTCCGTGATGGAAAGAGGTGATGCGGAACCGGTATGCGGAATGGCGACGGATCAGTCGGCCTTCGCGGGAATCTTCAGCACCTGTCCGGGCTTGATCAGGTCGGGATTGTCGAGCAGGTCGCGGTTGGCTTCGAAGATCTGGTTCCAGGCGCCCGCCTTGCCGTAGAACTGCTTGGAGATGTGCGACAAGGTGTCGCCCTTCTGCACGGTGTAGGTCTGTTCGCCGATGCTTTCCTCGGTGCTGCTGGACCCGCCCTGCACGTTGGAGAAATCGGCCTTCGGGGCCGCCGCCTCGGTGCTGCTGGACCCGCCTTTCACGTTGGAGAAATCGGCCTTCTTGTCGCCGCCGCTCGGTGCGAGGGACAGCGAATCGGGATCGTTGGGGTTCTGGGGGTTGCTCATCGGGGCCTCCTGTGCCGCGTTTGCGCACGGCAGCCTCCCACGGCGACTGTTAAGAAAACATCGTCTCTTGCCGGACCCTGAAGCCCCCGTTCATTGCCGCGGATCGCGTCCCGCAGCCGGTGCAGCCAGGCCGGGCGTGGTGCGCCAGGGATTGATGTCGAGTCCACCGCGGCGGGTATAGCGGGCCTCGACCGAAAGCGTGTCCGGCCGGCAGCGCGACATCAGGTCGACGAAGATGCGTTCCACGCACTGTTCGTGGAACTCGGCGTGTTCGCGGAACGAGACCAGGTAGCGCAGCAGGCCGGCGCGATCGATGCGCGGACCGCGATAGGCGATGCGCACGCTGGCCCAGTCGGGCTGGCCGGTGACCGGGCAGTTGGATTTCAGCAGGTCCGAACGCAGGGTTTCCTCGACGCGGTCGCCGGCGGCGGCGAGGAACGACGGATCCGGCGCGTCGTAGGCAGCGATGTCGAGTTCGAGCGCATCGATCAAGACCGCAGCGTCCGTCGCGGCGATCGCCGGCAGGCCGAAGGCGACTTCGACCGGCGCGCCTGCGGCCTGCGAAAGATCAGTCGCGATGCGATCGCGGACGATTTCCGCAGCATCGAGCCGCGTCGAGTTCAGTGAATTCAGGTAGAGCTTCAGCGATTTCGATTCGACCAGTCGCGGTGACGTCGCCGGCACGGTGATCGTCGCGGTGGCGACGACGGGCTTGCCGCGACTGTCCAGCCAACCCAGTTCGTAG
>Ga0193708_1000089_pt1 | contig 17889 bp, 15 predicted proteins | sample H3c1metaG_FD_160570 | JGI IMG/M metagenome (GOLD analysis project Ga0193708, IMG submission 160570) | Soil microbial communities from a riparian zone of the East river system, Colorado, United States - H3c1 | ecosystem: Environmental > Terrestrial > Soil > Riparian zone | place: USA: East River...
CAAATAAGGTAAGGATTATAACCTCTCCTGTTTTGAAAGAGTATGACCTGCCTGTCTGCTTCCAGCGCTTTTTGCATGGCATCCTTTAGTTGCGGGCTGATCATTACTTTTCCTTTCTGCACAACCTGTCTGGTATCAATGATATCGATCTCAGGTAATTTTATTCCGCCAAAACGCTCGTTCAATTCTACCAAACCATATTTATCGTTTGTTGCATTAAAATAACTTTCAACAGAAGGCGTTGCACTTCCAAGCAGAACTTTAGCATTAAATAATGACGCATAATAAACCGCTGCATCCCTTGCATTGTACCTGGGAGCCGGATCCTGCTGTTTATACGATGCATCGTGCTCTTCATCCACTATTACCAGTCCGAGGTCTCTAAAGGGCAGGAAAAGGGCGCTCCTTGCACCCAGCACGATCTTTATTTCACCGGTTCTTATCTTATTCCACAATTCTATGCGCTCATTATTGCTGAACCTTGAATGATAAATGGCGATATTACCGCCGAAATGTTTTTGCAAGCGACGAATGATCTGTGTTGTTAAGGCGATCTCGGGTAAAAGGTATAAGACCTGCCGGCCGGCAGTAAAATATTTTTCGATCAGCTTAACATAGACCTGTGTTTTACCGCTGCTGGTGATGCCATGCAGGAGGCAAACATTCCTAGTTTCAAAGCATTTGGCAACCGCATCCGAACATTCCTGCTGGGCGGCGCTGAATTCAAAATCGATCTCCACATTTTTTGGAAGGGATCTTATCCTGTCAACCGCCCGCTTCTCCAGGACCAATATATTTTTTTCTGTAAGGCCCTTTAACTGTGCCGCAGAAGCTCCTGATTTTTTCAGTAATGCGGTTTGTGTAACTTCTGTTTCTGTTTTTTGAAGATGGAGGTAAGCCAATAATAATTCCATTTGTTTTGGCGCCCTGCTCCAGTTATTCAGCAGTTCACTTAGTTTTTCTTCATTACCATATTCTGGATTCAGCAACACATAAGTTTCCTTTTTGACCTTATACTGCTCATCCATCGCTTCCCACACAAAGCAAATTTTCTTATCAATGAGTTTTTTTACCAGCGGGTAAACATGCGTCACATCCAGTATCTGCTGAACTTCGCTAAGCCTCAATTCCTTTTTCAGCAAAAGGGCTTCAGCAACTAAAAATTCTTCGTTATTCAACTGGGTAAAATCATCACCTGCTTCATCATTATAAATTAAGATGGTTTCGCTGCTTAGTTTAAAATGCGTGGGAAGTGCGGCAGCCATCACCTCTCCTTCGCTGCACATATAGTACCCGCTGATCCATTGCCATAATTGTAACTGCTGTGGATATAAAATGGGTTCGTCATCCAGTATGTTCAAAATATCTTTTGTGGGATAAGCGGGTTCTTTATCCAAAACAGATCGTATTATCCCTGCATATTTCTTTTGCCTGCCAAAAACAACTTCTGCACGACAGCCCGGTTTTGCCCTATCCTTTAAATGTATTGGAACGGCATAAGTATATGTTGTGGGAAGCGCAAGCGGAAGAATGATCTCTGCCCAAAAACCCGAAAATTCCTTTGTGAATGCTATTTCATTTTCATTGCTCATCTTACTGTGTACTACGTAGCTCATTTTTGAAATTTGTTTTACAGCGTAGTAGTATGATCCTAAAGTTAACCCAAGTTTATTTTTCTTCAGGTTTTATCCAGCTTGCTTTATACCTTATCAAGGCGCCTTCCATGATTTTATACACTTTCTCTCTTAACAGGGCAACATCATTGATGGTAAGGCCATCCACATTCACCTCAGCCAGGTAAACAGTTCTTGATCTTCCGGGTGTAAGTGTAAAAATGCTTCGGTAATGCATCCGGTCATAGGTATCTAAAAACAGAATGGGCTTGATGGGTGTTTTTGTTTCAATGGCGATCCTGAACGCCCCGTCATAGAATTCCTTTAATGGCTTGTTTGTCATATTAAATGTACCCTCGGGAGCGATCACTATAGAAATACCCTTTTTGATAATGGATTTTAATTGCATCACGCTCTTCGTTCTTTTCTCCGGGCTATCCCTGTTTACCAGCACAGCTGTATTTCTATACAGGAAACCGAAGATGGGGATCTTTGCCATTTCGGCTTTGCCCAATACCCTTATATGTTGCTTTCGGATAGATTTCAGCAAAACGGGTATATCGAGGAAAGAAATATGGTTGAATACGAATACATATTGCTTATTCCTGTCATGAGGTGCTTCAAAAAGGGTTTTATGAAAAATGCCAAGCATGAGTAATACGAACCCGGACCATATCCGGCAGAGCTTATAGGTAAAATTGCCGCCCTTTATCTTCCCAAACAAGGAAGCAATCACAACTATAGGGAATATCAGGAGCAGGAACGCTGTAAAGGGAATAAAGGCGTAAATGGTAAAAATCACCTGTATGAATCGGTATAAATAGCGCATATTAGTTAAGCGAATATAGCAGATTCCCGTTAGCCCTTAAGTTCCTTATCCCTGATTTTCAGTAGCCGGCAGCAGGTTTTCAACCAAAGACAGGCCATTATTGTGTATATTTTTTGAAAACCACTGCTCTTTTTTAAAGGTAAACCCTTACCTTTGCCGTCCTAAATTTGGGATATTTATGTTAGCAGTAGTTAAAATAGCAGGACAGCAATTTACAGTGAAAGAAGGTGATAGCCTTTATGTACCTCATATAGAGGGAAAAGCAGGTGACTCAGTAGAGTTTGCCGAAGTATTGATGTCTGAGAGCAAAGGAAAAGTTGTTTTGGGCGGCGATGTAAAAGTTACCGTAAAAGCAGAGATCATCAGTGACCTTGTTAAAGGTGAAAAAGTAATCGCTTTTAAAATGAAAAGAAGAAAAGGCTTCCGTAAAAAACACGGACATCGTACCCACTATACGCATATTAAAGTAACAGGGATCGCTTAACGATAACTCCCGGGTTTTATTGTTTGCGTTATGCAATTTAATTTTTGAATTATTAATTTATAGTAACATGGCACATAAAAAAGGTGAAGGCTCCGTAAAGAACGGTCGTGATTCACAAAGCAAAAGATTAGGTGTAAAAATTTATGGTGGTCAACCTGCAATTGCCGGTAATATTATTATTCGCCAGCGCGGAACTACTTACCATCCCGGTAAAAATGTTGGCGTAGGAAGAGACTTTACCATCTTTGCATTGACCGATGGACTGGTTGAATTTAAAAAAACGAAGGGAGATAAAACTGTTGTTTCAGTTTCTGCAGTAGAAGCCACATCATAATTTTTTTATATTTTATTTTGGTAGTTTAAAAAATATTTTTATTTTTAAGTATTATTTACTAACCAATTAAATTTAAAAAAATGGCAACAAAGAAAAAAGCTGCAAAAAAAGCTGCTCCAAAAAAGAAAGCTGCTCCTAAGAAGAAAGCTGCTCCAAAAAAGAAAGCTGCTCCTAAGAAGAAAGCTGCAAAGAAGAAGTAATCTTCGCTTTTTAAAAAAGCAAAATATCTTAAAAGTCCTGGTAATCTACCGGGACTTTTTCTATATAACCCTTTACTGTCCTTATTTTCACCCAATCCTTATTTTATTTTCCGGATCCTTTTCTATTTAAAATATCACTGAATATAACCTGGTAAAAAAATAATTATTTGAATAGATTTTTTCTTAAATATTTTTTTAACACAGGGATTTTATTTACTTTTTAGCGTCATAAATGTTTTCAAATCGTATAAAAATTTTCAGGATTATACCCTTTTAGCCCCAATTCTTCTTTCTTTGTAATTTTACATTTCTTACATTTAAACATGGATAATTACCAAATTGCCGACATTTTTTCCCATTTGAGCAAATTAATGGATATACACGGGGAAAATAGTTTTAAGGCAAAATCCTATGCTTCTGCGGCATTTAACATAGAAAAATTACCATTACAATTAAGTGAAACGCCTAAGGAAAAAATTTTTGAGATAAAAGGAATTGGTGAATCAACAGGAAAGAAGATCATTGAACTTTTAGAAACAGGTTCTTTGCAGGTTTTACTGGAGATCAGGGAAAAAACCCCGCCCGGTGTCATTGAAATGCTGAACTTAAAAGGCATTGGCCCTAAAAAGATCTCTACCATCTGGAAGGAGATGGAAATAGAAAGCATCGGCGAACTTTTATACGCCTGTAAAGAGAACAGGCTTAAACTTTATAAAGGATTTGGAGAAAAAACACAGCTCAATGTAATTGATACCATTGAATTTTATTTCAGCAACCGCGGCAGTTATTTATACCCGCAGGTTGAAGCCGTTGTTCCGCAGATCACTGCTTACCTGGAAAAATTATTTTTACCGGGCAATGTATTCATTACGGGTAATTTTAAAAGACAGATGGAATTCATTGACGAACTGGAATACGTGGTCAAAAGCACAAATGAGCTTATAAAACCAAAATTCCAGTCGGCAAACCCGCCAGAATTGCTGGAAGAAGGCCCGGGCACCCTGCTGTATAAATTGCTTAATGGCCTCAAATTAAGGCTATATACAGGTGAGGAAGCGGTGGAAAAGCGCTTATTTCTAACCTCCGGCAGCCCCGAATTTACCAATGCCTTTCTTAACCGGTTCCCGGATGTTGATTTTGCCAAAGCTAAAGGGGCCGATGATAAAGAGATATTTGACCAGGCGAAGATCAGTTATATCTCCGCCTGCCTGAGAGAAAACCCGGCAATAATTGAAAGGGCAAAACAGTCCCAACTACCTGCATTGATACAACCGGGAGATATAAAAGGCATCATTCACTGCCACAGCAACTGGAGCGACGGGAGTTATAGCCTGGAAGACATGGCTAACGCAGCCAAAGCCCAGGGATTTGAATACCTTGTTATCAGCGACCACAGCAAAAGCGCTTTCTATGCAAACGGCCTGTCTGAAGAGAGGATACAGGCTCAGCATCAGCAGGTAGATGAATTAAATGCAAGGCTGACCGGTTTTAAGATATTTAAAAGTATCGAGAGCGATATACTCTACGATGGCAGTCTCGACTACAGTAATAATATACTCTCCACTTTTGATATGGTCATCGCATCTGTCCATAGTATTTTAAAAATGACGGAAGAGAAAGCTACCCAACGCCTTTTAACCGCCATAGAAAATCCATACACCACCATCTTAGGACACATGACCGGCAGGTTATTACTGAGCCGTAAGGGCTACCCCGTTGATCATAAAAAAATAATTGATGCCTGCGCTGCCAACCAGGTAGTGATCGAGCTTAATGCAAATCCAAATCGCCTGGATATCGACTGGAGGCAAATTGATTATGCACTGGAAAAAAACGTATTGGTATCCATTGATCCGGATGCACACAGTATTGACGGTTTTAAAGATAACCGGTATGGCGTGCTGGCAGCACAAAAAGCAATGATCACAAAAGAACAAAACCTAAGCAGCATGGGCCTTGCTCAATTTGAGCATTTTGTTCAAAACAGGAAAAAAGCAAAGGGAATATAAAGAGACATTAAAATAACAGCTAATGTTGACGGAAGAAGAAATAAACAGGATTTTCTCCTGGCAACCTTATAGGGAAGACTGGCCGGTTGACAGAAATAAACATGACGACAATATTGTATCCCATTATGGAAAGTTAATAGATAGTTTGACCCAAAATAATTTTTTTGACACATACTACTCAGAGGACGGTGGCCTGGGAAATTATCTTGAATTTATTTGCTACCCTATTGGCCACAAAACTTATATAGGAAATGCGATTTTAGTTTGCGTCAGCTTATGTTCACCAATTGTTGCTTATGGACAAACAGGATTTCACAAAGGAATTGACTTTACTGCCTGGGGTGGATTATTCGCTCCGGAAAACATAGGATATATTAATGATACCGCTCTGACAGGCATAGAAACTAAAATTAAAGGTATTCTTTCGAAACAAAGCCTCGTGCTGTTAGACAAAGATTTCGCAAGAAAGCCGTTACCAGATGAAGTTTCAAAAAATCTACAATATGAAAATCATAATAAAGGCAATCTGTATTTACACGGAATCTTTCAAAAGACAGATTAATCCCCGCAGCATCATTTGTCATCCGCCAGCGGCAGCTCAACAAAAAAAGTGGTTCCTTCTTCTGCCTTTGTTTCAAACCAGATATTGCCTTTCGCCTGCTCCACTATACCTTTACTCATGGCAAGGCCAAGACCTGTTCCTGAGGTTTTAGTTGTGAAATTTGGTGTGAAGATCTTGGAACGCACCTCGTCTGCTATGCCAATACCATTGTCTTTTATTTTTATCAATACATTATCGTTTACCAGTTCTTCCCCGATGGTTATCTGAACGATCCTGTCTTCCGGCACAGCCTGCATGGCATTTTGTATAAGGTTCGTGAACAGGCGGTTTATGTGGGTGCGGTCAGCATAGATCATGACCGGCCCCTTTAATGGCACCCAGCTTATCTTAAGCCTGTCATCAATGGAATGTAATTGCGTGACCATTTTAATGACCTCGTTCAGGTCAAATACTTCATTGTTTGTATTGCCAATATTTGCAAACTGGCTGAATTCACCCGCAATATGGTTCAGGTGATCTATCTGCTCCACCAGTGTTTGCGCTACGTTTGCCGTCAGTTCTTTTACATTCTTTGAATTATTGCTGATGGATTTTTGAAGGTATTGCAGGCTAAGTTTCATGGGCGTTAACGGGTTCTTTATTTCATGCGCTACCTGTCTTGCCATTTCACGCCAGGCACCCTCACGTTCGCTTTTTGCCAGGGCAATGGCGCTTTCATCAAGCTTACCCACCATTTTATTGTATTCATTAACAAGTTCGCCGATCTCGTCATCCCGTTTCCAGTCAATGGCTTCATTTAGCTGTCCAAGGTTAACCGCCTTCATCTTATCACTGATAAAAGAAAAGGAACGCGTGATACGGTTGGTGATGAACAGTGCAACAATACCCGCAATTAAAAAGATAAAGGCATTAAGGTTAATGATGGTCACCAAAAAATTGGCGATCTCTTCCTGTAATTTGCTTTGCGAAGTAAAATAAGGGATATTAAGGTAAGCATACTCCCTGCCGGTGGCATCGATCACCGGAACATAATTACTGATAAAATTAAGGTTGCCGATCTTCTCTTCCTTAAAGTACTGTACTTCCTTCAATTTTCGCAGGTGGTAATAAGCCAGCGGGTCTATCTTGGTACTGATAATGCCTTTATTATAAGGCAGGGGTAACGAGGATACTTTCAGGTTGCCATCCAGGTCATACAAATTGACGTCAACTGCGTGTATCTCCGAGATCTTATCAATGGTCTTCTCCAGTTTTTCCCGGTATGCCTCATCATAAACTTTTACCACATCATCAAAGATCGACAACTCGGATAATGAGATACGTACCTCGTTTTCCATTACATGTATTACCCTGCTGAGCTTTTCCCGGTTACTGTTCTCATACCTGCTTATAAAGAACAGGATCGTTGCAATACCAATCACCAAAAATGAAAGTATACTTATAAAAATGACCGTACCGTGTATCTGGTTGCGTATACTAAGCTGCCAGTATTTTTTAAAAAGCTGTTTATTGAACCTTGCCCTGATACTGGCATTCAGTAACCAGAACACGCCGGTGACGATCAGGAAGGCACAAAATAAATATGAGAACAATGTTATGGATTCTATCAGGAAATTATTCTGTTTGGCTATAATGACAAACTTTTGCGGACCTGCCTTGTACCAAAGCTCATCATAACCACCCTTTTTAAAGATCACAAATTCTTCTTTAGGTACCTGCTGTGCTGTTAACCTGGTAGCAAAAGCATAATCATTGTGACTGCTTACGAGTTGCAGGTTATTATATACCGCAAATGCATATACCGGTGAATTCTCGATCGCATTATTATTCCCCTTGGAAAAAAGTTCGAGGTTTAATGCATCAGTTTTATATTTTTTTGGATTGGCCAGGACAAAAACATACCCAAGGGTATCCCCATAACTGTCTGTTACGGTTTTCCGGCTTATATAACTAAACCGGTCATAAGACTGATCATAATAAAAAAGGTCGGGAATACCGGTAGGTTTGGACTGTGTATTTAAAACCGTGTTCAATTCATTAAATCCTGAAGCATCCTGGTTGTACAGTGGCCGTTCGCTCTCATCAAAGGTGTAGATCTTGGTTTCATATTTATTGGTATAACCGGAAAAATTGCCATTTACAAGGCTGTCTTTAAAGAACTGGTTTGAAGAATCAAGTTTAAACCTGTAGAAATTTGCCGCCAGGTATTCGTTACGAAAATCCGTAAGCAGCGTATTTAACAGTGTTTCACTGGAGGGATCTGCCTTTGTTGAAAGTGTTTCAGCATAATGCTGCCGGTTACGAAGTTCTTTTTTGCTATTTTCAACTACAATGACAGTAGTGATCGTTAGTGAAAAAAAGAACAGCCAGAAGATCAGCCGGGATGAAGCGATCTTCTTGGGCGTCAGTATAAGATTTTTATTGTTCAATAACAGCAGGTAAAATAAAAGCCATGCCAGTATGAATAATTCAAACCCGGCATTTGCAATGCTAAGCTGAAATGTCAGGTAGATCAATCCGCCGATCGTAACGGCAAGATATAGCCAGGGAAAACTTTTGGGCAGCAGCGGCCGGAGAAAATGCAGCAATATCTGGGTAAGCAAAAAATAACCGATCGCAATACAGCACAATACTACAAAACCTGTAACGCTGTAAATATTCAGTGTAAAGAAATTGATCACATCGAAAGATATCTGCGAATCGGCTACCATGCTGCGGATTACCTGCCCGAGCATAAAAGTTGTTGCAAGCAATATGATACAAACTATGGCCAGGATAAGCCATTTAAACCCCGGTCTTTTACTCCTGAGCACGATGTCTTTTTCCTGCAGGTGATAATGAATAAATAATACGACCCAGGTGAAAAGAACAGAATTTATTAACAGGTCGCCCAAAGAACGAAGCACAACATTGGAGCCATATATGGAAGGGTCGAACAGCTCGAATTGACGGAAATTTAACGGGAAGGGAAAAAAATAACTTAACCACCGCAACACAAAAACTGTTAGTGTTAAAAACAGGAACGCTTCCGGTAAACTGTTCCTCGCGGCTATTTGTGTTGCCAGTAAATGAATATACAGTAAAACAAAAATGGCAGCTAAGATCCGCATCCAGGCTGCAACAACATTATTCTTTGAAATGGTATTGCCGGATCTTTCAACAAGGTAAAAAAGACTTTTGCCATCAAGTGATTTTATCACAACATTATTGGGCTGATCTGAAATGTCATAATTATTTTCAATTCCCTGCCCTGTGGCAAAAGAATTGCGCAGGTATGCATTGGTCACAAAATAATTCCACTTAACAGGGATCAGTGCAACAGTGATACTGGAAGCTTTACTGACCTTCCGCCATGCATAATAACCGTTCTCGAGCTGGATAAATCCCGAGCTATCCGCAGACGAAAGTACCTGCGGTGAAGGCAGTACGGCCTGTGTATTCCAAAAAATGAGTTGGTGCAGGCCAATGTCATTTATAAAATAGCTGTAAATGAAATAACGCTTGTCCGTTATTTTTTTTAAAAGAGGCTCATCATATGAATTATCGCTGATCCTGTTTACAACTGCCGTATCTCCCATCAATTGTTCAAAATCCTTTTCCTGTTTCTGGATATAATTTTCAATGGTTGATTGTACGGCATCAACGGAAGAGTTACCCGACCAGTAATTATCAATGATAAAGGATATGGTAATGAACCATGCTGCAATTATCAGCAGATAACTGTGCCTGTATAAAAAGCCGCTTAAAGGAAGGTTATTTTGCAATCGGTCGATTAAAAATGTTTATTTTTTCTTTATGCTGTTCCATATATCGTCCATTTCCTCCAATGTCATGTCGTGCAGGTGTTTTCCCGACCTTAAAGCCTCAGTCTCCATCCTGGTAAAACGATCAATGAATTTTTTATTGGTTCGTTCCAGCGCATTTTCGGCATCTACCTGCAAAAACCTTGCAAAGTTTACCAAAGAGAAAAAAACATCTCCCAATTCATCTTCCATTTTGTTAACATCCCCTGATTCAATGGCTTCAAAAAGCTCTTTTTTTTCTTCCTCCACCTTATCCCATACCTGTTCTTTGGTATCCCATTCAAAGCCAACCTGTTTGGCTTTTTCCTGCAGTCTCATGGCTTTTACCATGGATGGCAATGATTTAGGCACCCCACTTAAAACCGAGGTCTTACCTTCCTTCAGTTTGAGTTTTTCCCAGTTTTTTTTAACATCTTCTTCGTCATTAACATGGGTATCGCTATAGATATGCGGGTGCCTGGAAATTAGTTTTTCGCAAACATCATTGATCGCATCAGCCAGGCTGAACTGGTTTTGCTCGGCTCCTATTTTGGCATAGAACACGATGTGCAGTAGAATATCACCCAGTTCTTCTTTTATCCCCTTCCAGTCATTATCGGTGATGGCGTCTGCCAGCTCATAGGTTTCTTCTATTGTCAGCTGCCGGAGGGTTTGTATCGTCTGCTTCTTGTCCCAGGGACATTTTTCCCTCAGCTCATCCATTATTTTAATCAATCTTTCAAATGCCAGGCTATTTAATGATGTCATGAGCTTAATTAAAGTTTAAAAAGGGAGAAAAACAGGAATATGGTGAATAAAAGAAGGAGAACGATAAAAAGTAAAAAGCAAAGCAGCAGAAATTTAAAAATCGTTTTTGTCCTTCGCTGTTTATAAAAATTACGCATGGCTTTATAGAGATAAAAGAAAAGTCCAAGGCCCAGTAAGGTTTCGATGATCGTTATCAGGGTCCAGCCCAGTTGGTTATTCAATTTACCCAGACCGAACAGAATAAACATGGCAATAAAAATAAAAATATAAAAATGCAGGCTGAATATACCGTGGTTCACATAATAATAATCCTTTCTCCGGATATAAAGCAATTTTAGCAGCAGGGCGAAAAGAGGTAAAGAAATAAAGAACATCTGCGGCAGGCTATGCAGAAGTATGTTGGCAAAAGCACTGAACATTGCCTTAGGATTATCCTTGAACTTTTCATTGATCGCTATTTCCCTGTAAATAAGTTCCCGCTGCCACCAATTGTGCTTCTTTACACCTGCCTTAAGTATTGAATCATATTGAGTTTTCGATTTATAGCGCCCGCTGGTAAAATGGATGCCCGCTTTTGCGATCCCGCTGTCAAAATAGTTTTTAAATTGTGCCCTCGTCATGGGCACTGCCGGCCTTTCTGCTTCCTTATTCACATCCCTTGTGAATGCATCAAACTCCAGGGAATCCATCAATGCAATTTGCTCAATTGTTTTCTTATTTACTGTAGTCCCCTTTGTCACTACATCATTATCGATCTTAAAAAAAGAGAAGAATATCAGGAAGAAAAAAGCAGAGGTGAAGATGTACATCCTTATCGGGTTAACATAGCTTGCCCTGCGGCCGATCATATACTGCCGCGATAAAAACCCCGGCCGTATCACCAGGTATTTTACCGTGCTGAAAAATTTTCCGTCAAAATGTGTGATGTCCCTGAAAAAATGAGAGATAAGGTCCCATACCGATTCTTTTGGTTCAATATTCTCCTGCCCGCAAACATGGCAATACCTTCCCTGTACTTCGGCATTACAGTTAAGGCAGTCTTTACCCCGCCTTTCTTTAAGATGACTCATGAGCATTAATTTTGTTAAAATTAATAAAGTTTACCTGCCTGCACATTAATGACTAATTTACGTGAATAAGATAGTTTAAATTTGCTACCCAAAAAGCATACAATGATAAAAAAAATATTTGTGGCATTCATTATCCTGTTAACAGGGTTTGGCGCTAATGCCCAGTATTATTACAACGATATTATCAACAACAGGCAGGTACTTGCAGAGCTGGCAATGCTAAAGGAGAAAAAGATAAAAGGTGTTAAGGTAACATCCCTTGAATCGAATGGTGAGGAAAGTGAGGGCTTCGTGTGCCAGAAAAAAATAAACAGGGATTTTACCGAGGTTGAGATATATACGGAAACAAATCAATCATACCCCAATACGTTTATATCCCGGTTCGACAGATCTGGCCTGCTTTTAAAAACAATTGATTCATCTGAAGCCGGTGCCACATCCACCGATTATACCTATGATGCCGCCGGCAGGCTTGTCTCGATCAATTCTTCAAAGAATTTTGCAACAGATGATGATGCCGGCGTTACCTATGAACGGCACTTGTATAACTATAATGCGACAGGCATACTGGAACAAATGACACTTATCAAAAATAACCGCGATACCACTTTGTATTTTTTTGAAGCTGATGAAGCCGGCAATATCGCTATTGAAAAGAATTCAAAAACATCTGAGCTGTACTATTATTATTACGATACTAAAAACCGCCTTACCGATATTGTACACAGGTACAGCTACCAGAAAAACCTTTTCTCTGAATATTCATTTGAATACAACCAGGCAGGACAGGTGACCAAAATGGTCACATCAGAGAAAGAAGGCGCTTACTTTTTTACCTGGCGCTATGCTTATGAAGATGGCTTGCGCATGAACGAGCGATGCTATTCAAAAGAGGGCCGCATTATGGGGTCGGTAGAATACAGGTATAAATAAGATAACCTTCCGGGTGACAAATAAAAAAAGCGACAAATGATTGTCGCTTTTTTCGTACCCGGGAACGGAGTTGAACCGTCACTCGCATTACTGCGAACAGGATTTTAAGTCCTGCGTGTCTACCAATTCCACCACCCGGGTATAATAGTGAAAAAAAATCCCGACAAGTCGGGATGATTTAGAGCGGAAGACCGGGCTCGAACCGGCCACCCCGACCTTGGCAAGGTCGTGCTCTACCAAATGAGCTACTTCCGCGGACAATTTCTAAAAAAGAACTTACTTATTTTTTGGAGTGCAAAAATAAGCCTTGTGGTACTACTATAAAAATTTTATTTGTATACAGGATTGTACAGTGTATTTGACGGTACATCCACTTTTGGCTGGCCTTTATAGCGGTGTGTATATAAACCATAACAGCCTCCCAAAATAAAAGCGACTACTAAAAATACCTGGCAAAACCAGATAAAACGAGAGGTAGATACCCAATTGTGTGTAAAATCCTTGTGCCTGTTATCTATAATTTCTTCCTTCATTATATATTAGTTTGCGGTGCAAAAATAAGGTGTAAGACCCAAAAAAGATTATTTACCGGCAACAATTTCCGAAAAGGTATTTTTCCTGCGCACAAAATGGGCCCAGATAACAGAGCTTTTATACCAGCCCGCGGGTTTCCCATGCTTAACTTCCGGGAACAGGGAACGATTCCTGTAAAACAATATCCATTGAATAAAATGGAGATGTGATCTGAAAACTGCCACAAAATAACCGGCATCTCCCTTCAGCAATCCCCGTATAGCTGAGATTATATCAAGACTCATCCTGAATGGTATCTTCCACAATACCGTACTAACAGGACTATTCTTTGTGATCATGATGAGGTTGTTGCGGAAATTGAGGTAGGTTTTATTACTATTGCCTTTTGGTAAGGTTCCCCCTCCTACATGATATACCATAGCTGCAGGCTGCACAAATATTTTATAGCCCGCAAGTTGTATTCGCCAGCAGAGATCTATTTCTTCCTGGTGCGCAAAAAAGAATTCATCAAACCCTTTTAATTCATGAAAAACAGACGGCCTTATGAATAGCGCTGCACCGCTTGCCCAAAAGATTGGCTGTACATCATCATATTGCCCCCGGTCTTTTTCACATATATCAAAAATTCTTCCCCGGGAAAAGGGGTAACCAAACTTATCTATCCAGCCACCGCTTGCTCCCGCATATTCGAACTGGTCCTTATTATTATAAGCAAGTAGTTTAGGCTGGCAGGCAGCAATGGAAATATCGGTCTCCATTAATTCAATAACAGGGCCGATCCAGTTGTGAGTAACTTCCACATCACTGTTCAACAGAACATAGTAATCGGCCTGCACCTGTTTAAGTGCTGTATTATATCCTTTGGCAAATCCTTCGTTGCTGCTGTTTTGGATGATCTCTGCCTGCGGGTATTGTTGCTTTAAAAAACTAACAGAATCATCTGAAGATGCATTATCAGCAACAATTATTCTTTTGTTGGGATATACAGAAGCAAATACCGAAGGCAGAAATTTTTCTAAAAAAGTTCTGCCGTTCCAGTTTAAAATAACAATAGCTACAGATGGATGTGTCATGTTTACCAGCTTCAGATGTGCACATTACAAACATACTTATAACTTATAACTTATTGCTTATTTTTACCCAATGTTTACTTCCTTATTCAACTGGCGTACTGCTTTAGCAATAGTTGCAATAGCTATTGTTACGGGTACCGTTTTTTATTCCAATTATCTTTCAAAAAAGATCGCGGCCGATGAAAGAAAGAAAGTAAATGTATGGGTGCAGTCATTAAAAACACGGGCAGATACGGCCATACAACAATCGGCCCTTGACCTTACAAATATCATCACGTCGGAAAATACCGATATTCCAATCATTGAGACCGATGAGCAGGATAATCCTTCGGGAAATGGACTTAACCTGGACACGCTGTTAATAAAAGCAGACAGCAATTATTTAAGGAATAAAGTAGCCGAGTTCAGGAAAGCGCATCCGCCGATCAGTGTGGAGATCAGTAAAGAACCACGTTTTGTGAACAGGTATTATTATGGAGATTCCGTGTTGCTGCAGGAAGTGAGGTATTACCCCATTGTGCAACTGATCATTGTTGCGCTTTTTATTATCATTACTTTAATTGCGATCTCTACCAGGAATAAATCTACCCAAAACCAGGTATGGGCCGGTATGGCGAAAGAAACAGCGCACCAGTTAGGCACTCCCCTTACTTCTTTGCAGGGGTGGGTGGAAATGCTCAAAGAAACACCGGGAACAGAAAAGATCGTACCTGAAATGAGCAAGGATGTTGACCGGTTAAAACTGGTGAGTGACCGCTTTGGTAAAATAGGCAGTACGCCCCAGTTGGAAGACCATGACATTGTTGCCCAGGTGGAGAATATGGTGGCATACATAAAAAGAAGATCATCCGGCAAAGTGGGTTTCAGCATTAATAATAATGGTGAAAGCGAAGTGAGGGCAATGATCAATGGCCCATTGTTTGACTGGGTGATCGAGAATTTATTGAAGAATGCGCTGGATGCACTTGAGGGAAAAGGCAGCATCAGCATCAGCATAAAAAATGAAGCCGCACAGGTCATCATTGACGTAACCGATTCCGGCAGGGGTATCAGCAAGCAAAATATTGCTAAGGTCTTTAAACCGGGCTTTACAACTAAAAAACGCGGCTGGGGCCTGGGCTTATCCTTAAGCAAACGTATTATTGAACAATATCATAAAGGAGAATTATTTGTAAAGAATTCAGAACCGGGTAAGGGAACAACATTCAGAATAGTCTTGAAGAAATAATTGCCTTCCCTTACATTTGCAAACCAAAAGCCCGGGTGGCGAACCTGCCTGCCGGCAGTCAGGATTGGTAGACGCACCACCTTTAGGTGGTTTAAAATAAACCAATGTTTTATGTGTATGCTATAAAAAGTACAGTAAGGAATTATATTTATGTCGGATTGACAAATGACATTGTGAGGAGAATAGCAGAACATAACAATGGTGAGAATAGGTCAACAAAAGCTTACAAACCTTTTATATTAATTTATAAAGAAGTTTTTGAAACAAGAATTGAAGCAAGAGAAAAAGAAAAATACTTAAAATCAGGAGTTGGAAAAGAATATCTTAAATCATTACAATAATCAGCCCGGGTGGCGAAATTGGTAGACGCACCACCTTGAGGTGGTGGCGCTGGAAACGGCGTGCTGGTTCGAATCCAGTCTCGGGCACAAATGCCTTCACGAAGTGAGGGCATTTTTAATTTGGAAGCATGGAGAATTTATTCTCATAAGCTGCCTTCAATTCATCAAACCCTTTAAGGCCTCTTTACTTTCACTTTTTATTTCCTCCGGCATAACAGGGTTATGCTTTAAGCCGAGTTCAAGCATTTTTTTCCCTTTTTCTGTGTTGCCGGCTTTCGCATATATCAACCCTGCAGTGCATAATAATACAGGGTTCATACTTTTTGTAATAAGGGCAGCATCCAGGTAAGTCAAGGCCTTATCGATTTCGTTTCTTTTATAATGAACCCATGCCATTGTTTCATTCACTTCAATATTCTTTGGCCTGCGTTTGTATTCTGCCATTGCATATTCCAGTGCTTTATCATAATTCTTATTTTGGATATATGCATAAGCCATCTCTTTATCAGAATAATGCCCCGCATCCGGATCATTAACGAGAAGTTTTGCTGCCTTATTCATTTCATTGATCAGTTCTTTGTTCAATGATGCTGATCTTTCGGCATGGCCCGCATACATATAGACTTTTACAAGTTCTTCTTTTGTCCCCAGGTCATTGATCAAAGCTGTGGCCTGCTCATAATAATGAACAGCACTGTCATATTTTTTTTCATAAGCGGCAATACGCCCCAGGCCGGCAAGAGCATAAGCATAACCTGGCCTTGCCGCCAGTGATAATTTATATTGAAAGGAAGCCTTTGCAACATCACCCATGTGCTCATACAATTTTCCAAGCTGTACCCTGCACCATTCGGTAGATTCCTCCGCAGTTACACCCGCCTCTACTGCCAGTTTCATCGCAACGGCAGCGCCGGGATAATCGCCATGTATCTCCCGCAAATAAGCAATGCGGGAATAAGAACGAAGATCGGGCCTTATGCTAATCATTTTTTCGGCTGCTTCTACGGCAGCTTCATAATTCCCCATTTCCACATTTGCATCAATAAGCAACCCATAAACAAATGCGCTGTTTGCATCTATACTTTCTGTCAGCTGTGCAGTGGCCAGCGCTTCTGCAAAATGATGTTGTGATAACTGTACCAGTGCTCTTAACATCAGTGCTTCATAGTTGCCGGGTTCTTTTTCCAATAGCTTGTCCACTGTTTTCATAGCAGCCCTGTCATAATATGCAATATTGCCGCTGATCCTCGCTTCCATGATGTAAGCATTTGCCAATGCAAAAACAGATCTTGTATCATTCGGATCTGACTTTAATTTAGCCATCAGTTTATCGGCATTCTTTTTTGCAGCCAGCCATTCGGCATTATTGTTATTGCCGTTACGTGGCAAAAAAACAAATACATCATTATTTTCTGCCCGTTGCCTGTCTTTGAACCTGATCACAACAAAACCCACAGCCAGGATAAAAAATACAGGCAATATTATATTCCAAAAATTCTTTTTCATTTTCGTTTATTTAGATCCTTTGAATATTTTTTTAAAAGAGGTTGCATGTTTGAGCGCATGCAAGACTGCGGATGCAACCTCTTTTTTTATATCTTATCCTTTAACGGCCCTGAGTGTCTGTGTCACAGCCCCGTCCTTACTAACCTTAATAAAATAAACACCTGCTCCCAGGCCCTTACCATTAAAGCGTTTGGTATAATTACCTGCTTCTTGTTTTTTATCAACCAATACTTTTATTACCTGGCCCTGTGCATCATAGATTGTGATGGTTACCTGGGCAGGTACTTTTAATTGATATTGTATTGTTGTATTATCAACAAAAGGATTTGGTGAGGTTTTCATAACCAACTCGGGTGCTGACAACATTGTTGAAGTCATCGCTTTATTAATATCCGGTTGCCCGTAAGTATGATTGCGTGAATGAATGCTGCCGGTTGGCGGCGGAGCACAATCGCAATTATGCGTACCCGCCCAGGGTGTTTGTACAAAAGGGAAGCTGGTTTTAAATGCAATATCATTTGCACCAACGCCCGCATTATAGGTAAGTACGTTTAAAAGCTGTGGCGTAACAGGGCTGCCTGTACCAGGATAATCATCATACCACAATCCTATTGCTGCAAGCA
>Ga0193708_1000092_pt1 | contig 17780 bp, 16 predicted proteins | sample H3c1metaG_FD_160570 | JGI IMG/M metagenome (GOLD analysis project Ga0193708, IMG submission 160570) | Soil microbial communities from a riparian zone of the East river system, Colorado, United States - H3c1 | ecosystem: Environmental > Terrestrial > Soil > Riparian zone | place: USA: East River...
CGCCGTCCCTGACGGGACCGGTGTTGGGTCACCGCCGGGTATCGGTTCCGCGGGAACCGTTTACCGGGGCCCAGCGAAAAAATCTTCGGCGCCCAAAAGAGATTGACATACCCAGTCAAACACCACCCCAAACCAATACCCCAGCTGTAGATCATGAGAGAGAAAGATATGCAAGCCTCTAGACTCCAAACCAGCTATAGCCAGCAGCAGATATGCATTGACAGAGCAAAGCAGTCCTGATTGGAGCCAAAGCCTCCCTCAGCGCATATGGCCCGCAGACCCTGGCCTATCCTGAGAGAGCCCGAGCATACACCCTTCAGCCGCCCGCACCCCAGCAACTACGCGGCATCATTGGTGATATTCTATCAACCAACAAAGCATATGGAGACCAGTGGGTCCCAAACTGGGTCCAGGTACAGCCTGATACGGACCAAGGGGAGTAGATACAGGCACTTGCAGCCCACTGCGTAGACCTGGCTGGGGTGTATGCCCGGCCCTAGCCCCCAGAAAGTTCAATGCTTTCCCCCATTTGCGCAAGTTTCACGCGCCGGCACCGCTCCCCCACGTAGGAACCCCGAAATCCCACGAATAGGGGCTGATACCCCGGCACCCCCGTGTTTGGGGGCCGATACAGGTCGAAACAAGGTCTGGCCGCCTCTCCGGCGGGGTTTGCCGACGGATTCCCGGGGTCCAAACCTATCCCAACCTGTTTATGTGATTTCAGGCACTTGGACCACTTGTACGAGGGCCGATTTCCTGATTAGAGCCCTCCTAGATCGAGTTTTCCGGGGCCTACTCGTTTTCCATCCGACAACCTCACAAGATTGTCATATTAATCAAACCATGGATATAGACAAACAAAGCCGAGCTTACAAAGCCTGGTACAACGCCCAAAGACGCTGCGACGATACCACCGGCTCGTGCTACCACCTCTATGGCGGTAGAGGCATTACCTTTGCCCCAGAGTGGAGAGACTTCGCCGTATTCCACGCTGAGCTAGGCGATTGCCCTGATGGGTTGTCCCTGGAGCGGGTGAACAACATGAAGGGCTACCAGCCCGGGAACTGCATATGGGCCACTCCTCAGGCCCAGCAGCTGAACAAGCGAACCAATGTTCACTACACCTTTGACGGGATGACCCAGACCTTATCCCAATGGGCCAAACAGCTTGGGATGAATCCTGGCACCGTATCAAAGCGCCTAAAGCGGGGATGGTTTATTTGGCGCGGCCAACTCAGGGAGGGATAGCAAAATCGTCTTTGGTCGGACAAACTCATCGATTTGTCATATCAATGAGATAGGACCAAAGTATGCCCCGCTTCAGAGACCTTACCGGAGACAGATACACCAGATTGGTTGTAATCGAGTTTGCTGACTTCAGCCGCCACGGCAAAGCCCGCTGGCACTGCGAGTGCGAGTGTGGTGCGTCCGTCATCGTCCTGGGCGCCTCCATGACCAGCGGCCGGCAGGTTTCGTGTGGCTGCTACCGCCGCGAGGTAGCCGCGGAGACCAGCCGCACCCGGACACTCGTGCCGCCCGAGCCCCGGCTAATCACCTACGACGGCCGCACCCAAAGCCTGGCCGCCTGGAGCCGTGAGACCGGGGTGTCGCCGCAGTTGCTCAGTCACCGGCTGGCCCACTGGTCTTTGGAGCGGGCCCTTACCACGCGGGCCCGGCCGTATAGGCGCGGTGCCGACCCAGATGATATTCACGAAGCTACTGCCACGACACAACGTGGCGTGACTCATGGCCAAGGTCCGTAAAGCCGTTGCCTAGAACCTACCGGCCAACTGGCAAACCCCCAGGTCGGCCCCCAGCTGACTCAGCGGTGGATATTGTTCACGAGCACCAGGAGCTACTCAAGCTCTGCTCTGACGTCCGCAAGCAGCTCAAAAAGCAGTTCCTAGACCTCAAAGCCTCCGGCCACCCACTTACCAAAGACTTCGTAGCGAGTCTGTCCGCTTTTTCTCGCATGGTGGCCGAGCTGGTGCGGGAGGGTCGGCAGCTTGAAGAGTCCCGGCTGGCCGACGATCTATCCGACGTCCAGCTAGCCCAGGAAATCCTAGTCATCATTGAGCAGTCCCCTGAAATACAAAAGCAGCTAGCTGACCAGGGCTGGCGCCGCGTCTCCACCCCCCGAGCCAAACCACCAGAGCCTAGCCCCGTTGCCCCACCAGCCTCCAGTCCTGTTCCGGCCATACCAAGCGAGTAAAACCCAGACACCGGGTTTAGTGACGAGTGACGAACCCTTCGTGGTTTCGTCCTGGCTCAAATCGTACCGAAACAGTCACTCTACTCGATATATCAGCAATGACGACTACTACGCCACCCTCCACCCGCTGGTAGAGGGGTTGGCCCGGGGGGCCGCTACCCTGTTGGCCGTCAACCCCCAGGACCCCGAGCAAATCTATGGGTGGGTCTGTCACGAGCATATTGGCTCCGTACCGGTGCTGCATTATCTCTATGTGAAAGAGATTTTTCGGCGCGGAAAAATTGCCACCCAGTTGCTGACCCAAGCCGGCTTTACCCCAGACTCGGCGTTTTACTACACGTTCCTCCCCCGGGGGGCGGAGCACCTCCGACCCCATTATCCCAATGCCGCCTACAACCCTTTCCTAATCCTCCAGGAATACATCTCTTTCCAGGCAAAACCAGAATGGCACCTCCAAGCAAACGAGTAGCGGCTACGCCTACCATAGTCTGCGCGTATTTCGTCCACGGCGTAACGATTCGCCTACAAGGCTCGATGTGGTCCAAGCAATCCATTGACCTGCGCAACCCGGAGTATGTGGGCTGGGACCTGACCGAAGACGACAGCTGGCTGATTATCACCACACCTGATGGAGCCGAACATAAAGTCCCGGCCGCGAATATCAGAAACGTGAGTTTGGGCTAGTTGGTAACTGCGCGTCGCCAAAGATTTGGCACCCCAGAATTCATGGACTCGATGCGCAGGCGGCGGGTCCTCCAGGAGGCGGTCCGGCGTTCCCAGGCCACGCATGAGCGGCACTACCGCGACGCGGCCCGCCAGCTGGCGGACCAGCTGCAGCCGGTGCAACGCGCGGCGTTCGAAGACGACGCGACCCAACGGGTGTTTCAGTGCTCGCGCCGGTCTGGCAAAACCTGGCTCACCAAAATAGAGCTACTCCACACCGCGCTAACCAAACCCGACTCCCACAGCGTCTACATCAATAGGAGCCAGGCCGAGTGCCGCCGGATTATGTGGCGCGGCAAAGCTGGGTTGCTGGCTATCTGCAAGGCCCACGGTGTAAAGCCGCACATCAATCAAACCAGGATGACGCTGGAGTTTCTGAACGGCTCGATTATCCAGCTCATCGGCGCTGATGATGCTGAGGAAATCGAAAAGCTCCGTGGTGCCTCTTATGACCTGGTGGTGGTGGACGAGTCGCAAAAGTTCCCCCGGCTGCGGCATTTTTGGGAGGACATCGTCAGCCCAGCTCTCGGTGACACTCAGGGCCGGATAATCCTCGCCGGTACCGCCAGCACGTTATTCAGCGGGTTTTTCTACGAGATCTGTAAAGACGCGTCCGATGTAGAGGGCTGGTCTATCCATCGGTGGCACTACCGGGACAACCAGTCACTCCCCCACCTGGTGGAGTACTTTGAGAAGCTCAAAAAGTCCAACGGGTGGGGCGATGACCACCCCACGTGGCTCACGGAATACGAGAACCGCTGGGTTAGCGCGGATAACCTCCGGGTGTACCGGTTCAATGACGTACCCGAGGACGAGCGCTACTACGACGTCCACGATCCCCACACCGACGGCCGCGCGGCGCTCCCCTACTGGATCGACCTGCACGGCACCCGGCAGGAGTATCAGTGGGAGTACGGCTTGGGCGTGGACCTAGGCTGGAACCCTGACCCGTTTGCTTACACGATTTGGGCGTTCTGCCAAAACTACCCTGTAGCGTTCGAGATCGATTCCTTCAAACAGGTAAAGCTCAGCTCAGATGACCAGGCGGAAATCATCCAGCGCCTAATGCAGATTTACGATTTCACCGTGATGGTATTGGATGCGACTGGCGCTGGCGCCAACATTCACGCGGCCTGGGTGGCTCGGGGAATCCCCATCAAAAAGGCGGAGAAAACCTCCGGCGCCTACTCGCCGCTCAGCGAGGAACTCCAAATCCTCCAGTGGAAGGAACGGTCTCTAAGGTCTCTCCGCCCCGAGGAAGACAAAGGCCACTCTCAGAACGATTGCGCCGATGCCAGCCTTTACGTTTGGAAAGAGATGTACCAGTGGAGCTGGGAGCCCCTCCAGCAAGCCGCGCAAGTCGGCACCTCCCAGTATTACGACCAGTTTGTAGAGCAGTGGGAGCGCATCGGGCTCCCCACCTCACCAGACGAACTTTTCGACGCTAATCCTTACGACTACTACGGATCGAACTAATGACCACCCGTGAAATGGACCAGGTGCGCGATTTCCTGCTCTGGTGCCGCGAAAACGATATCCAACCCACCCGGCTCCGCCTGAATGGCGTGGAGCTGGACCTGGCCCCCACCGGCTACATGGTTTCCGAGTTAGGTGATTTTTCCGCGCCGCAAAATAGTTCCATTCCTGACCCTGCCCCTGAAGAGACTATGGACCAAACCACTAACCTATATGACGGGTATTTGAAGCGTCTGCCGCAGCGTGGCCGATAAACCCGGCCGGGGTGTGGCCGATAACTCCGGCCGTCAGGCCGACGTCCCCGGCCTTGCTTCAATCTGGTGGCAGTCGGAACTCGGCTCCGCCGTGCACGAAGACGTGTTCGCTCATCTCGATCATCTTGATGAGCGGTTGCGGCCGATGCGTCAGCGGGACCTGGTCCACGAGGCGGTTTACAACAACCTCCACCACGGCGCCGGGGCCCTCGACTTTATGTCCGGCCTAGTCGGGGGAAACATCAGGCTCAACGTTACCAAGAGCATGGTGGATACCCTCACCAGCAAGATCGGCAAGAACAAAGCTGCGATCAAGGCGGTCACCAACGGCGCTGATTTCAGTTTTCGGCGCAAAGGGAAAAAGCTCTCCAAGTTCGTCAATGCCAAACTCGAGGAACTCCGCTCCGACCGGCTGAACCCGCTGGTAGCTCGGGATTGTATGATCGTAGGGACTGGGATTGTTCAGGCCGGGGACGAGTTCAATGACATCTGCCTGGAGCGGGTGCCCAAGGGTGAGGTTTACGTGGACCCGGTGGAGGGCCGCTACGGAACCCCTCGCCAGATACACCGCAAGCGCAAACTAGCCCGCGAGGTATTGCTAGCGCTGTTCCCCAAGTTCCGGGCTCAGATACTCGACGCTGAAGCCAGCCGCCCCCAGGACTGGGAGTGGTCCGTCGATTGGGACTACCAGAACATGGTGGACGTCGCGGTCAGCTACCACCTGCCCAGCGGCCCGGACGCTGACGATGGCCGCTACGCGGTCACCCTGCGCAACGTCACCCTGCACCACGGGACGTGGCGTCATTCCGAATTTCCGCTGAGCTTTATCCACTGGAACTCGCCAACCAGCGGGTTTTGGGGGACTGGCCTGGTGGCGGACCTGCTGCCGATTCAGGCGGAAATCGACAAGCTCGCGCAAGACATTCAGACGTCGTTTCACCTGGGCGCCAGCCTCAAGGTGTTCCTCCCCCGCGGTAGCAAAATCTCCAAGACCCAGCTGAACAACCGCATCGGTACGATCGTGGAGTTCAGCGGACAGCTGCCGGTATTCCACGCGCCGAATACAGTGTCCACCCAGGTAATCGACTGGGTCCGATACCTCTTTGAGATTGCCTACCGGATAGCCGGGGTGTCGGAAATGTCGAGTCAGGGGACTTTCCCCACCCAGCGCTTTGGCGACTCGCAACCCGCGATCGCGGCGGCATACGACCTGGAAACAGAGCGCTTTGCCCAGTTCGCCCTCTCCTACCGCAACCTCCAGGTGGATGAAGGCAACCTGGTGATTATGGTCGCCACGGACCTGTACTCCGACGATCGCGACGTAAAGACCAAGTGGAAGGATCGCAACTTCATCCACACCATCCCGTGGTCCGAAGTCGATATGGAGCGGGACCAGTTCGTGCTGGGCCTGGAGGCCACGAACTTCTTACCCGAGACCACCGCCGGCAAGCTCGCTACCCTGAAGGAGCTGACCCAAATAGGACTCACTCCACAACAGTTGCTGGGTCCTAACATTGAAAGCCCCGACCTGGAAAAGGTGTTTGCCCAGGTCAACGCCGCCTACAACAACGCGGACTGGGTCATAGACCAGCTCCAGGACGAGGACGTAGAGCCGCCGGAGCCGGAAACGTTCCACGAGCTGGGCCTGACCATCCAGCTGGTCAAAGCCGCCTACAACAACATCCAAACCGAAGGTGCCCCCGAGGAAATCTTGGAGCGCCTGCGGGACTGGCTCAAAGCCGCCTACGCCGTGCTGAAGATGGCCGAGGGCCCCGCCCTGGCCCCCCAGGCCCCGCCGGCTGAAGCAGTAGAGGGCGGAGTTACCGCCCCGGCCGCAGCGCCGCCACCGATGAACGGCGCAGCCCCGAACGGTGTAGCGGCTCCGCCGCTGCCTGACCCCTCCGCACTACCCCCGCCGGCCTAGCCGGCCCCAAAGCCAACAGGAGCACACCGCCCTAGCCTATGTCCGACACCACCCCGGCCGCTCCGGCCACCGAAGCTGTAACCACCGACGCTGAGCAAATCGACGCGGCCTTAGCCCAGGCGCCACAACCAGAGCCCGAGGCCCTGGACTTGGATGCCCTCCTAAAGAGCGTGGACGACGACGACCCCGCCGCCCCTGAGGCTGAGGCCAAGCCGCGGGAGCCCGAACCCGAGCCCGAACCGGAGCCCGAGCCCGCGGCTGACGACGACAAATACTCGCGCGCGTTCTCCAAACTCTCCAAGCGCGAAAAGGAACTCCGCGCCCGCGAGTCTGAACTCAAAGATCAAGTGGCCGTGGTTCAGCGCATGGACGAAGCGTTCCAGCTCTACCACACAGACCCGGTTCGGTATTTCAAGGCGCAGCTGGAGTACATCCACGGCAGCCCCGAGGCCGCTCAGGACGCGTTTGCGGAACTCTACAACCAACTGACCTTGGACGTGCTGGGCGTGGAAGCGCCGTCCGATTTGAAGGAAGGCGCTCAGTATCGAAAGCTGCAGCGCGAGCTGGAGCAGTTCAAGCGCCAGCACGAAGACGAAAAGCGCCAGTCCCAGCTCGAAGCCGCTCAAGCCCAGGCGCAGTCGACGATCGCGCGGGCCAAGTCCAACATCCAAGTAGAGCTAGCCGGCCACGCTCAGGAGTTTCCATTCCTGGTGGGCCAGCAAGAATACGACCCCGCGGAACTGGTCTATCAGATTATCTACCGGGATTGGGAGGACCAGCACGCCCAAGGCGTGGAGTCCCCCGTAGCACTCGACCGATTTGAAGCCGCAGCTCGAGCTGACGCGTTTTTCCGCGAGCAAGCCGAGCGCTGGTCGGAACTGGCCGCCAAAAACGGCCAGGCAAAAGTTTCACCCACCCCCAAGCCACAATCACTACCCCAAGCGACCAACAGGGCCCCCAAGGCACCAAGCATTACCAACCGAGTGGCCTCCCAGGTGCCAGCCACAAAACCTCCCCCAGACCTCAATGACGAAGACGCATGGGCCGATTTCGCGATCCAAAGCGTCCTGGGGAAATAAACGCTGCACGTTTCGCAGCCACACAACTATCCAAGCACCGGACTGACTAAGCCAGCCACCCCACTAAAGCCAGCAAAACCCGCATCCGTTTAGGAGCGGGTCCAGGGAAAGCGGCCCGGGCTCAATCGGAGCCCTGAATGGCCCTTTCAATGAGCGATTTCGATGCGATACTCAAACAGTATTACATCAGCGACAAAGTAATCAACCTGGCGGAGCGGGAAAACCCGTTCTTCGCCATGGTCAAAAAGGACACTAGCGCGGGCGGACGCAATATCCCCCTGCCGGTCCAGTTCCGCAACGCGCAGCGCGTCAGTGGCGACCCTGCCGTGGCTTTCTCCACGTCCAGCGTAGGGAAGGATGGCGGCTACGAGGACTTCGTCCTTACCCGCGTCCAGCGCTACCAGTCGGCAGTTATGACCGGCGAAGTCATTAGCTCGGCCATTACCCCCAAGTCTGCCTTTGCTGAGGCCCGGATTGAAATTGACGGTGCCCTGTCTCAGCTGGGTAACCGCATTGCCCAGGAGATGTATCGGCGGTCCGGTGGCGCTATCGGCAAAATCGGCGCTAGCACCACGCTGGGTGGCGCCACGCTGATCCTGGACGAGCCGGCTGACGCGTTCAACTTCGAAAAGGGCCAGACCCTGGTCCTATCGACTGCCAACGGTGGTGGTTCGCAAAAGGCCGGCACCTTGGTGGTGGCCGGTGTGGACCACGACTCCGGCGCGCTGACCACAACCGGGAATATCACCGCCGGTGTGGCCACCGCTGCTCTGGGGGACTTCGTGTTCCTCCAGGGTGACTATGACGAGTGCATCGCTGGTCTGGCTGACTGGCTGCCTGACACCGCCCCCGGCGCTACTCCGTTCTTTGGCGTAGACCGGTCCCAGAACGTCAACCGGCTGGGCGGTATCCGCCTGGACGCCTCGGGGCTCGCCATGAATGAGGCCCTCGAAAAGATGGCTTCGCGGCTTATGCGCCACGGCGCCAGCCCCTCGCACGTGTTCATGAACCATGAGCGCGTGAGTGACCTGTCTATCCTCCTGGGTAGCCAGGTGGTCCGCTCGGTCAGTGAAAAGGGCCGCGGTCGGATTGGCTTTGACGCCATGGAAGTGTTTATTGGTGGACGTCCGGTCAAGGTAGTTGGTGACGTCAACTGTCCGGTAAACCGCGCGTATATGCTGACGCTGGACACATGGTGTCTGTACAGCGCCGGTCCTGCCCCGAAAATCCTTGACCTGGATGGCAAGTACCTCCGGGTTACGGACGCGGACTCTTACCAGGTCCGTATGGGCGCCTATGTGCAGCTTGGCTGCCGGGCCCCCGGTTACAACGGAGTGATACTCCTCTAGGCTTGCCGAGCCGGCCTCTACACGGGGGCCGGCTCTCTTTCCTTTCAATGTGCAATGCGCAAAAAACGCTGCGTTTTGCAGCCGGGCGCATCAAAAGCAGAGGGACTTTATCTCAAATGGCAAATAGACCTTTCTACGATATCCAAGGCCCCGCGGCCTTTACCAAGCTTATATCTGGCAACTTCGCGTGCAACGGCGGCTCCAGCCCCACCACAGCTGCGGTCAGCGGCACGGGCTACTCCGTAGCCCGTACCGGCTCCGGACAGCTACGCATTACCTTGACAGGTGGCTACCCCCAGCTCGAACACGTAGACGCTGATTTCGTCTATACGGGCGCGGCAGCACTCAACGTGCCTGACGTGGTGGTGACCAATATCAGCCGCTCCACCGGAGCGTTTACCGTCACCACGATCAGTGGCGCTACCGCTACGGACTTTGGCACCGACCTGGTGGTCAGTTTCCTGGCCGTGGCTCGTAACACCAGTCTCAGGCGCTAACCATGGCAGCTGACGACCCCAAGAAAGGTCTGGCCATCCTGATTGGCCAAATGGCCCGAAAACCTAAGAGCGAGCCCGACAGCAGCAGCAAACCCACCGAGTCCGAGTCCGAACCGGACGACCTGGAAATGGTCGCCCAGGACCTGATCGACGCTGTGGAGTCTGGTGACTCAGCCGCTGTGGCTGAGGCTCTACGAGCCGCTCACTCGATTTGCCAAGACTACGACTAGCCTAACCGAGGGGCCGGCTCTGCCGGCCTCTCTTTTTGTTTGGAGCCCCAACACCCAGTGCCAAGGACCTTCACAGTAGCCGAGTTGATGCAGCGGGTACGCATGTATGGGCATTACGAGCGCTCCCAGTTCATCACCGATGAGTTTCTGATTTCGTCCCTGGACGCGGCGCGGGCTGAGGTCCACGACTTGCTCAATAGCAAGTTTGGTGACGACTACTTCACCACCAGCAGCGGCGTTTCGCTGCAGGCTGGAACCACTGACTATGCCCTGCCGGGCGACTTCCTCAAGCTCCTGGGCGTGGACTACCAGACCAGCACCGAGCGGCCCCGAACGGTGCGCCGCTACAACTGGCAGGACCGGAACCGATACGGCGGCCCCACGTTTCAGACCGACGGTAGCCCGGACTTTTCCTATCGGCTGCAAGGTCAAAACATCACCCTGACCGATGCGCCAGCTGGCGGAACGCTGACCCTGACCTACGTGCCCAGCACCCCGCGGCTGATCACTACAGACCAGACCGTGGACGGCTTTAACGGCTGGGAGGATTTGATGTGCTGGCTCGCGGTCCGACGGTGCCTGGTGCGCGAGGAAACCTCCACCACCGAAGTGGACCGGGAAATCGGGCGCCAGCTGGAACGGCTGGACTGGGCCGCTGACGCTCGCGACGCGGGCGAGGCTGAAACCCTCCAGAACGTGCGCTCGCCTGACCGTTGGGGGCGCTAGTGGGTGTCCTGCGCAACCTGACCCGGCTGAGCAAGCAACGTGTTACCTACCGTGACCCCGACGACCCGAGTGGACCCCGAGTGGACCCGGAGTCCGTGCAAAGCCACCTGGACCGGACGGTGGACACCATCAACGGGATCCTGGGCGCAGAGATTTTATTCGGCCGTCAGATAGATGGAATCCAACTGACAGCTGGTGCCACGACCATCGTGCAGCACGGCTTGAACCGCGAACCCAAGGGCTATCTGTTAGGGGCCTCATCAGAGGGTTTGCCGGTAAAGCACATTGATTCACCCCGCCCCAAGACAGAACTCCATCTGACTTGCCTGAGCATTGGAGGCGTCACTACCACCACTATCTCGATATGGGTTTACTAGGAGCCCGCTAAATGCCTCAAACCCCCAAGATGAACTTGGATTTGCCCACGCCTGCGGTCAGTGAGGGCCCGGAGTGGGCCAACTCGGTCAACGAGGCATTCGAGGTAATCGACTCGCACGACCACTCCAGTGGCTCCGGGCAGCAAGTCACCCCGGCGGGCATCAGCATCAACGCCCCGCTAGAGTTCAACTCGCAGAACGTGACCGAGCTGGGCAAGGCCCAGTATACCGCCCAGCAGTCGGTGCTCACCGGCGCGGGCCATATCCGCAGCACGTGGTTCGGCCCGGACGGCGAAGCCTATATCACCGACGGTGCGGGCAACGCGGTCCAGCTGACCTTGGGCGGGTTCGTCACCTCTGCTACGGCCAGCGGCAATATCACCGGAGTCGCCGGTACTCAGGCGGAGATTCGCTACACCAACGCCACCAGCCAGTTTGCTCTGCTGTCCAACGGAGGCACCAACACCGCGGCCCACCTGGACGTAGCCCAGGTCAAGCTCCGCACGACTACGCCAGGAGACTCGGTCTATCTGACCCTGGCCCGCTCGCCCTCCCAGGCCGGCAACTACACCCTGACCCTGCCCCAGGCCCTGCCCGGCGCCACCAGTGTGGTCCAGCTCGGTGCCGCCGGTCAGCTCACCGCGTCGAACGCCCTTGGCGTGCTCACCGCGTCGAGCCTCAGCACGACGGGTGATGTCGCGGTGGGCGGGAACCTGACTGTAGTCGGCACCTCCGTTTCAACCATCGCGGCGGATTCGCTCACAGTGACCGGGTTCGTCACGGTCGGCACTACGCTCAGCGTCACCGGTGCTAGCACCCTGGCCGGAGTTACGGCCGGAGCGATCAGTGCGACCAGCCTGAACAGCTCTGGTGCCACGACTGTCGGCACCAACCTCAGCGTTGCAGGTACCAGCTCGCTGACCGGTGCCCTGACCGTAGCCGGTCTCATTACCGCCAACGGCGGCGTCACCACCGGCGCTGGCGACGCTGTCAGTGTCGGAGGAAATCTCTCCGTCACTGGGACCAGCACCTTTACTGGGACCGTCACCGCCGGGACCCTGAACGTCACCACCTTCGGCGCCACGACCCTCAGCAGTTCGGGGGCCACGACAGTGGGGACCAACCTCACCGTCAACGGGACCAGCACCCTGACTGGCGCGGTTACCGTAGCCGGTCTGCTCACCGCCAACGGCGGCGTCACCACCGGCGCGGGCGACCCCGTCACGGTCGGCGGCGCACTCAGCGTTACCGGCACGAGTGCCCTGACCGGCGCCGTAACCGTAGCCGGTTTGCTGACGGCCAACGGAGGCGTCACCACCGGCGCTGGCGACAACGTCACGGTCGGCGGCAACTTGTCGGTCACCGGTACCAGCTCGCTGACCGGTGCCACATCCGTTAGCTCCATCGCGACTTCAAGCTTTGCCACGGTCGGCGGCGCACTCAACGTTACCGGTGCCGCCACGCTGTCCAGCACCCTGGCTGTTGCAGGACTAATCACCGCAAACGGAGGCCTCAACACCGGAGCTGGCGATGACGTCAACGTTGGTGGCGACCTGACCGTCACCGGGGACGCGACATTCAACAGTCTCATTACGGCCAACGGTGGATTCACCATCCCATCCAGGAACCTCATCGTTCCTGCCTCAGCCGGATCAATCGCCGACCCCGCCCGTGGGGTTTACGCCTCTAACGGAGTCCTCCTAGCCACCGGCAGTGCCGCGGAGGCCCATTTCCCGGTCATCCTGAATCAGGGGGACACCATCGAATCGATTACCGTCAAGTTCGAAAGCAACAGCGCGGGAACCAAAACCCTAGCCCTGCGAAGGTTCAGCACTGCCACGAACACCCTGGCGGATAGCACTGGGTGGAACCAAACCTTTACCACCAACACCGCCGGCGCTCACAACGGCTCAGTGACAATCAACGGTCCAGACATCGTCTCCGATGGAGGCCACTACGTTGTGGTTTTCGAAATGGCAGCCATTGGCGATGCGACTTCGGGCGTCATCATCACTTACCGAAGAGACTAGACAATGGCGCTAAGGTGGCAATCGATGGTGGTGCCCTTCACCCAGGGCGTAGATACCAAGACGGACTCGAAGTCCCTGCCGCCCTCCAAACTGGAGGTGCTGGAGAACGGCAAGTTCACCAAGCGGCTGTCTATCACCAAGCGCAACGGCTACACCGCGCTGGACACAGATGTAGCTGGTGGCAATGGGGCGGTGCATATCGAGGCGGCCGATATTTTGGCGCGGCGCGAGGAAGAGTTGATCCTGCATTCCCAAAACTACCTCTACAGCTACAGCTCGGCTTCGAATCAATGGATAGACAAAGGGTACTTGCCACTAGCGCGTACGTCAGAACGACGTATCGCTACCACCACCCGGGACCAAACCTTTGCCGACTACACGGTCAATGCTGGTGTCGAGGCGATGGTGTGGGAGGACGATACCGGGGTTCGGCTCAGCGTCTACGACACGGACACCAGCACCGCCTATGTCAGCGACCACCTGCTGAGCGCTACCGGCACACGGCCCCGTCTGGTGGCTTTCTCAGGATTCATTTTCGCGGTCTGGGTCGAGGCTGCCGACTCCACGATCAAATCGTTGCGAATCAACGTGGCGGACATCGGCACGAGCATTACCAGCACCCCGGCCACGGTCATCAATGACCTGTCCGCCAGCAACCCTGAATATGATATGCGGGCTTATGCGGGTGGGGCCTACGCGGTGCTGGCCTACTACCCCAGCCTAGGCGGCACTCAGGTCAAGGTGGGGTTCATGGGTGGGGACGGCCAGTCAGGATCTGGCGGACTGCCCAGCACCATCACGAACACGGATGTCAGCGCGGCCGAGGGCGTGGCCGTCACCAGCAACCCCACCGACGGGCAGATATTCGTAGCCGCCTACGATGGCTCGGAGCTGCGCGGGTTGTGGCTGGACGGCTTGCTGGCCCTACAGCACTCGTTCGACTCGGTGCTAGTCACCACCAATCCACTGATCGAGCGGCTGACCGCAGCCTACGAAGGTTTCACGCGGGCTGAAACCCAGACACCGGGTTTCGTGTCTGACGTCTCGCACATCCAAGTGGCCTGGGAAGTCTCCAACGCAGCTGACCACCACCGGCTGGTCCAGCGCTCGCGTGTGGCTCTGACGTCCAGCTCTACGTCCGAGGTGACGGCGGGCGAGACCACCCGGCACTCCTGTCTAGCGGGCCACGGATTCGCCGTAGCCGAGCTGGGCGGGGCGGTGGTGGTGCCAGTGCTCCACGACTCCGCGGCCCAGCCGACTCTGTTTGTGCTCCAGCTGGAGCCTCGCACCATCATCGCCAAATACCTTTCTGGGTACTCCGGGGGGCGCTATCAGCGAGCACATCTCCCAGCTCCCGTCGCCCTGGGCGACGCGGTCTACCGCCTAGGGTCTCGTTACCGTAACGTGCTACCGGCTGACGAGGACGAAAACGCCTACTCTGACCTCAACCCAGTAGTATTGGAACTAGACTTCAGTTCCAACGACAGCTGGTCCACGTCCGAATACAACGGCTGCACCTATTTCGCTGGTGGCGTGCTGTGGGAGTACGACGGACTAGCCCCGGTGGAAAACGGCTTCCACCTGTTCCCCGAGAACGTCAGCAGCAGCAACACCACCACCGCGAGCGGCGAGCTTACCGCGGGCACCAGGGACTATCACTTTTACTGGCAATGGAACGATGACAAGGGCCGCCGGAGTATCAGCACCACCGCATCCGGTACCGCCGTCACCATCAGCGGCGCGGTCAACACCACCACGTTTACGATCCCGACGCTCAGCCACACCCAAAAGCTCCCCGGCGCTCGCAGCGCCGTCACCCTGGCTGTGACGCGTACCCAAGCCGAGGGCACCACGCACTATCACGTGGATGACCCGGAGCGCCCGGTATTCAACAATCCGAGCGCGGACACAATAACGTTTTTGGATATTGTGTCTGACGCCGAGCTGACCCACGGCCGCGAGCTGGACTATTTGAACTCCGAGGTAGAGCACTCGCCAAGCCCGCAAGCTGGGTTGCTCGCGGCGGGCAAGGACCGCGTGTTCACCACGCTGGCCAGTGACCCCCGCACTATCCGGTATTCAAAGCTGCGGGTGCCTGACCGAAGCCTGTCCTTCTTTGACGCGTACACGATCGCTGTGCCCCAGGAAGGTGGCGACGCAACCGCGCTGGCGGTGATGGATGACAACCTGGTCGTGTTCACCGAGGACTTGATCTACTCCACCTCGGGTCCGGGCCCCACCAACGTCAGCAGCGACAACTTCCCAGAGCTGGAACTGATCACCTCGGATATCGGCTGCAACAACCCCCGCAGCATCGTGCAGACCGCGCTGGGGACCTTCTTTCAGTCCCGCAAAGGTATCTACCTACTCAGCAGGGGCCGCCAGGTCAGCTACGTCGGTGCCGACGTGGAGGGCTTCAATAGCCAGACCGTCACCGCCGCCACGCTCCTGCCGGCTTCCAACCAGGTGGTGTTCCTGTTCAACGAGGGCAAGACCCTCATGTACGACTACGAGCATAACCAGTGGTCCACGTATACCAACCACCGGGGCATCGGGGCGGCGGTCCATAACCGCACCTATCACTACGTGACTGAGGCTGGTGAAGTTCGAGTAGAGACTCCCGCCCACTACCGCGACGTCAATACCCCGATCAAGATGCGGCTGCAGACCGGGTGGATAGCGCCGCAAATACAATATTTCGCGCGTGTAAGGCGAGCACTCCTACTGGGCGCGTTCAAATCTGACCACCTGATGACATGCAAGATCGCCTACGACTACGTGGACGCCTTTATCGATCAAATCACCTGGGACCCCGCCGGAGTCATGGCCGCGTCCGTGCCGTTCGGCGAAGGGGCGTTTGGTGAGGGGCTGTTTGGTAGCGGTGTTCCGTTTTCGGACTCGTATTACGGACTGACCACCCCCTATGGAACTGGGGTGTATGGCGGAACCAGCGACAACGCCTACCAGTTCGAAATCCTGATGCCCCAGCAAAAGCTGCAGGCGGTCAAGTTCCAGTTCGTAGACACGCCTGGGGACAACCCCGGCGAGTCCTACGAAATCAACTACCTCACCTTGGAGATCGGCTTGAAGGATATGCCATTTAGACTAAACAGCAACAAAACGGTTGGAGACTAAACTATGGGTTCGCCTAAACACTGGATGTCAGGCACCAGGACATACCATTCCTGGCAATCAATGAAGCGTCGCTGTCTGGACGGCTGGACCACTGAGGACGCTCTTACTACACCAGTTAGAAGGGGCGTGTAACTTTGGGCTGGGGCTTCATTGGCGATGCAATAGGTGCTGTCGGTAATGCCGTCACGGGCGCGATGGGCGGAGCGAAGGATTGGCTTGTTGGTCCGGGCGCTGACCCGGCCGACCTCGACCGCGACGATACCCAGCTGGAAGGCGGGGACGCGTACCGTGACCAGGCTGGGAGAATCCTGTCCCAGGCCAACGGCCGTGCTGCGCCGCAGGCGGGACGCACCCAGCTCGGCACCGCGGCCCAGTTCAGTGGAGCAAGGCTCGGCCAGGCCAACACCTACGGTGGAGCCCAGCTCGGTCGGGCGCAGCAGTACGGCGGCACCCAGGTGGCTCCTACGGCCACGTTTGGCGCAGCCCAGGCGGGCCCGGCGCAGACGACCCAAGCGGCCCAGATCGCTCCCACCCAGGTTTTCGGCGGAGCCCAGGTAGGCCCAGCCCAGGGATTCACCGCCGCCCAGGCCGGACAGGGCGGACAGGCCCAGACCTACGGCGGGGCCCAGCTCGGCCCGGCGCAGCAGTACGGCGGCACCACCATCGATCAAAGCCAGCAGGCACAAATCCGTCAGCGCGAACAAGCGCTCGCCGATATGCTCTCCAACCAGGCCTCGGGTCAGGGGTTCTCCGTGGCTGGGGAACAGTTCCGCCAGGCGGCTGACGCCAACCTGGGCGCGCAGCAGGCCCTGGCCGCTAGCGCTCGCGGTGGTGGTACGGCGCTGGCCGGTCGCCAGGCCGCGCAGAACGTCAGCCAGTTCAACCAGCAGGCCGCGGGCCAGGCCGCCATCGGCCGGCTCCAGGAGCAGCAGGCTGCGCAGCAGGCCCTGGGCTCAGTGTTGGGTCAAACGCGCGGAGCGGACATCGGCCTGGCCACGTCCCAGGCTGGTCTTACCCAACAGACTGGGCTGTCGAACATGGACGCACAGAACCAGTTCGCCCTGTCTCAAGCTGGTTTTGAGCAGGGAGCGGGCTTGGCCAACGCCCAGCAACAGAACCAGTTCGCGCTGCAAAACGCTGGTTTCCAGCAGCAGGCGAACATGTTTGGTGCTGAGCAACAGAATAACTTCGCGCTGCAGAATGCAGGGTTCCAGCAGCAAACCGGTTTGGCCGGTGCGGAACAGCAGAATCAAATGGCTCTGCAGCAGGCTTTGCTGGCCCAGCAGTCAAACATTTTCGGCGCCGAGCAACAGAACCAGTTCTCTCTGCAGAACGCGGGATTCCAGCAGCAAGCTGGCATGTCGAACGCCCAACAGCAAAACCAAATGGCGGGCCTGCAAGCCCAGCTTAGTCAAGAGACTGGTTTGTCCAATGTCGGGTCTCAGAACCAGTTCGCCCTGCAGCAGGGAGCTTTCGGTCAGCAGGCCGGTCTGGCGAACATGGATGCACGCAACCAGTTCGCGCTCCAGCAAGGGGCTTTTGGCCAGCAGGCAGGGCTGGCGAATATGGACGCCCGAAACCAAAGCATGTTGCAGCAGGGTTCTATGGACCAGCAGCGCGCGTTGCAGAACGCTCAGTTCCAGCAGACTCAGTATGGAATGAACGACCAGACCCAGCTGGCTGCACTAGCCCAGCAAATGGGTATCTCCCAGGCCGAGCTGTCCGCGCGTATGCAGCAGGACGCTTTGCGCGTGCAGCAGTATGGCAT
>Ga0193708_1000094_pt1 | contig 17596 bp, 14 predicted proteins | sample H3c1metaG_FD_160570 | JGI IMG/M metagenome (GOLD analysis project Ga0193708, IMG submission 160570) | Soil microbial communities from a riparian zone of the East river system, Colorado, United States - H3c1 | ecosystem: Environmental > Terrestrial > Soil > Riparian zone | place: USA: East River...
GCTCGCGCGGGCCGGCTGTTCGGTCGAGCTCTTCGAGGCGGGCGAGACGGTGGGGGGCGCCGCGCGCTCGGCCGAGCTGACGCTCCCCGGCTTCCTCCACGACATCTGCTCGGCGATCTACCCGCTCACGGTGGGAACGCCGTTCCTGCCCAGCCTCCCCCTCGAACGCCACGGGCTGCGCTGGATCCACCCCCCTTTTCCGCTGGCCCACGCTTTTGACGACGGCACCGCGGCCGTCCTCGCCAGAGGGTTCGCGGAGACCGGGGAGAGCTTCGGCGAGCCCGTGGACGCCCGCGCCTGGGAGCGCCTGTTCCGCCCGTTCTCGGACGGCTGGATGGCGCTATCCCCGGATCTGCTCGGGCCCCTGGGCTGGCCCCGGCACCCGTTCCGCATGGCCCACTTCGGGCTGATAGGGCTGCGCGGCGCGGCCGGATTGGCGAAGAGCCGGTTTCGCGGCTTCCGCGCCCGCGCCCTGTTCGCCGGCCTCGCCGGCCACTCCTTTCTGCCGATCGACCAGATCCCCACCGCGTCCTTCGGGCTGATGCTGGGGGTTACCGGCCACGCCGTGGGCTGGCCGCAGCCGGAGGGGGGAGCCCAGCGGATCCCGGATGCCCTGGCATCGCTGCTCCGCGAGGAAGGGGGGACGATCCGGACCGGCCGGCTGGTGAAGTCGATCGACGAGCTCCCGCGCGCCCGCGCCTACCTCTTCAATCTCACCCCGGCCCAGCTCCTGAAGATCGAGGGGATCCGCTGGCCCGAGGGCTACCGCCGGCGGCTCGCCCGCTACCGCTACGGCCCGGGGGTCTTCAAGGTCGACTGGGCGCTCGCGGAGCCGATCCCCTGGAAGGCGGAGGCGTGCCGGCGGGCGGGGACGGTCCACCTCGGCGGGCCGATGGAGGAGATCGCGGCCTCGGAGGGGGCCGCCTGGTTCGGACGCGAGCCCACACGCCCCTTCACCCTGGTCGGCCAGGCGACCCTGTTCGATCCGACGCGCGCTCCCGCCGGAAAGCACACGGCGTGGGCCTACTGCCACGTCCCCAACAGCTCGACGACGGATTACACCGCGCTGATCGAGGCGCAGATCGAGCGTTTCGCCCCCGGCTTCCGGGACGTCGTGCTGGCCCGGCACACGATGAACACCGCCCAGCTCGAGGCCCACAATCCCAATCTCGTCGGCGGCGACATCAACGGCGGCGCCGCCACCTTGGCGCAGCTCTTCACCCGGCCCGTGGCGCGCCTCGTCCCCTACGCGACGCCGGACCCGCGGGTCTTCATCTGCTCGTCGAGCACGCCCCCCTCGGGGGGAGTGCACGGCATGTGCGGCTATCACGCGGCGAAGGCGGCGCTGAAATCCATCAACAAAGGAGTGCATCCATGAAAGTTCTGGTCACGGGAGGAACGGGAGTCGTCGGCACCGCAGCGGTGCGCGCGCTGCTGGCGGCGGGTCATTCGGTGCGGCTGTTCTCGCGGCATGCCGCCGCGGATGCCGAGCGCTGGCGCGGCGAGGTCGAGACTTACGAGGGGAGCGTCGCCTCGGCGTCCGAGGTCACCGGGGCGGCGGAGGGGTGCGACGCCATCCTCCACATCGCCGGCATCGCCGAGGAGAACCCGCCCGAGTCCACCTTCGAGCGGATCAACGTCGGCGGCACGCGGAACCTGATCCAGGAAGGGGAACGGGCGGGCGTCAAACGGTTCGTCTACGTCTCCTCGCTCGGGGCCGAGCGCGGCCGGTCCGCCTATCATGCCTCCAAGCTCAAATCAGAGGCGCTGGCCGAGGCGTTCCCCGGCGAATGGCTGATCTGCCGTCCCGGCAACGTCTACGGCCCGGGGGACGAGGTGGTCTCCTTCCTGCTCCAGCTCGTGCGCTCGTCGCCGGCGGCGCCAGTGATCGACGCCGGCGATCAGCCGTTCCAGCCGATCTACGCGGAGGATCTCGGCGCGGCGCTCGCCCTCGCGGTCACCCGCCGGGAGCTCGACCATCAGGTGCTCCTGCTGGCGAGCCCCGAGGTCACGACGACTCATGACCTCCTCGATCGCCTGGCCCGCCTGACCGGCCGCAACCCGGTGCGCATCCCGGTGCCGGCCGCTCTCGCCTCGCTCGGTGCCCAGGCGGCCTCGCTGCTCGGCGTCAAGCTGCCGGTCGACGACAACAAGCTCGGCATGCTGCTGGAGGAGAACGTCATCCGCCCCGGCGAGGTCAACGCCCTGACCGCGGTGCTCGGCATTCAGCCGACCCCGCTCGACGAGGGGCTCCGGCGCCTCGCCACCAGCCAGCCCGAGCAGATCGCCGCCGAGGGCACCGGCCCGCTGACGCGGCGCATCTACCACGCCCGGCTGACCGGGGTTCAGCGCTCGCCGTCCGACCTCTTCGCCGAGTTCCGCCGCCGCTTCTTCGAGCTGGTGCCGGAGAGCACGATGGGCGACGCCGGGGAGCCGGCGAACCCTCCCCGGCTGGAGATGGGAGAAACGCTGACGCTCGCCCTGCCGTTCCGCGGCAACGTGCAGGTGCGGATCGCCGAGATCGCCGACGCCGCGATGACCTTCGTGACCGTCGCCGGCCACCCGCTCGCCGGCTCGGTGGTCTTCCGCTTCGTGGGAGTTCCCGGCAGCGACTTCCGCTTCGAGGTCGAGACCTGCGACCGCCCGGCGACCGTGCCGGATGCTCTCGCGATGCTCCCCTTCGGCTCCATTCTCAAGCGCTGGAACTGGACCACGGTCGTCCGCAACACCGCCGAGAGCCTGGGCGCGATCCCTCCAGTCGCCGTGCAAACGGACGAGCTCCCCTTGAGCGAAAGCGAGGAACGGGAGGCGATGGCGGACCTGCGGCAGAAGGTCTCGAAGCTCGCCCGTGAGGAGGAGCCCGGGCTGCGCCAGGAGGCCAAGGGGCGGGTCGAGCAGGCGTTCAAGCCTATAATCCTCTCCATGGATGCCACCCTCACCCGGAGAATGGAGGAGATCGCCGCCGCCGTCCAGCGCTTCGTGGAGAGCCGCAACTCGGACGAAATCCTGGGGGTGTTCCTTTATGGCAGCGCCCTCGACCGGCTGTTCCGGCCCGACAGCGACCTCGATATCGCGGTCCTGGACAACCCCCGGCACCCACTGAGCTGGTCCGATCAGGCGAGACTCATGGATGTCTTGGAGCGGGCGATGGGCCGCGGCGTCGACCTGCGGTTGCTCCGGGAGAGCAGCCTCTCTCACCAAGCTCACATATTCGAGCAGGGGCGGCTGGTGTGGATGAGCGATCTACGTGCAATCGAGCAGTACATGCTGCAGACCCTTGCGGCGGCCCGCCAGGCAAGCAAGCGCTCCGAAACACAATGGTTCCAGACCTTGGATCGTCTCGTTAAAACGGCCGCGGCGCGCTGATGGCCGACATCAATCCGGATTACCTGCTGGAGCAGTTTCAACTCATTGAGGAGTATTTGCGCCGAGCCAGGGGAATCGCCGAACGCCACCGCGAGGAGTACCTCAACGATCCTTATGCGGTCGATGCCAGCATCCGCGAACTGGTCGTGCTCTTCGAGACATCACACAACGTCGCCAAACATCTGATTTCTCGTGAAGGCTGGAGAGCGCCCGCAAGCAAAGCGGAGGCGTTCGAGATCCTTGGCGAGCAGGGAATCCTCCCGGAAGATCTGGTTGACGCTTTCCGCGAGGCTGCCCGGTTCCGTAACCTCGTCACATACCAGACGGCCGTTGTCCGAGATGAAATCGTCTACCAGGTTCTGCAAGCTCACCTGAACGATTTCGAGCGGTTCCTCGCTCTTATCGCCAGATGGCTGAGTGACCAGCCCACCAAGCCGGCGTAGGCGGGCGGCGCACCGAGAACACGATGTGCTCCAGCTCGTGGAACTGGACGTGCTTCCCAGGGGCCATCCCGAGCTTCCGGGCCACGCCCTGGGAGGGGAGGTTCTCGGGGCGGATCAGGGAGATGACCCGCTCCACCCCAAGGATCTCGAACGCCCAGGTCCGTACTCCCAGGGCTGCCTCGGAGGCCAGTCCCCGGCGCCAGAACGGGCGGTGGATCAGGTAGCCGATCTCGGGCTCCTCCACTCCGTCGACGAGTTGCAGGACCAGACCCACCTGTCCGACCGGCTCGCCCGCGGCCCGGTCCTGGACCAGCCAGAGCCCATGCCCATTCCGGGCGTAGCGGCCGAGCTGGCGCTCGATCCACGCCCGCGCCTCGTCCCGTGAATAGAGCTGGGGGTAGTACCGCATCACCTCCGGATGGGCGAGCATCGCGGCGACGAAATCAAGGTCGCCGAGCGACATCTCGCGTAAGGCGAGGCGAGGGGTTTCGAGGATCGGCTTCACTAGCGCTTCAGATGGGATTCGCTCACTTCCTCGAAGATGAGCCAGTTTCCGCTGGGATCCGGGCCAACCAGGATGGAGACGGGACTCGAGACCTTCTCCACCGACGAGTAGCGGGTGACGTTGATGCGCACCCGGTTTCCTTCCATGGTGTAGGTGTCGTTGGTGTAGGTGCTGACGTCGCCGACCTGCCGGGCTTTGGGCATGTAATCCTTGAGGGCCTTCTTGAATCTCGACGCGGGGACTGTCATCGGGACGATCTTGCCGTCCGGCATGTACCGCTTGTTCTTGATCACGACGCTGTCCGAATACAGATTGACCATCGCCGGATCGAAGGCGTGCTCCAGCGCGACATAGCGTTTAAAAAAGGCCTTGGCCTTGGTGATGGCATCCCCCTTGGGAGCGGCGGTTGGGGAGGCGGACGCTATCTGGCAGAGAGCCAGGGCGAGGAGGGTCAGGGTGGCAAACGTTCTCTTCATGGAGTCTCCTGAAAAATCGACGGACGGGGGATTCTAGCGCCTACAGCCCCTTGCCATACACGATCTTCCACTCGCGGCCGCCCTCCTCGGGCGGCGGCTTGAAGGCGGGCCGGCGGCCGAGGGGGCGGAAGCCGAGCCGCTCGAAGAAGCGGCGGGCCGGCTGGTTGGTTTCGTAAACCACCGCTCGCACCCCAGGGATCTGATGACGCCGGGCCTCCTCGAAAAAACGCTCCACCAGCCGCACTCCCACCGCCCGGCCGCGGGATTCGGGGAGCAGGTTGATGTGCAGATGCCCGGGATACCCCTCCTCGTCCGGGGCTTCGGCCTTGCGGCTTTCGGCGAGGAAGCCGGGCAGGTCGCCGAGCAGGCGCCAGAGCTCCCGGCGCCAGAGCAGCCCGCGGACCAGCGAGCGCGCCACCGCGGCGGGAACCACCCGCCAGACCTGGACGCGAAGGAGCCCGCGCTCGTCAAAGGCGCCCGCCAGATACCCGACCACCCGTTCCTCGCGCTCGGCCACCCAGATACTGCCGGCCGGGAAGTCGGTGTAGGCGCGGATCATCAGATCGACGAAGAGGCGGGGCTCGATCACCCCCTCCCCGCCGCCGCCATACGCCGTGGACAGGCAGATCGCGCGCAGCGCCTCACGGTCCCGCGGATGGTAGGGGCGGATCTGTATTGGCCGATCGTCGTCCATCCAGGCTCTCCGGATGGACATCTTAACCGCGGGGTCTCAGCAGCCGTCCGGCCAGGTCCTCCGGCAGCACCCAGTCGGCGCGGCCGATCTTCTCCCAGGCGAAAAGCGGGAGGAGATCGGCCGGCCGGCAGGGCTCGGCGCGGTCGAGCAGGCCGAGGGAATGGGCGAGATAGCCGGCGACCGCCTCGGGGTGGATCCCGGCGTCGCGCAGGGAGCGGAGGGTCAATCCCTGATCGCGCTTGGAGAGCTTCTCCCCCCGGGCGTTGACCATCAGCGGCACGTGGGCGTAGGCCGGGGGCTCGCCGCCGAGGGCCTCGATCAACTGAATCTGCCGCGCCGTCGAGGCGAGGAGGTCGGCGCCGCGCACCACATCGTCGATCTCCATCGCCAGATCGTCCACCACCACGGCGAGCTGATAGGCCCAGAGCCCGTCGCGCCGCTTCAGCACGAAATCCCCCACCGCGAGGTCCACCCGCTCCTCGATCGGCCCCTGGACGCGATCGCGGAACGACACCGGCCGGTCGTGGACGAGGAAACGGATCGCCGCGTCGGGCCGTCCGACTCCACAGAGCTGCTCGAACCAGCCGGAATCGAGCTCGCGCGGCCGGAGCGCGGCGGGATACGGCGCCTCCTCCGCGCCGTGCGGAGCGGAGGCCATGGCCTGGAGGTCCTTGCGCGAGAGGCGGCAGGGGAAGATGCGGCCGGCCGCGGCGAGACCCCGGAGCGCCTCTTCGTAGAACGCCGGCCGCTCGGACTGGGTATACGGCGCGAAAGGCCCGCCGACGTCCGGCCCCTCGTCCCAATCGAGGCCGAGCCAGGCGAGATCCGCGATCTGCGCCGCGGCCATGCCGGGCACCACGCGAGGGAGATCGAGATCCTCCAGCCGCCAGACGAACCGCCCGCCGCGGCTGCGCGCCGAGAGCCACGCCGCGAGCGCCGTGCGGGCGTTGCCGACGTGGATCATCCCGGTGGGCGACGGGGCGTAGCGGCCGCGGGGGTTTCGGACCCTCATCAACAGGTATTACGGAAAGATCATGTCTTCTGGGAAAAACCGAGAGACCAAGCCTGGCTAGGGCGAGGTGCGGGATGAAAAAAATAGCTGCAATGCGCTCCGGACTTCGTCCACAAAATGCTTGAGTGAGGGCTGGTTTCTCCCGGCTCGGAAAAAATCCATGGCAGCAATCAAGTCTGGAGCATACTCCATTGCAGTCGTCAGGATCGGCTGACCCGCTTTAAGGATCGTCTCCCTAAGAAGACTTTTATAAAGATGCCGCTCACATTTTCCAGGGTCGGCTGGCCCGTCGACACCGAGCACTTCCTGGAGCGCTTGCGGATCGGCGAGACACCACCGTTCGATATGAGGATCTGGACAACCGATCGCACAATGCGAAAAAATACGATTATCGATCGAGCTTTCGAGGTCACGACGAACAGTTGCATAACCTTTGCAGTTCGCATCGATCATCAATACCAGCAGATCAGGGATTTCGAAGTGAATACCCCCTCCCCCAGCGATTGCTCGCTGCCAGGCTTTAAACTCCGTCAGAGCGAGCCCATGGCCGCCCCGGCCACTCGCAGTGCGAATATCCACACGCACGCCGAGATCCGTGGCAATACGGCCCAACAAGGCCCGAGCAAACTGCTCGTGGCCACTATCTTCGCAATAGATGACAATGCTTGGCCGGCTAGCCATCCAACCATCCACGCAGGAGCATTGCCTCGACGAGCGCAGCATCTTCGGGACCGGTCAGGGAACTGCGGACCTCTTCATCGGCGAACAGAGGGCCCGTTGGGCCCGTTGGAACAAACTCCTGAACACGAGTCGCCCGGCCACGCTGGGAACAGCGGAAGAGCTTGACCAGATCTGGAGCGACAGCGGCGCGCTGGAGCATCGCCGCAATCAGGGTTGGAGAATGGGTGGTAACGACCACCTGGCTTCGCCGCTGCTCGGCAATCGAGGCGAGAAGATCGGCTACAACCTCAATCCTTCGCGGATGGACGCCATTCTCCGGCTCCTCGAAGGCGATCAGCTCTCCTGGCCAGGGGTTCCCCGCCAGGCAGCATAGAGCCAGCACCCGCAGCGTTCCCTCCGAGACCACGCGGGAGGAATAGGGGGTACCGTCCTGCTTGATGAGAATATCCAGAATGCCTCGCCGCGGGTCCAGGTCTACGTCTAGATCCTCGACGGTTGGAATAGCGCTCCGCAGGGCGCGACCAATGGCGAGAAAAAACTTCCGCTCCTTCTCGCTCTCTTTCAGCCGGTATAGAAATGGAGCAATCCACTCACCCCTGGCTCCGATATCGGTCACTTCTCGTGGAGGCTGGGGCTCGCGCATGGCGATCCGGGGGTCCAGATAGTAGGTCTGCCAGGCGGACAGCTCGCTTCGCAGACGGTCGAAATCAGGGTACCGGTGCTCTCCAGTGAACTGCCGGTTCGAGACCAGGGTGTGGTTGAGGCCGAGGGGCTCGTGCCGAGGGGCACCAGACTCTCCGAGCTGGCGGACGATCAATGATTCTCCGTAATTTTCGATCCGCGGCTTCTGCTTGGGCGTCTTGTCCTTTTTGAGGCGCACCAAGTACTCGTCGGAGACTTCGAGAGTGCCTGTTTTCGGCTGGATTCTCAGGCCGACCCGATAGAGCAACGGCTCCGGGACCGCTTTCTTAGACGCTCGCGCGGGCTGTACCTCCGCTTCCAGGCTGAGCTCGGCACGTTCCTGCTGGAGCAACCCCTCCAGGCCTTTCTCCGGAAGACTGAAAGCCTCTAGAGGATACCCTCGGAGAGGGGGCTCGAAAGCCGCGGCCAGTGTCTGCTCGGTCGCGAGCCGTGAAAGGAGAAGGAGCGCTTCGAGAAGATTGCTTTTGCCCGCTGCGTTGGGCCCCATCAGGACCACAAGCGGCGCGAGTTGGATGTCGACATCGTGCAGGGATTTGAAACCCTGGACGCGAAGCCGTGTCAGCAAGATCCGCCTCTCTCTTCCAGAGTAAACCGTCTGGACATGCGAAAACTATCACAGACCGGACCGGCCGCGAACGGCCGGTCCCCCTGGAGATGAGGCCTACCGCAGCGTCAGCGCCTGGAATGTCTCCTGCGGCGGGTCGAAGTAGTCCCGGAAGAAGCTCGCCACCTGTTGGGGGCTCCCCTTGAGGACCTTGACATCACCGCCCGCCAAGGCCTCCTGGAGAGCCTTCAGGAACGGCTCCTTGTCTCGGCAAGCCACCGACGCGTTCATCGACTTCAAGAGGGCCACCCAGGCGTCGTAGGTCATCGAGATTCCGAGGTCGACGTGCTCGAAGGCGTCGAGCTTGTCCGCGGTGACCGGCGCCTGCAGGACCGCGAACTCCGCGATGGCGCAGCGGACGTGGAGAGCGAAAGCCTGATCGGGCTGTGCCACCCGCGGATCGCCGAGGAAGAGGAAGCCGAGCGACTGGTGCACGCCCCCTTGAGGGTTGCCGGGCTCGCAGGTGCCCTTCGACCCCAGCGGCGCGGTCTTCTCAGCCTTCAGCCGCGACGTCCAGGAATTGACCCAGGCGGCGGGCGGCAGGGCGGTGACGATATCCGCCGCAGTCAGGCCGCCGACCACCGGCGGCATCCCCTGAAACAGCCCGCAGAGCTCCTGCGCCGAGGAGATGTACCAGTTGCGCCAGTTCGGATTGGTCACCGTCTGCGCCATGGCCACGAACGCGGCGGCCTTGACCTCGCGGGCGTGGCAGTAGGAGGGGCTGCCCGTACAGGTGGGCGGCGGGTTCGGCGGCGGCGTGCCGCCGGCCTGACCGCATTGAGCCCAGGATGTGTGGACCTCGAACTTCGGCACCAGATCCTTGCAGATCTGCATCACCGGAGCGTTGTGCGGCTCGCCCTCGGCACGGATCACCTCGGTGGTCAGCTCGGCCGACAACTGGAGCGCCTCGTGCGCCCTGTCGATCTGATTCGTGGCGAGGAGCCTCTTCCCCTCCGCCAGCGACGCCGCGGCGGTGGCGGTGACCTTCCGCGGCCCCCCCATGATCCCCACCGTCTTGCGCGACAGATCGCGCGAGATAGCCGAAGTAGATCTCCCGCACCGCCTGCGGCACCGAGCCGTAGAAAGCGGTTAGATAGTCCTCCATGCGGACCTCCGGCTTCGGCTTCTTCATCCGCCCGAGATCGTTGATCAGATATTCGGGCATGTGGATCTCCGCCGCCAGCTCCTCGATGGTGTGACCCTGGTTGATCCGGCGCAGCGCCTGATCATGGGTGAACTGGACGGCGTCGCGGAAGTTGCGCAGCAGAATGCGGATGTCCTCCGCCCCGCAGAGCGGCACGCCATGGGCGGGCACCATGCTCCAGGAGTCGAGCTCGCGCAGCGTGTCGACGCTGCGGAACCACTGCGCCGGATTGCGGTAGCCGGTGCCGCGCAGGCTGTAGAGGTTGGGGAACGACGGCCCCTGGAGCACCTCGGCCGAGAGCAGCATGCCGGGGCCGCCCCAGCCGGCGGCGGACGAGGCCGAAGCCGGCGCCGGGCCGCGGCTCGGATAGATCAGGTTCATGCCGTCCGGCAGGAAGGCGGCGAGCTCGTCGTCCGTCTCGCTGGGCACATAGATCAGCTTCAGGTTCACGCCGGCGGCGGAGAACAGCAATTCATTGGTGAAAGTGCGCGAGGGCATCTGGAAGCTCGCCTTCCCCTCCAGCACCTCGGGGCCGATGCCGTCGTTGATCCGGTTGACGCCGACCCAGTTACCGTACATGTAGGACGAACGCGGATTGATCATCTCGCCGACGACCGTGGCGGTATTGATCACGCTGTCCACCACCTGCTTCTGGGAGACGACCTCGACGCAGTCCTGGCGGCCGATATAGGTGCCGTCCTGTCCCGCGTCATTGGTATCCTCCGGCGCGCAGGCGGGGCGGTCGGCTAAGGCGAGCACTCCCTGGACGCCGGCGGTGTGATCGATATGGTTGTGGGTGTAGATGATCGCCTTGATCGGCAGCTTGCCGTCGGCGTTGGCCTTGATGGCGCCCTTTACCCGGATGGCCTCGAGGGCGACCTTGGCGCTGCCGTCCGAGCCCAGGGTATCGACGACGATCAGGCCGTTGTCCGGACCGACCAGCACGATGGTGTTGGCGAGGTTGAAGCCGACCGCGCTGTATGCCTTGTAGGAGAGCGGAGCGAGCCGCTCCCGGCAGCCCGCCGCCTCCTGCAGGTCCCAGACCTCGGCAGGCCGGAAGAAATTCGAGTGCCCGAGCAGCAGTTCGTTGGCGGGGATCAGCGGCGGCTTCGGCGGCCGGTCGGCGGCCGATGCGGGAAGGGATAACAGCGCCAGAACGGTAGAAATCGTGAGCAGCCTGAAGGATCGTCGGACCATGGAGCTCTCCTCCGGAAAGAGTTATGAAGGTGTTTCACCTCCATAGTGGGAGGAGGAGGGCGGTTATCGCAGGGAGCCTCCGGAGGACGGGATCTGGTGGCCACGGCGCCTTCTGTCGGCGGCCAGGTAGATCCCCAGTCCCACCACATTCGTAATCACGATCAAACCCGAGATCTTGACCGCGAACATCGACCGGCTCTCCACCGGGATGATCGGCACGATCGACAGCGCCACATAGAAGAGCGTCATCAGGAGGCCGGAGAGGGCGCAGGCTTTCAACCAGAGCGGCGGCCGCGGACTGACACCTTTCAGGCCGAGGAGCGGGATGGCGAACATCACGAGATAGGTGAGCGCGTAGAAGACTCCCGAGGCATTCCAGAGCAACTGAAAGGCTTCCTGCTTTCCCACTCCGATCAGACCCACGAGCCCAAGGGCGAGGGTGGCCGCTCCCACGAAGAGGATCGAGTTGACGGGGGTCCTGTAGCGGGCGTGGAGGCGAGTGAACCAGTCCGGGAGGAGCCGGTCCCAGCCCGCCACCATCGGCAGCCGGGTGTTGCCGCCGAACATCACGCTCGACTGCGCGATCCGGATGCACAGCAGGGCCATGATGGTGGTGGTGGCGATGGGCAGCGCGAGCTCGAGGGAGCGGAACCCTTCGCTCAGCACCTGCGGGATGGGCGCGATCAGGTCGATCTGGTTCTGTGGAATCAGCGCCAGCACCGAGCTCGTGCCGAGGATGAACATGCCGGCGATGATCGGCGCCGCCAGCCAGACCGAGCGGGTGATGGCACGCACCGGATCGCGGCACTCTCCGGAGTGAATGGCCACGTACTCGAAGCCGCCCAGCGCGCCGAAGCCCATCTTCCCGAGCAGGTTGAGGCTCATGATCGAAAGGACGGGCATCTCAATCCGCAACGGATGGTAGGCCGGCAGGGTGCCGTGCGCCAGATTCAGCCAGGGGAGGATCAGAATCGCGAGGAAGGTGACGAGCATCAGCACGCCGCCGGCCTTGTGCACCCACTTGCCGACGCCGAGCCCCACGGTCGTCAACAGGACCAGGGCGCCGATCAGGGCCATGCTGACCAGGCCGATGAACCACCTGCTACTCGTCAGCCCTTCGCTGCGGGGTCCCAGGGCATAGCGCAGATATTGCGTGACCTGAAGCCCGATCTCCGAGGTGTTCAGGATGGCGAACAGCCAGAGGTTCCATGCCACCAGAAAACCCAGCAATTCGTTGAAGCCGAGCTTGGCCCACTGGTAAAGGCCGCCTTCGAGCGGCATGATCCGGTTGAGATAGATCACCACCGCCGCCGAGGGGATGTAGAAGAAGAGCATCGCGAGGAGCCAGAGGACGATGTGCGACGGGCCCTGCTTGGCGGCGACGCCGATCCAGGGGAGGCCGACGATGAACAGGATCTGGGTGAGCGCCAGGTCGGTGAGGCCGAGCTCCTTCTTGAAAACGCCGCTGTGTGCCGCGACGCGTTCCTCCTCCCGCCGAAACTCCGCGGTCGCGCTGCTGCCGGACTTTTCTTTCATGATTTTTTCCTACTCATCATAAGGGAACCGGAAGAGGTGCCGCATCTGGAGGCGGTGGAACGCGTCCGGGGTCCAGGCCACCAGCCGGTCGCGGAGCCGGCAGAGCGGGGCGCTCTGCCACTGGCCGATCCAGCCGAGGTGGAAGGCGCGGCGGGAGATGCCCGACGTCCGCGGCCGGCGCAGGGCCTCGTAGCGGCGCAGGGCGGCGGCGGGATCCGGAATCGCGCGCAGGCAGCCGGCAAGGACAACCGCGTCTTCGATGGCAAGGCACGCGCCCTGCCCGAGATTGGGGGTCAGGGGATGGGCGGCATCGCCCAGCAGGCTCACTCTCCCCCTTCCCCAGCGACGTGCCGTATACCGGTGAAGGACATCGGTGCGCAGGATCGCGTTTTCCGGGGTCGCCGCGATCAGCTCCCGGATGGGCGCATGCCAGCCACCGAAGACGCGCAGCAGCGAGTCGCGCAGGACGCCGGGCTCATCTTGGCCGCCGGGGGGCGCGTTGCTGGTGGCGTACCAGTAGACCCGGCCGTGCTCGATGGGCACGATGCCGAAGCGGTGGCCGCGCCCCCAGGTCTCCGAGCTGCCACCCGGGCGGGGAGCGAAGCCCTCCGGGGTGACCGCCCGCCATGCGGTGTAGCCCGCGTAGGGCGGCTCGCCATCGCCCAGGAGCTGCTCCCGCACGCGCGAATGGAGGCCGTCGGCTCCCACCAGCACCGCTCCCTCGACGCGCCGGCCGTCGCGCAACACGAGAGTGACGCCGTCCGGCCGCTCCTCGTAGCCCACGCACTCGCAGCCGGTGTGAACCCCCTCGCGGCCCAGGGCCTGAAGGAGCACTCGCTGGAGCGTGGCGCGGTGCAGGGAGAGAAAGGGGGCGCCGGGCTCGATGTCGCGAGGCTGGAGGCAGGCCAGGAGGGTGCCGTCCGCGGTCCAGAGATGGAGCTTCTCCTCGACGCAACTGGCCTCGGTGACGACGCGGTCGAGCCCGATCCGCCGCAGGGCGAGCACGGCGTTGGGCTGGATCGCGATCCCCGCGCCGACCTCGCGGATCTCCTCCGCCCGCTCGAAGACCTGGACCTCGAATCCCGCCCGGCGCAGGGCCACGGCGGCGGTCAGGCCGCCGATGCCGCCTCCCGCCACGAGGATGGGGCCGTTCGCCGGGTCTCCTATCGCTTCCCCTCCACCCGGAACGGATACCCGCCGATCTCGGACGCGGAGCCGTCCGGCTTCACACCCTCGACGCGCAGGCGGTAGTCGCCGGGCGCGAAGAAGGAGGCGGGGAAGGTGATCATCAGGGCTTCGAGCGCGTTCGGCTCGAGGCCCGATTGCCGGAAGATGGTCCCGCCGCCCGCCTTCGTGATCGTCGCGCGGTAAGCCGCGAAACGGGGGTCGGCGCCGACGTCGACCGCGAGCGCCAGGGCGTCCCCGGCACGGGCGAGATCGATCGTGGCGGGCTTACCGTCGTCGCTCCGCAGGGCGGAGAGGAGGAAGACCGGGGTATTGACCAGTGGACTGACGAGCGGACCGGCGAGGCCGCGCGGCGTCTCCTGAGGCTTCACCTGGGCGATCTTCGCCTCCAATTCGCGCCGCTCCACGATTCGCCGGCTTTCGCTCTCGCTGAGACGATGCTCCAGCTCCTGGCTGGACCGGCGCTGGGCGTCGAGACGCGCTCGCCACTCCTGCCGCTCACCTTGGCCGCCGGCGAGCAGCCAGAGCGCCGGCAACGCGGCGGCTAGAGCCAGGACGGCGAGGGCCGCTCCCCACTGCGCCAGCCCCCGCCGGGCCAGCCAGGCGAACAGCCCCGCGCTCACTACCACGCGGGCCGCGTCCTCGGCCACCAGGGCCTTGAGCCCCTTCTGGAAGCCGCGGGCGAGCTCGAGCTGCTCCATGCACGCGGAGCACTCGACGAAATGCTCCTCGAACCGCGCCTCCTCGTCGGGCGGCAGCACGCCCTGGTGATAGCGCTCCACCAGGCCGTTGCTTTCGATGTAGGTATGGTCCATGAGGTCAGACTCCCCCGCCGCGCGACACTCCCCTCCAGAGTGTGATCAGGATCAGAATTATCGCACCCGCCACCCGCGCGGCTTGGGTCCCGCCGCCGAGCCTCTCCACCATCAGCTCCTTGTAGCGCTGCCGGGCGCGGTGGAGGACGCGGTTGAACTGCAGGCTGGAGAGGCCGTAGTCGGCCGAGATGCGGTCCTTGTCCTCCTCGGCGATATAGAAGCGGAGGAGGATCTGGCGGTCGCGCTCGTTCGCCAGCTCCTGGAGGACCCCGCGGACGAGCATGGCGTTCTCGCGGGCGAGGAGATTCCCCAGCGGCCCCTCGCTGGGCGCCACGGCTTCCAGGACGGCGTCGCTGTCGGCGTCGGTCTTCCGGCGGGTGATCTTGCGGTAGTGCTCGATGGCGAGGCTGCGGGCGATCTGGGCGAGGAAGCCCGGCAGCTTGGCCGGCTCGCGCAGCTCGCCGCGGCGGAGCTTCTCGAGGCCGACGCGGAAGGTGTCCTGGAAGAGGTCCTCCGCCTCGGGCCGGCCGTTGGTGTGGCGGTCGAGGATGATCGCCACACCGCGGCCGTACAGCTCGACCACCCGCTCCTCCGCGCGCCGGTCTCCCGAGCGGACGCGCGCGACCAGCTCCTCCAGCGCTTCGGGGTTTGTCTCGTAGCTGGCCAGAAGCGATGTCCCGTGTGGTCCCGCTTGGTTCCCGCTTGAAAAAATAGTGCGGGCGAATTCTAGCACGCGGCCCGCTGGCTACTCCCCGTCCTTCGGCGCCGGCGGTGGCGGCGGCGTGCCGCTACCCCCCCAGACCGCCATCTGCTCGGGATCGCCGTAGGTCGTCGCCCCGAACAGGTGGGTGTACTGCTGCCCGCCCGGCGTCCAGGTCTGGGCGGCGGAGATGTAGATGTAGAGCGGCTTCTGCATGTAGTACCCCTTCCAGCGGAGCTGGTCCCCGGTCAGGCGGAGCACCAGAGCCTGGTGCGGCGCCGGGCTCGAGTCGGAGGGAGGGTCCGTGGAGAGCTCCACGACGCCGTTCTCGTCGAGGATGGCGAAGCCCACGCAAACCGCGTACTCCTCGGTCAGGAAGGGGGGAATGTCCCCGTACTCGCTGCCGGTGCCGATCAGCAGGGTCGAATCCTTCTGCATCCCATAATCCGTCGAGCCGTCTCGCAAATGGATGTACCAAGTCCCTACGAAGTTCGCGATCTCCATGTTGGTCCTCCCTTTCAATCGGATAGTGGTGTGGAGGCGCGGATCATCGCACCCTGTGTTCAGCGCCAGTCCCCTTCCAGGACGAACGCCGCCCAGAAGTAGGGGTCGCGCCAGCGGCGCTGCTGGCTCACCCAGAGCTGGGCCGCCCGCAGCGCCGCCGCGGGCGGCAGCTTCTCGATCCACAGGCCGCGATAAAACCGGACCATGAGGGAGGCCGTGGCGAGATCCTCCACCCGCCACAGGCTGGCCACGACCCGCGAGGCTCCGGCGTACTGAAAACCCCGGGTGAGCCCGATCAGCCCCTCGCCGCGCACTTCCTTGCCGAGGGCGGTGCGGCAGCCGCTCAGGACGACCAGATCGGCATTGAGTCGCAGATTGTAGATGTCGTGCAGGTGGAGGAAGCCCTCCTGGGGACGGCCGCCTGAATCCACCATGGAAAGGGCCAGCCCCGAGAGCGTCGGGCGCTCGGCGTCGATCACGCCGTGGGTGGCGAAGTGAATGATCTGGAAGTCGCTCAGCCGGTCGCCGAGCACCCGCGGGAGGGCGGCGTCGAAGTCCAGCGCCACCAGGGACTCCCCCCGCGGAGCGAGCGCTGCGATCGCCTCCGCCTCCTGGCGCGAGGCGGGCAGGCGCTCGAAAGCGGGGGGATCTCCCTGAGTGGTCCCGCGCGCGGCCACCCGGGGATCCCGGCGATCGAAGACCGGATCGGCCAGCACGGCGAGCCGCTTCGCCGCCGCCGGGCGCCGCGCCCTCTTCGCCAGCACCCGCCGCTGCACCGCCAGAGCTGAGGCCGAGGGGAGATCGACGACTTCGTGCCGCTCGAGCAGGAGAACAGGTCTCGCCTCTTCGCCGGACGCCTTGCCCGCCGGCAGCGGCAGGGCGCCGAAGGGGATGTACTGCAAGGCGCCGTCCGGCACGATCACCAAGCGCTGACGGCCGAGCCGGCCGGCCACGGGTCCCAGCAGCAGGCGGCCGAGGGCTGCCGCGTCGCTGGCCTCGCGCCGCCGGTTTTCGATGTCGAAGCGGCTCATCTCCTCGTTCACCCGGCGGGCGAGCTCCTCGATGGGGGCGCGGCCGGGCAGCTCGAAGCTCTCGATACGGTCCGGCGTGACGGCCCAGAGATAGCTCCGCTCCTCGCCCAGGGCGTAGGCGAGGAGGAGCGTGTCCGGATCGAGGAGGGCCTGGATCTCGGCGGCGCGCAACGGCTGCGGCTGGGTGAGCGCGGCGAAGCCCGGGCTCCGCTCGCGGATCTCGGCCTCGACGGCGTCCAGCTCCCGCAGCACGGCGTAGCGCTCCTGCTCCAGCGCCGCCTGCTCGTCCGCTCCCTTCGGATGCTCGCGCAGGGCGCGCTCGGTCTTGGCGCTCAGGCGGCGCAGCAGGGAGGTCCGGCGATCGAGCAGCGCGGGGTCCACCCCCTCGCGGACGTCCACGCCGGCTTCGTTCAGCAGCTCGACCAGGGTGCGGGCGCGGGCGCGCTCGCCGGTCTCCAGGGCCGCCCGGTCCCACCCCGCGGCGGGCTCGGCGCGATGACTCTCCATCAGCAGCTCGAGATCGAGCTCGTAGGCCTGATGGCGAAGGGCGGAGTAGGAGGCGCGGAGATCCGGATTGCCGATCCGGGTGCGCAGGGTCTCGAAGATTTCCAGGGCCGTTCCGGCGTGCAGGCGCGCCGCGGCGAGATGGCCCAGGCCGCGCTCGGCCCGGGCGAGCCCGAATTCCGCCTGGGCCTCGCTCGCCCGGTGCCCGGTGGCCCGCGCCAGCCGCAGCGCCTCCTCCAGGCTTTCCAGGGCTCTGGCCGGCTGCCCCGCGGCGAGATTGGCGTCGCCCCGGCTACGCAGGGCTTCGGCCTCCTCAGCCTGGGAGCCGGCAGCCTTGAGGAGCGCGATCGCGTGATCGAAATGGGCGAGCGCCGAAGGGGCGTCCCCCAGCGCCAGGGCCGCGCGGCCGAGTTGGGTCAACGCGATCCCCTCGCCCCAGCGGTCGCCGCTCTCCCGCCGCAGAACCAGCGCTTTCTGCTGGCACTCCAGGGCCTCGC
>Ga0193708_1000096_pt1 | contig 17415 bp, 16 predicted proteins | sample H3c1metaG_FD_160570 | JGI IMG/M metagenome (GOLD analysis project Ga0193708, IMG submission 160570) | Soil microbial communities from a riparian zone of the East river system, Colorado, United States - H3c1 | ecosystem: Environmental > Terrestrial > Soil > Riparian zone | place: USA: East River...
TCAATATAAAAAAAATCAGTTTTGATCTTTGAGTAATTCCGGCCGGCGAGGCCACCGGCCTGGGCATCGGCACGAAGATCAGTCTCATTTTTTTTACTGATCGCATTTACAAGTTCCAGCAAGGTCAGTTCTGCTTCTCCCAATAAAATAAAATCAGCACCTTCATTCAAATACATTTCGAAACGATCAGTAGAATCTGAGCTGGATATAATTACGGTACAACCTTTTTCTTTTGCAAAGCGGATCATTTTAAATGCAGCTTCCCGCATGTTGGTAAGACACATTTTGGTGAGGTAATTGAAGCCATCATCATAGATCACAAAAAAATCCGGCGCCGTTCTTTCCAGGTATGGAATGACCTCTTCGGGTTGTTTTGCAAACATGGTATCAAATAAGCTCGCTTCATAGCCATGTGCTCTTGTAAAAGCCGCCGCATATAATGTCCCAAGTGGTGCATAAGGCTGGCCTGTGGCCCATTGCTTGGGGTCAAATCGCAAAAAATAGGAGTGTGAAAAAAGTATCTTTTTCATTTATTATAATACCGTTCCGGGTGAAAGATTAAGATAACAAACACACTTCATACAGGTCTCATTTTTCGCCATATCCAGATTCTTCCTGAATTCAATGGCGCTTTGGCTGTTTATGATTTTATCAAGCGATTGATCTTTTATATTGCCATAGGGTTCATGAAAAAAACAAGGCCTTACCGTTCCATCGGCTTCTACTACGGCAGATACCCAGGGCGCATTGCATTTTTTAAAAGGCAGATCATTCAGGCCATAAAATGAGGCATAATAAAAATATATATTGTGAATTTTTTCTTTGCTTTCTGCAATGAACTTATTGGCAAAATCATCCTTATAATTAATGAACAGGTTTCTTATTACCGTTCTTAAATTTTCGAGCTCATCTTCTGATAAAAGTATCTCGTGCCTGCGGGGAGCGCTCCATAATTGCGCACGGTTAAAAGCATGACTGCTTACATCGGCGGGTAAAAAACTGATCTGGTCAAGTCCCAGCATTTTGGCATTGTCAATGATCTGCGGCCATACATTATAGTTTAGCCGGTGTATCACAGTCCGTGCCGTGATCTTAAAGCCTGGCTTCAATGTTTTTATTGCACGGATACCATCAGCCATTTTTTTAAATGCGCCGGGAATATTGCGTACCTGGTTGTGCATGACCTCATCACCGTCAAGCGATACGATGATATCATCAACCCACTTAACCAGCGCCTCCGCATTTTTTTGCAAGGTGAGCCCTGTTGACAGCAGGCTGATCTTTATGTTCTCTTTTTTAAGTATTTCGCAAAACCTGAAAAAATTTGTGTTCAGTAAAGCTTCACCTCCCGACATCAGCACCTGTTGCGTTCCCATCTTTTTCAAAGTGCCCATCAACCCCTGTATATCATCTTCTGTTAATTGCCTGAGGTCCTGGTTCCCTTTCCAGATATCACACATCACACACCTGCAGTTACAGGCGCTGTGCGGCATCAGTATCACAATGGGCAATGCACTTATCCTGTGTGTTTGCAGACTGCGGTATCTTTTATAGGTTTGATATGGTGATTGCAGGAGCATTAGCGGTAGCGGTTTTTTATGCTGATCCAGTAAAAGGGATTTTTTTTGATAGATAGTTTGTTCTTCCACGAAAACGGGTGATGCAGGATCTTGTATTGAAAAGTTTCCAGCCCGTTAATGGTATGGTGATAGTAATGATCAGCCATATCTTCAAAGCCCATTGAATTATAATACTTCCTTGTTCTCTGCCTGGCCGCTTCAATTTCCTGGTGCTGGTAAAAAGGAGAATCAATGATATGGATCTCGCCCAATAATGTCAGGTGTTCTATTGCAAGGCCAATGATATGTTTGAGCGAAGGAAAATATTGTAAAGAAGCAGCAAAAATGATCATGTCAAATTTCTTGTCTTTTAAAAGATCACTTTCCAGGCTGCCGGGTATAAAATCCAGCCCTGCTATTTTAAAGAACACCCGCCTGGCCTGTTCCAGCTCTTTGCTGTTAATGTCCAGCCCGGTCACTTGGGCATCAACAGCTTTTGCCAGCTGGGCACAAAGCCAGCCGTTGCCGCATCCTACCTCCAGTATGTTTAAAATGTTATCCTTCTGTTTTATATAGCTCAGCAATGCTTTGCAGGAATGTTTGCGGATCACCCATTCTTTATAATGAGGATGTGTAACATTTATAAAGGGAAGCCTGGAAACGTCGTCATCTTCGTAAAGCCTTCCTTCTTTTTGCCGCAGGCGTGCGTAGAGCTGTTCGAATCCGATAGTTATCTGATCCTGGATCCTTGTATATGTGCCCGGGTTATTCATTTTGCTTTTTCAATTTTGAAAATGAAATTTTTCTCCAGCATGTTTTTTTTACTGTGCACGCAGTTAAGTACAAAACCGTTATTCGCTGCCAAACCGGTTATCATTTCCATATTGCAATCTTCGAAAAGCACCATTATTATTTCTGTGCTGGTATGTATGTAACCTTCCAGGCCGGCAAATAACATAGAAAAGTATTCCCCGTTCTCGCCGCAGAACCATGCGTAGTCCTTTGCGGTCACCGGTTGTTTTTGATAGTAGGGCGGGTTTATGGCAATGATGTCGAATTGCTGCTCTGGAATTTTATCAAAAAGGTCAGACAATATAACCTTCATCTCCACATTATTTTTCCTGCTGTTCTTTTTAAGTGATTCCACAGCTATTGCATTGATATCTGTTGCGGTCACCTTTGCGCCCTTCTTTGCAGCAACTATCGATATGAGCCCGCTTCCGCAACCCAGCTCTAAAAAATTCTTTTCGGGTAATGGCAGCGTACTGATGTATTGCAACAACAATTGTGTGCTGAAAAAAAATCCCGGGTGAAATACTTCCGGTGGTATTTCCAGGTGAATATCTTTGTACCGGTATCGCCTTGTCCTGGAAAGATATTTTATAAGCAAAGGCCTATAAGTATTGGCTACGATATGTTGTAATGCGGTTCTCAAAATCCTTCAGTTTCGGGTTGCCGGTATTTAAAAAGTCTTTGCATCATCTTGATCTCGTAAGGGAACCTGTTCCAGTTCATTTTATAGCGTACAGAAGAAAGCAGCCTTAGTAATTTTACCCGGGGCGGGGTGAGTTTGATGTCCGTAACGGTCGGGTAATGGCCATTCAGTACGGTCTCAAAATCTTTTATTTTTTTTACCATGTATGGTTTCAGCCAGGGCGTAAGCGGGTTGCGATGCAGGTCAAAGCTTTCCCATTGCGGAGTTGTCCAGTCATCCAGCGTTTGCGGAAAATGAAAGCCTGCTTTCACCACATCCTTTGATAATTGCGAACCTTCGGTAGGCACCGGGCTGTACACATAAATGATGATCTCGGTCTTTGGGTTTATCTGTTTTATCTCGCGGATGAACCGGATATCGAAATCAATTTGTTTATTCACTTCTTCTTCTGTAGCAGCAGGTGTGCCCACAACAAATGAATACTCGGGGATGATGCCAAACTTTGACATCCTTGCAGCAAAGCGTTTTATTTGTTCACCGGTTTGTGTACCGCCCTTATCCATTTTTTTCAGCATCTCATCGTTACCGCTTTCGGCGCCGTGAAATATCATTTTACATCCTGCTTCATGCATGAGCGCAAGAGTTGCATCCTCGTACTTATCGATCGTATCAATTCTTCCTTCACCCCACCAGACAAGCCCCTCTTTTTTTATAAGCTTTGAGAATTCTACAACTCTTTGCTCGGATACAAAAAAATTACTGTCGTAGAATTCCACGGCATCAATGCCATACTTTTCTTTCACCTCTTTTATATCATCATATATTTTTTGTGCCGAGCGGCCCCGCCATCTTGCGTTGTAAATGGGAACAACGCCGCAAAAGGCGCATTTGAACGGACAGCCCACACTGCTGTGGTAAGCAAAGGTCTTTGTTCCCAGCACCGACTTGCCGATGTATTTTTTCATCGGGTAAAATGAATCCAGTTTTTCGTAGGGCAGGGGGGGCAATGCATCCTGGTCGTAGAGCTCATCTTTTTTTGTTTTGATGATCTTATCATTCTCTTTGAAGATCAGGTTCGGGATATCATTAAGGGCGGAATTATTTTCAATGGCATCCATCAGCATCGGGAAGGCAACATCACCGGGCCCATAAATGATATAATCGATATAACCGGAGGCCATGGATACCTGGCTATGGTTAGAAGCAAAATATCCACCCCAGACAATTTTTACATGCGGGTACTTTTTCCTGATCTCCCTGGTAAAAGGTATGGCTTGTTTTAATTGAGGGCCCGGCATTACCGTACAGGCAAAAACCTGGTAATTGCCGGTGTCCAGATAATTCAATATGACTTTCAAAGGCTCATTTTCCAGGTTGCCGTCAACGATCGCATAATCATATTTTCCATGGATGGAAGCGGCAATGGAGAGGATGGAATTAGGCACCCTGGCCTTGGTTTCGGCAGCACGGGGATTGAATAACAAGACCTGGTTCATCTGGGCGATAAATTTAGTGTAATGGCTTATTATTCAAATCGGGTTAACGCAGCAAATAGTTGCCCCCGGCCCCGTTTTTATAGCGCCATGTGGCATAGGCATTATGAATATGGGTCAGGGTAGCCGTTTGAGGCTGTATTTCCAGCCTGGCGAGGCTCTTAAAGAGGAAGATCTTATGAATGCCATGGGTGAAGGAATCCCGGAGGATCAGTTCCCGGTACGAAAGGGTATGTTCAGGTAAAGGCATTTTAAAATTTGCCGAAATTAATTGTGAAAAAGGGAAATTTTCCGGGGACTTTAATTCCTGCATATGATTTTTTCCCAGGGCATATACCATTTTATAAGCGTCAGCATGTATTTGGGAGATCAGCAGTTTTCCCGCTTTTTCCACCTGCTCACAGGCCTTACCGCCAATGCGAAGTGAAATGACATAATACTGTTCGCCCGCCTGGCCGTTAAGGTCGCTTGGAAAAAGGTTGAAGAGCCCATTATCAGCCACCGTGATCAATGATATTATTCTTGGAACAGCATAAGCGATCTGTACCTGCTTATACAGGTTGTTGTGCAGAAAAATATTTCCCGGTTTTTTGTTGTACAACTCATTGCTTAAGCTGATGATAAGCTGATTGTAGGCGGGAAGGAAAGAATGCTTGCCACGGATGCCTTCATAATATAAAAGATCACTGTTGTTCACAGGGTCCTGTGAACCGGTAACCTGTTTCTTTATTAACCTTAACTCAAGCAAAGCGAGGGCATCCTTTTTTGAAAAAATATCGTTTGGTTGTAAAAGATGATGACTGAAAATAAGTTGGAGAGATTCCGGCAAGCCGGGATCGGGAAAAGCAAAAACCACCGGGCAATAGCCTGCAAACAGGTGATGGTTTGTAATATCTTTAATGACCTGTTTATTGTTAACAAGATAAACATGAAGTGGCTGAAGAAATGATTCTTTAGCAAAACAAAGATATTCCTGTGGATAATGAAGCCCGTTGAGTTTGTTTAATATCTTTTTTACAAGCTTCATATTTAAAAATAAGAAAAATATTTTTGCAGCCGGTAGAATAATCAATATGTTCAGCTCAGGTAATACAATAGTTAAGCTCCGCAACAGGCTGGGTGGATTATCACGTGATGCCGGCTGGCATCTCGGGTTAAATCAATCATTTATTAAAAATGCGAGGGGTGCAAGAATACTGGTTTATCATGGCATCTGCCAGGATAACCACCTGCAGTATAATACCCTTTTTGTGAAGCTGAAAGCATTTGAATCACAATTACTCCTGTATAAAAAATATTTCAACCTGGTTTCACTCGATGATTATTATCACCGGCGTGTTAAAGATAACAGGTTTAACATCTGCCTTACATTTGATGATGGCTATGCTAATAACTATAAATATATTTTACCGCTGCTGGAACAATACCAGGTACCTGCTACTTTTTTTGTAACGGGCATCCGGGATGCGGGGTATGATATTTTATGGAATGATGTATTGAGTATGGCGTATAAACACGGACCCGGAAAAATTTCTTTTAGAAAAGAAGCGTTTATCAAAAGGAAGAATACAGGATACATATCTTCCTTAACAGGAAAAAGGCTTGATGAACTGCTGCGGTTTACGGAGTTTGATGCTAAAGCAGAGATGATAGAATTGCTGGGCTCGTTTAAGCATAAGGCACAAAACGATTACTGGTTGCAGATGACACCCGAAGAGATTAAGTTATTGTCTGCCAGCAAATGGGTTACTATAGGAAACCATAGCTACTATCATAACGACCTCGGAAAAATTTCTGCCGCTTCGGTAAGAGAAGACATTACCCGGTCAAAACAGTTGCTTGAAAAGATCACCGGCAAAGAAATAAGAGCTTTGGCCTTTCCTTATGGATCTTATTCAGCAGAGGCTGTTAATGAGGCAAAGCATGCAGGATATTCGCAGCTATTGGCTACCAAATTTCTTTTCCCGGCCGATGTGCGTGATACAACCCTGCGGGAAAGACTTACTATAAATCCATTTATATCGAACATCAATCAAATGCATGCCAATATCAGCGGAAATTATAAGTAACACCCGAAGCGAATATTCGATTTCCCGGTTGAACAAGAACAACCTGGCTGATGTGGCGAAACTGCACACAGCAGTTTATGGAACCGTAGTTGATCATTTGCCAAAAAAATATGACACGGCTTATACAGGCGTGGAAGATGTTGGATTTATAGCTTACAATAAAGAGAATCTGCCTGTGGCTTACTACGGGGTTATTCCCTGTTTTATAGAATATGGAAATATGATTATACTGGTAGCACAATCGGCCGATACAATGACAGATCCGCAGCATCGTTACAAAGGGTTGTTCGTTGAGTTATCTAACATGACCTTTGACCTATGCAGGGAACTTGGTATACTCCTTATCTTTGGCTTCCCCAACCAGAATTCCTACCCGGCTATGATCAAACATCTTGGGTGGATAGAAACAGAAAAGATGAACCGGTTTACAATTACCGTAAACACGATTTTGGGAATGAGCCTTTTCCAGGGTAGAGAAAAAAGTCATGGCCGGATATTGAGTAAGCTGCTTTTACCGGAAAAGGGTCTACGTAATTCTATTGTAGAAGACGGATATGCCGGCATTTACAGGGATGAAGCTTACTATCAGTACAAAACTTTTGAAAAAACTTATGTAATAAGTCTGGGAGTAGTTGACCTTTGGATAAAAACAGGTAAGGAATTGGTGATTGGTGATATCAGGTTAACAGAAAAAAATAGTGAATATTTTTTTGACCAGGTCAAAGCGCTGGCAAAAAAATTAAACCTGGGTAAAATATCTTTCCAGGTTTGTAGCGGTTGCCGCCTGCATGACCTGTTTGCCAGCCACTATGAAGGCATTCCTTCTTTTCCTGTCCTTTTCAAAGATTTTGGATCGGGATTGCCACTTGAAAAAATTAAATTCACATTTTCAGATATTGATATCTTTTAAATGAAACTTATTTTTACCAGCTATGTCAGCACATCTGAATATTACGAGCCCCGGGAGTGGCTGAAACGTATTGATGCATATACGGGAATTCTTGAAAGCTTGAGCAGTGACCATACTGTGATTGGAATTGAAAGGATCAACTATGAAGGAGAGTATGAACAAAATGCTGTTCAATATTTTTTCATAAGATTGAACAGGAAAACCACCCTCTTCCCATTTCGTATGCATCGCCTGGTAAAAAGACTTCAGCCGGATATCGTATTTATCAATGGGCTTATTTTTCCTTTGCAGGTAATACAGTTAAGGTTGAAATTAGGTAGAAGGATAAAAATAATTGTAATACACCGGTCGGAAAAACCATTCAAAGGAATAAAAAAATACCTGCAAAGACTGGCGGACAAAGCTGTTAGTGCCTACCTCTTTACTTCTTCTGAATTTGAAGAACAATGGATTGAAAATGGAAATATAGATCAAAAAAAAATTCATGAGGTTATACATGCGTCTTCTGTTTTCTGCCGTACAGACACGGCTGCGGCCAGGTCAGGCTTATCTATTGATGGGTCGCCCGTATTTTTATGGGTAGGCAGGTTGAATGCCAATAAAGATCCGCTTACTGTAATAAAGGGCTTTACTGCTTTCCTGTCGTTTCAACCCACGGCAAAATTGTATATGATCTATCAAACTGAAGAACTCTTGCCTGAGGTGAGCAATTTGATCGAACAGGATGGAAAAGCCATGCAATCGATAAGCCTGGTTGGAAAAATTCCACATCAGCAATTACAGGCATGGTACAGCAGTGCAGATTTTATCATTTCCGGTTCACATTATGAAGGTGGCGGCATTTCTGTTTGTGAAGCTATGTCATGTGGATGTGTGCCTGTTGTAACGGATATTATTTCATTTCGAAAAATGACCGGTCCGGGTAAATGTGGACTGCTTTATGAACCTGGTAATGACGCAGCGCTTTTAAAAGCATTATCACAAACCCGCGAATTAGATTTAGAGGAAGAAAGAAGAAAAACATTGCAGCAATTCAATGAAGAACTTTCTTTTGAAGCGATCGCAAAAAAAATAAACAGGGTCATCAACTCATGCTGATATCAAATCCCAAAGTCAGTATTATCATGCCTACCTGGAACCGGGCTGCCTGTATCATCGAATCTGTTGAAAGCGTTCTCAGTCAAACCTATCAAAACTGGGAATTGATCATTGTTGATGATGGATCCCAGGATAATACAGCCGAACTCATTTCACAAATAACAGATCCCAGGATACAGTTTTATGAAGCAGGGAAAATAGGGATAGGGATCAGGCTTAAAAATATAGGGATAGAAAGGTCTGATGGTGATTTGATCGCATTTTTGGATTCGGATGATCTATGGGCACCCTCAAAACTTGAAAAGCAGGTGGCTGTTTTTTATGAGTATCCCGAAGCCGGATTTTCTCTTACCGGAGGCTATAATTTCAGGGAACGGGAAAAGCCTTTGGAATATTTTTATAAACAAAGAGAAGGGTTTAAGTATGGTAATATTTTCATTTCTTTTTTTACATCTGAAGCTTCTTTATTGGTTCCGTCGTTAATGTTTGGGAAACAGTGCCTGCCTGTGATACGGCAGTTCACAGAGACCAACCCATCATCAGATGTTGATTTCTTACTTGGCCTCGCACTTAATTTTAAAGCTGTTATTTTATATGAACCGCTTTTATACCGGCGCCTGCATGATGGCGGTTATAGTATCATGAATTGGGAAAAAGGTTATTTAGAAGGGATCCAGGTTATCAATGCATATAAAAATAAAAAACACCTGCCATCCAAAATAGCAAAGGATGCCTTGTTCAGGCTATATATAAATTATGGAGAAAAATGCCTGCTGTACAAGAAAAGAAAAATGGCGATCCGTATTTTTTTAAAAGCCTGGGCCAATAAGCCATTCAGCATTGTTCCTTTAAAGAAAACAGGGAAGGCTGTTTTGAGATACCTGAAAAATAGCTAGCCCCTCACGCCAAATAATGCCATCATTTTTTTTACTGTATCACCCATCGGGAAAGGGGTAAGGCTTTTATACAATGATTCCGGGTTTTTCAAAATATCAATTGCTTTTTGAGCCATTGCTGCCTGGTCATGTACAATATGCCAATGCTGAATGTCCCTGTTCATAGGCCTGCAAAAACTGATCACCTGGCAGCCTGCATACAGGGCTTCAATACATACAACGCCAAAACCTTCGTAAGATGAAGGATGAAGAAAAACTTTTCCTCTTTGCATACATTGCAACACTTCAGGATGCGACAGTTCTCCGGCAAGGATGATATTTGACTCCAATCCGTAAGCAGTGATAAGTGTTTTCAATTTATTTTTTTCAGGGCCATCACCAATCAGCATCGCTTTTATGCCGGGCATTTGTTTTTTTATTTCGGCTATAGTGATAATAAAAAACTCATATTGCTTTAATGGGATCAGCGACCCTGCCGCAATAATATCAATGTCTTTAGCTTTTATGGGATTTACGAATTGCTTTGCATCAATCCCAGGGGGTATTACAAATTGTGGCCTGGTGCCGTGATTTATTTCAAATTCATTTTGTATAAAATCAGATAGTGCGATCAATTCATTTTCTTTCAAACGTAGATACTTTATATACTTATTTCCTTTCTTCGCATCCTGTCCCAGTATCCAGCAATAATGCCTTATGTTATTCTTACCAGTAAATTTTTTCCCTACCCAGGCACATTCGCCATGCCAGAAACTTAAGATGCCTGCTATTTTATTGTTTTGGCTGATCTCTTTTAATCTTGCATTCAATACACGCCTGAGCCACAACCTGGCCAAACCGCCTTTATTTTTTCCATTAAAACTGCTAACCGTTATATCAAACCATTTATAAGTTTCTTTTAAGTAAGGATATTGAAAACTCAGTACAATGATATCCAGGCTGGGAAAGTTTTCTTTTATAGTTCTTACCAAACGCTGTTGCATGGGCAGGCAGGTAGTATCGCCTTCAGATCCTGGAAAGCCCGGCGTAAGAATAACCAGTGTATCATTTTCACTATTCATCCAGCGAAATAATTTTGTTACAATAAGAGAGGCTTTTTTTATCGTGGGTGATCATCACAACCGATTTGCCGGCAGCAGCTAATTCCCTGAAATGTTCCAGTAAAGTGTGTGCAGCATCTTCATCCAATTCATTAAAGGGTTCATCCAGCAGGATAAGCGATGCATTCTTGTAAAGCGCCCTGGCTATGGCGATCCGTTGCTGCTGGCCGCCGCTTATATTCTTACCATTCTCTGTAATTATCTTTTCAAGCCCTTCAGGGAATTTCACTATCAATTTATCGAGGCCCGAAATATGCAGGGCATATTGCAAATGCTCAGTGTTGTAATACTCTTCTTCCAAACTAATATTCCTTAACAGGGTATCATAAATAAAAAAACTTTGCTGTCTTACATAAGCTATGAATGGCCAGTAGTTTTTCAGGTCGTCGCTGTTAACCAGCTTATCATTAACAAGAACTTCACCGGTTGCAGGGGGTAAAAAACCAAGCAGTAAATTCAGTATGGTTGTTTTTCCTTTACCCGATTCCCCGGTAATACCTATAAAATCGCCTTTATTAATGGCAAGCGAAAAATGCTGTAATACAGGCTGGTCTTTGTATTGAAAACTGATATTTTTTAGCTCGATCGATCTGAAATCATCAAGAAGTTTGTCCCCGGGCTGCTGTTCTCTTGTTTTTTTAATTTGTTCCAGGTCATGAATTGAAAATTCATAAGCTTTTATCTGCCCACTCACATTTATTACTTTAACGATACCGGGTATGATCTTATATGCAGCTGCCATAAAAGCGCCAATGGTTATCAGCATGGAGCTGTCATTATTACCCGTCCATTTGGCAATAACAATTAAAATAAATAATCCAAGCACGGCAAATATCTCAATGATACGGGCGGGCATAGTTTGCAGTGACATCGAATCAAACAAATGGGTACTGAACTTTTTGCGGACATTGATAAAGCGTTGCAGAAAAAAACCGTTGCGGTTATAAATATTACTTTCTACATATCCTTTCAGCGCATCCATTACGTACTGGAATGATCTTTCATTACTTGCCTGGATCTGCTGTTTAGCAAGGGTAAGCCGGTTTTTTACAAACCAGAACACAATAATTACCGGGGGCAGTAATATTAAAAGCAGCAGCAGGAATAGTTTTGCATTAAAGAGGATGATGGCAATCATAGCGATCAGCATAAGCGATAGCTGGGTAATAATTTGCTGAATGCCGGAAAGCATATACTGGCAAAATTCAAAAGGCCGGAGACAGATATTGCGGATATGGGCTGATGAATCTGTATTAACGAATTCGGCAAATGCAGCCTGCTGATAATTTACCAGGTTGTTCTGTGAGATCCGTATAGCAACCTTGCTGATAAATGTAAACCAAGCCCGGGAAATAATAAAGCCTGATAAATTTTTTATACCAAACAGCAGCAGGAAAACTGCGATGAGCAAAACAGAATCCCTGTTGACCAGCCAGGCAGGCAGGAAGGATAAATTAGCGGGGGAAGCAGGTTGAATGTAAAACTGTATGATCCACAATAAAAAGGCAAGCGAAAGAATATCAAGTACACTGATAAAAATATCCAGCAATAGTAAAATGACAAATTGTTTTTTTTCTTTTTCGTCAAGAACTGCCAGTGTATTTTTTAAAATATGCTTCAAGTATAGAAATGCTCTTTTTGGGGCACTGTTATCAAAGTAAAATAATTTGAAAAGTAAGGAATGTGGGTTACATACCCAAGGTTTTACAAATGGTGCGGTAAAGAATTACGATATCGAGCTTTGGTGACCAATGACGGGTATAAAAAATATCCATATTTACACGGGCTTCCATTTTTTGCAGACTTTCAACAGGGCCGATATAACCCAGTATTTGGGCCAGGCCTGTAATACCGGGCTTTACCTTGTGCCGGAAAGCATAGTTCCTGATCAGTTCATCAAACTTTATGTTATCGCTCACCATGTGTGGCCTCGGCCCGATTATCGACATATCTCCCCATAATACATTAAAGAACTGGGGGAGTTCATCCAGGTAATAGCTGCGTAAAAACCTGCCTGCCGGGGTAATGCGCTTGTCATTTTTTCGGGCAGGTAAAATATCGGCGTCTGCATTTTTATACATCGACCGGAATTTTATGCAGGTAAACAATTCGCCATTACGTTTGTTTCTTTTTTGAAGAAAAAAAACCGGGCCGCGGGAGCTTAACTTTATTATGACAGCAATGAGCGGTATGAGCCAGGATAGCACCGCAAGGATAAAAATGGCGGATAAAAAAATATCAACGGCTCTTTTTAAGGCACGGTTAAAACCCTTGTCCAGCGGCTGAATCAGAAACGGGGTAGTATTGAAGTTAAGGATCTCGGCAAATTCATGCTGCAAATGAAAATACGGCGCTGTACCTGTCAGGGGATCAGCTTGGTTTATTAATTTCAGTTTCGGGATCAAAGAAAAGCCAGCCGGGTTAAGTTCTTTTTTCATGCCTTGGTTTTCAAAATATAAATCGGGGAATGAAAGAAAAGGGTTGCCCGGTCAATTTTAAAAACCATTATTTGACCGTTAAATAAAAGGATTAATTTCATAGCTGTTTGATTGAACAGGTTAACCGATAATATGTTTTCAGTTACTGAAAAAAATGAAGATGGGTTTGATAAGGTCGTACTCAGGGATGAGCGGTCTCAGACAAGTGCTGAACTGGTACCCGCGTGCGGGGCCATTCTTCATTCCTTTACTGTATTACATGATGGTGATATGCTGAATACGATCGATAATTATAGTTCCGCAGCCGATTTTAAAAAAAATGTAACAGCACAGGGCTTTAAAAGCTGTAAGCTTTCGCCTTTTGCGTGCCGCATCAAAAATGGCAGGTACCGCTTTGCGGGAAATGAGTATGTTATCGAAAAATTCATGCTGGGTGAACACGCTTTGCATGGTTTATTGTTTGATGTTCCGTTCGTAGTTACAGACCAGCAGTCGGATGAAGAAAAAGCAAGCGTTACATTGTTGTATGAATACACGGCAACGGATAAGGGATATCCATTTAAATATGACTGCCGTGTAACTTATGAACTAAGAAAAGATAATTCGCTGGACATTATTACGGAACTGGTCAACAGGGATGAAGGATTGATACCGGTGCAGGATGGCTGGCATCCTTACTTTAGTTTGGGCGGAAAGATCGATGACCTGCAACTGGAATTTCAAAGTAGGGAAATAGTGGAGTTTGATGAGGGCCTGATACCAACAGGAAAATTATCACACTATGAAGAATTTGGTTCACTGAAAAAGATAGGGGGCGCAACATTCGACAATTGCTTTACCCTTGATCTTACCGATCCGATAGCTATCGGATGCCAGCCATTGTGTGTGTTGAGGGATGCAAAGAAAAAATTGCAGGTGGAAATTTACCCCGATGCATCATATCCTTACCTGCAGATCTACACACCGCCGCACCGAAACAGTATTGCTATTGAGAACCTGAGCGCTGCCCCCGATGCTTTTAATAACGGGATGGGGCTCACCAGCTTAGTTCCCGGTGCAACGGTCGTTTTCAAAACCACTTATAAGATCACTGCTTTAAATTAACTGCATGAATGCTCCCGCTGAAAAAGTATTGAATTGTTTTAAAGAAAATTTTCCTTCAACCCCTGAAATGTATTTTTCACCGGGGAGGATAAACCTGATAGGCGAGCATGTGGATTATAACGATGGCTTTGTAATGCCTGCCGCCATTAATAAGGGGATCTATTATGCTGTTGCAGCAAATCATAGCGATGATATTAATTTTTATGCCATTGACTACAATGAAAAATTTTCAGTCAATATCAATGATATTAAAAAGACCGAAGGCTGGAAAAATTATGTGTTGGGTGTTGTTCATGAATTTTTACTGGCAGGTAAGCCAGTAAAAGGATTTGATTGTGTTTTTGCAGGAGATATTCCACAAGGTTCAGGTATGAGTTCTTCTGCCGCAGTAGAAGGTGGGCTGGCCTTTTCGCTCAATGAAATTTTTAAATACGGCTTAAGCAGGACTCAGCTGGCATTGCTTTGCCAGCGGGCAGAACATAATTTCCCGGGAGTTAAATGCGGCATTATGGATATGTATGCCAGCCTTAACGGGAAAAAAGATCATGTGCTGTTACTGGATTGTAAAAATATCAGCCACCAATATTTCCCTTTGATACTGGATGGCTATAAGGTCGTTTTGATGAACAGTAAAGTGCATCATTCACTGGCAGGCAGTGAATATAATGTGCGGCGGAAAAGATGCGAAGAAGGTATGCTGATCCTGGAAAGCAAATTAAATATTAATTCCTTCCGGGATATTAATGATGTAATGGATATAGCACCCTATGAAAAAATAATGGGCGCAGAGATCTATGACTGTTGTAAATATATTGTTGAGGAAATTGCAAGAACAAAAAAAGCCGCTGAACTATTACAGCAAAATGACCTGGATGGCTTCGGTAAACTGATGTATGAAACGCATGAAGGATTAAGCAAGCTATACAAGGTAAGTTGTGTGGAGCTTGATTTTTTGGTGGAGCAAGCCAGGCAGGATGAAGCTATTGTTGGCGCAAGGCAGATGGGCGGCGGCTTTGGCGGTTGTACCATTAATATTATAAAAGAGAATGCAATAAATGACTTTATAGAGCAGGCCAGCCTTGCTTATGAAAAACGGTTCAACATATCGCCGGAAGCTTATGTTGTGGAAACAAGTGACGGGACAGGTAAAATAAAAGAGATATCCAACCAGTAATATTTCTTTCATCGCTGCTCATCTGCAGTTTAGTTTGTTCAGGGTCCTATTTTGTTATCGGTTCGTTCAGGAACTTATTTATCAATGAAACTGTCGCCGCAATCAAAATGCTGTCATGCGGAGCTGTCATTTCACCGATATAATCTCCATGTCCGCCGGGAATAATTGCAAGTCGTGAGTTTGAGATCAGGCGGTGCATTTCAGCAACATGTTCAGGGGTTGTAACATCTTTGTCACCAATGATAATAAATGCCGGTGATTTGATCAATCTCATTTGCTCTTCTAAAATGTCGGGAAAGGATTGCATCCTTGCCACATCCCTCTCATACATCCGGTGAAGTGCATTCGTGTCGGGATTTATTTTTAAATATTCGTCCTTATATGGCTGTGGCATACCTTCAAAGGTTGCCTTAGACATCATCTCCCAAAACCAGCCAGGGGCATCTGCCTTTTTATAAAAAGCAGAAGCTACAATTATTTTATTAGCCATTCCAGAATGCCGGATAGCAAATTGAAGTGTGGTGCTTGCCCCGTTGCTGAAACCAAAAATGTCGGCTTTGTCAATGTTTAGTTGTTTTAACAGCTCTGCGATGTCGTCCGCATCCTGCTGAAAACTTAAAGGCCTGTCGATGTCTGCTGTGTGTCCATGTGCCTGCATTTCCACCGCTATTACTCTATGGGTTTTTGCAAAGTCATGTAACACCCTTCCGAAAGTTGTCTGAATGGTAGAGCCACCCCCATGAATTAAAACAAGTGCTGTGCCTGATCCGTGAATTTCGTAATACATTTTAAGTCCGTTCACGGACGCATAGCCGCTTGTGCTGTCCTTTTTAGTTTCGTAGCCTGTTGTTGTCTGGGAACTCATTGTCTGAATTATTACAGCTTGAAATTATCAACGCTGCCATGATTATTAAAAAGGTTGATTTGATCATTGTCATTTTTTTTACGCTGCCCGTTGAAATTTGCAGACACCCAGGCATTGCGGCTAATATTAAGACTTGCGTTCGGCGCACTATAAATTATTATGCTTGTTTTGGCACACGATTTTTATTTATCATATTCCGAAGGACAAAAATAATTACCCCTGTTAGAAAAGAAAAAATGAGCATGCTACCAATATGACTATCAAAAAAATTCATAAAGCTTCCGCCCAGCTTGGTTCCATCAATGCTATTATCCATTTTTGAAATGTCAGTGTTTGGCCTTAGCGTATGCGTCTTATCAAAAAGTAAGCAATTATTATGGAGCAGCACAGTGCTTGTTGTTTCCGGATCGGGACGGTAATTCTCAAATCGCCAGGTCCCGAATACATGAATGCTATAAAAAAATAACATGCTTAGAAGAATTCCCATTGCTATAGAGCGTACAAAGGATCTTGCTGTAGATTCGCTTTTCAAGTCATGATATGTTTTGATGTCCAGGTTGTTAAAGTAAAGCGGGTTTTGTCAAAAAATATTAGTGACAGAAATTCTTCCGTCAACGTTTTTATAAAACATCCACTACTCATTTATTATCGAGTTGTTCTGCCAACCCGATGAGTAGCCCTTCGGTTCCGCGAATGTAGCAGAGCCGATACGAGTCTTCGTACTGAACAACTTCGCCAACGAGCTGAGCGCCATGCTTGCTGAGCCTGGATACCATCTCGTCAATGTCTTCAACAGTGAACATGACGCGTAGGTAGCCGAGAGCATTCACAGGAGCCGTACGATGATCTGAGATAGCAGGCGGGGTGAGAAATCGCGAAATCTCGAGCCGGCTGTGGCCATCGGGGGTAACCATCATAGCAATCTCAACGCGCTGAGAACCCAGTCCGGTAACGCGACCAGCCCATTCACCTTCAACAGTCGCTCGCCCTTCGAGCTTCAGGCCTATCTCTGTGAAAAAAGAGATGGCGTCATTGAGGGATTCTACAACGATGCCGACATTGTCCATTCTTAGTAATTTATTTTTTGCCATAGTTTTATCTCCTTATGTTCACGAACTTTTGTTTTACAGGATCTAACCAAAAATACATTTCTTTAATAAATTGTAGTTCCCATTCAATGAAAAAGGCCAAAAAAAGCCTTTGCTCTTTCTTTTTGATGCTATGGCAACCACCGGCGACTAATAACCTAAAACCACAGCCCAGTTATTGCAGCT
>Ga0193708_1000097_pt1 | contig 17406 bp, 16 predicted proteins | sample H3c1metaG_FD_160570 | JGI IMG/M metagenome (GOLD analysis project Ga0193708, IMG submission 160570) | Soil microbial communities from a riparian zone of the East river system, Colorado, United States - H3c1 | ecosystem: Environmental > Terrestrial > Soil > Riparian zone | place: USA: East River...
AAATTTATCTAATGACTTTCTTCGGTCCTGCTTTCTTCACTACTTTTTGCGAGCAAAAAGGCGGTTTTCTTGTTATTGTCTTCGATTTACTCACTTCTCTTAGTTCTTTTATTGCTTTTGTATGTAATTTCTTATCATTTAAAATTGATGTAATAACTTCTGATTTTGTCAGTCTTTTCTTAGGAACACTAGGTTTTACTCCAATATTTTTTCCTAATTTTATTACGAATTCTGCTTTCATATTGTCTAATTTTGTCTTTAAAGTTTTCGATTTTCCATTAGTATCATTTTTATTTGATTTTGAACCTCCTTTCTGTACTCGTCTTTTGAATTTTTCAGGTAATTCATCTTCGTCTTTTTCTTCTGTTTTAATTATTAATAAATCTCTAATATTCTTCTTAGGAATATTCTTCTTAGGAATATTCTTCTTAGGATTTTGTACTATTGGTTTTTTAGTAATTATAATTTTTTTGATATTTTTTGTAGGATAATTTTCAAGATCGTTTTTGATTGATGAAATTAAATCATTATAATTTTTTTCTTCATTTTCATCATCAAATTTATAAATAGAATTAAAGTCATTTGTAAATTCATCTTTAACTAAGTTAATAGATTCTTCACTAACTTTAGGGATTTCTGTTTCGAGATTGTTGGATAGAATTTTATGTAAATTGTTTTGATACATAGATTTATAAAGTATATGTTTTCCGTGTTTTATCTCATTTTCTTGGCTTCTTAAATCTGGATATCTTAACATTTCACTTGTCTCATCGTTAATCATGGAATCTATCATTGATAAACCTAATAAACTTATATTTGTCAATTCATTAATCTTATTATCCATTATATAATTAATAATAAGATTATTTAATCCTTCATCATTCTATTTTTATACAATGTTTTCCTGAAGAATCCTAATTTTATATCTATTTGTTGATTGGCGGATATTGTCATAGGAAATAAATTTCCATCCAAATCTTGCCAAAAAACTTTTAAGTCTAATTTTTGCAATGAATTATCACCAATTAAATCAACTAATCTGTATTGAGCATCTGGTAAATAAAAAGCAATTGTTCTCGAAGTTCCGGCACTTCCCTCGATATTTGGAATAAAATCTGACAAAATTGGGTATGAAACATTTAAATCTGTTGATTGATTAATTGCTGGAATAGATTCTGCAACAATTGGAATTGTATTCGTAGAAATTATAAGTTTTCTCAATGATGTCCAATATTGTAGTGACGAATATTCTTGTTTAACTCTGTAAAAAATTATTGGTGATTGAGTTGGTTGTGCTGTAGCATTTGGTGGTAAGATAAAATTCGCTGGATAAAAAATTTTATCAGGACTCGGTGACGTTAATAAAAATTGAAAATCTCTACCATTTGGTTGATCAAATCCAATGAATGAGAAATCAAAAGCGTCCAGATAACTCTTCAATAAAGAATTAATAAATATTGTTGGTACATCAGTCAATGGTGCTGTTAAATTTGCAAAATAAATTGGATAGATAAGTGATATTAAATTTGTCTCAGCATCTAAATAGAAGTATGGTAAATTTGGATTAATTAATGGTGGTGTTGGAGGTGCTGGTAACGCCGCTAAAATTCCAGATGCTGTTAATACCGTTCTCAATGCTACATTTAACATATCAATTAATACTTGATATGAATATACATAGTAATAAGGTGTCACTACTTGTGTTAGTTGATCTTGTATTGGTGCTGGATATACAGTAGGATTTCCTCTAGAAATATAATCCAAATTTACATAATAATCTATTCCTAAATATCTAACTCCTAATAATAATGGTGTTAAATCAGGATCAGGACCGGGAGGAGTAATTGCTAGAAATTGATTAGGAACAATCGGCATAATAAAGAGAGGAATTGTATCTAAAGGAATAGAAAATCTTATGACAGAACAATAATAATCAGAACATTTGTTTAAAATTGGTATTGTTTTCGTAGTATTATATTCAGCATATTGAGGCGCAGTGCCTATCAGATATGGTATATTATTTGGAGGTGGAGGTGGTATTTGTGGATAAAATGTAACTAAATTATTATGATCTATTACAACATTTAAGTAAATATTATCATTTTCATTATCATTATTCACAAATCTAGTTTCTAATTGCATTCCTTGACTACTTTGTTGCATTTTTACATATGGTGATTGCAATAAATTTCGTTGTTTTTTTGCTTGTTCTTGTTTATCATATTCATATTGATATCTTTTATAATCTTTAGGTAACATGCTTATCTATATCAATAGGTTATATTTTAAATCATCTTCCTTTTGTAGGATCCATTGTTAGTAAAGTTACGAATTCATCAGGATTTATTTTGTATTTTTTACAAAATAATTTGACATAATTGTAATATTCATTATCAGTCATTTCACGACAAATTAATCTAACAGCACAATGTCGACCACAGGTTTTAATATCCGAACCTTTCTTTTGATAATCATATTCATTATATGTCAATTTATAAGGACTTTTATCTAATAATATTGATAAATATGGGTAATTTTGATTGGAAATTTCAGCGAAATGTTCGGGAATATATTCTAAAGAATCGTCAGGGTATCCACCATATGAATTAAAAAAACTAACAATATTTTTATTTAATTTCCACAGACAACACCAATGACCATAGTTCTTTTTTGCCTCGAATAATAAAGTGCACATTCCATATTTTCCTAAAACATCATCAATAGAATTGTACTTTATTAGGTCTGGATACAAAACTAGTTTATTTCTATTATTTAAAATGTCAAATAGATGTTTATCTGACAGTGCTATTTTTTCATACTGTTTAATAATATTATTGTTGCTCATAGCAGCTATAATATTATTGAAGATTAAAAATCTATTTTTCCTGGCATTTTCATCTTTTTTTCCCACAAATAGTGGAAAAAGACATAAAATACATTCTTCTTGAAATTTTTGTCTTTTTAATTAACGCCATAAATTATGGTAGTGTCAAAATGACACTACCTAAAAACACATTTTCCTTAATTTAGGGAAAAGAGCACTATTATCGACCTTCCATTTTTTTCGACTTAATTAATCTTTGCAATGATCTAAGATGTTCTACTTCCCGCTTATGCTTCATAGTTTTTCTATGATGTGATAAATTAGATTTAACATATTTTCCTCCACAAATATCACATTCAATTTTAATATTTTTATCTAATTTTTGTGCGGTTTTTTCAGCACTATTTATCTCTATTAATTGCTCGTGAAGTGTACCGATCATCTCTTCTATCTCACCTTTAGTGTACTTTTTTGACATTATACTAATAATAGCTCGTATTTTTTATACTAAAATGCGTATAAAACAGACGAGCGAAATTTTTTGTCTCATATAATAATAAGGGTATGTTAAGCTTAAGAGACGGTAAACCGATTGCTAAAATGACAGGAAAAAAAGGTGTCGAAATTCTATCTATAATAGATCCAGATAACTATGTCGAGCCGAAAAAACCTAAAAAAATGCCCAAAAAAGCTCCCGCTTACCCAAAGGGTGCGGCCTGCCCCTCGCGGGATCCTGTCCCGTACGGGCGGACCCGGTCTCCAAAGGGCCGGGCCACCCCCTTTGGAGAGGTGGCTGAGGAGGTTTCCTCCTGCAAGGCAAAGTGCTGCGGCGGTTCATATTATTGTTGTGAATATTGTGATGAAAATGAATGTCAAGAAAGTCCCTGTTGTGAAAATTGTAATATATATTATGACCTAGATTCTGTAGAAGAATCTGTCGAAGAATCCGATGATGATGAATATGAACATTGGAAAGAACAAAGTGGAAAACCCCATATGATTCAGGAATTCAATGTACCAACTGGTAATAAATTAACACCAATTCCTGATCTAACAGAAAGATTTGTCGATTATGTTGCAGGTCCATCAGGGTCGGGAAAATCGACAATTGCAGCAGATCTAGCGGCACAATTTAAAAAAATAAATCCAAAAACTCCTATCTTTATTTTTAGTAGAACTGATGCGAAAAAAGATCCAGCATTTAGTAAATTAAAACCATTTCATCAAATAACACTCGATGAATCAATTGTCACGGATCCTATTGACATAACAGAAGAGATTCGTGAAGGTGGTGCATTGATGATCTTTGATGATTGTAATACTATTCAAAATGATAAAATTAAGAAAGAAGTTGAGAAAATTATGTCTGATGCGATGGAAGTCGGACGTAAATTGAATTGTAATATGATTATTACGAGTCATTTAGTAACTCCCAATGAGAAGAAAATGGCTAGGACAGTTTTAAACGAGATGCATAATTTAACAGTTTTTCCGAAATCTGGTTCGTCACAACAAATTCGATACGCATTAAAAACTTATTTTGGACTTAATAATAAACAAATTGATAAAATTCTAGGACTGAATTCAAGATGGGTTAGAATTTCAAAAACATATCCTCAATATGTATTGTATGACAAAGGATCATATATCTTATAATTCTTAAATAAAATTGACTATATTTATCCATTCGTAATGGATATATATAGAAAGGTCACAATGAGTAGTAATAATATTATATAATATTTATTTTTTATATTAGATTTAGTTTTCGATTATTTTTTCATGGGTATAGCTATATAATAATTCCATACATTTTACATGTCTAGTAGCTTTTTCATGTTTTGATTTTCTACTTCTGGTATATTTACCTCCACATATGATACATGGTATTTTATCAGTAGCATTTTTTGAAGTAAAGTTTTTTTTATCATATTTTTTTTGACATTCTTTAACGACATTATCACATACGGTTTTATGTATATCAATAATATCATTATTAATTTTGCTGAAAATATATTCGTTATTCATTGTTTTTTAATATTATATAATATTATTTTTTTATATCAAAAATTAAAAAATTTGACGTTTAAAGTCTAATTTTTAAAGTTTTGATATAAAAAAATAAAATATTATATAGGAATAGAAAGGTCACAATGAGTATTAATTTTCATAGAATTAGATATCAACAAAATGAATTACCATATATTGATGAAATATATCATGACGAAGAAATAAATGATATGATTGAAAAAGAACAATTATTAGATAAAGAAGATTTGTTTGAAAACCTTGAATCAGAAGATAATGAATCACAAAATAATGAAATACAAGACAATCAAATACAAATAGATTTGGAAGAGAAAAGAAAATGGGAAATTTTTGGTGAAGAAGGTCGAAAAGAAATGGAAGAATCTGCAAAAGAAATCGATGCGCATTATGAAGCTGAAAAACAAAAAGAATTATTGCAAAAAGCAAATTATTTGAGATTATTTAGAGATGTCAAAAAAATGTTGAAAAAAAATAGAGTCTATAATTTTAATGAAGACAATATAATTATTCAAAACTCAGTTTTAGGTGATTCTGAAGTAATAAATCAAATGACATTAGGTGATTTAAAAAATAATGAATATATTATGTTTTTCGACAATAATTTTATGAATTATTTAAAATTAGCTCATAATGCAATATGGAATTTACAAGATAATAAGTTATTTAGTGCTAACATTCAAGCTTTATATTATACTTATCATCCTGGTCAAGCAGATGATACTCTTGTTAAAGATGCTGGAAAAATTTTTTATACTAAAGGATCTGATGAGAAATCTATGGAAGATTTTGATAAAGATATTATTATCAATGATGATCCTAATGACATAAATCCTAGAAAATTACGTTTTCCAATTAGACAAGAAGCGTCAGGCTTCGATTATATTTTTTTAGGATATAGAATAGTTTATCAAACTGAGTATCATCAAAATGTATTATTAAGTAGAGCTGATCTTAAACTTCTAAAAGCATACCAACCAAGTTCTGATAGAAAATTTCATGAATTAACAACAGCATCTACAGCATCTAACAAATTATGTATCTATGAGACATTCATGGAATTAGCTGGAAAACTTCAATTGAAATATACACATAGAAATACTGAAAAGTTTCGTGAAAGAATTAAGAAAATGTTGAAGAAAGAAGGTGATAAAATTGAATGTGCTGTTAGAAATGGTGAGTTAATAAAAGCACTAGAATTATTAACTAAGAAATATAATAATGAAATTATAATAGTTTTCTATGGATCATTAATGAATATAAAGAGAATTGAAGAACCAGCTAAAAATAATTGTATTCATTGTAAAAAAATTTATGAAGAAGGCACAGGAGGTGGAATGTATGATCCATGGGGAATAGGAAGATCTAAATATGTCTGTAATAAATGTTATGATATTATGTTACCAGATGATTCCCTTAAAAATAAATATGGAGAATTAAAATTTGATTCTAAAATTAAACCAGATAATATTGATTATAAAATTTCATTAGATACAAAATCAAAATTACCAATTCGAGTTTCACAGGGATTAACAATGACGCTTAAAAAACCTAAAGAAATTGATGAATTAAGAGGTAAGAAAATAATGCTTTATGATGACAATAAACATGTAGCTCCTTCAGTCTTTAAATTTACTACTAATGATAAAGCAATTAAAACTAAAGAAATTATTGAACATAAATATTATTTAGAACCCAAATATATTGATCGTTGGCCTGATGGAAGTAAAAATGATAAATTTGTAAACAAAACAAAAGTTGCAGGAATTTTTGGATTTGATTTTGAAACTAGACCTAAAAAAGGTAGTGATGTTGCTGAGCCATTCAATGCTACACTAGTTGGCCATATGAAAGTCAAAGAAACCAATGAAAATCCTTATGGTAAAGGTAAAAAGTTTGCAAAATCATTCTACGGTGAAGATAGTATTAAAGAATTCGTAAAATTTTTAGATGGAATGTCTACTAAAATAGATAATTCAAAATCAAGACCTAAGAAAGCTGCAAAAACCATATATTTTTATGGATTTAATAATAGTAGATTTGATAACCTAACTAGATTGTACAAAGAATTGTATTATTTAGATCCTTCTACAGAATATCAGTTTGCTAATAATAGTATTAAGGTAATTAAATATAATAATATTAGGATCTTGGATATTTCATTATTTTATAAAGTAGGTGACTTAAGAAATACATGTAAATTATTTGGACTGGAAAAAGAAAAAGATAGATTTCCTCACAAGTTCGTATCCGATGATACATTGTATTATAAAGGAAAAGTTCCGCCGAAATCATACTGGAATCCTGGAGATTATGAAGCTTTTGTTGAGAAATATGGTAAAAATGATTTTGATCTTAAAAAAGTATGTGAAAAATATTGTTTATTAGATAGTGAATTAACATATGAATTAGCTGAAAAACATCTTATAAATAGTAGAGGTGAAATTAATGGAAGATATTTTAATGTTGAAGAATGTATTACTGCCGCTAATTTAGCTATGGGAATGTTCAAACAATGTTTTTTGACCGAAACACTATATCAATCACCAGATCATATTGTAGAATGTGAGAAAAGGGCTTATATAGGTGGTAGAACAGAAGTTTTTAAGAAAAAGTTTGAAGTAGGAAAATTTAACCATAGACTTTATTACTACGATATTAATTCTTCATATCCATCTTGCATGAGAAAAATTATGCCATATAAATACATTCGCAAATTAACTCTGAATGATAAAAAAATCGAATATGATAATATTAAAGATCATTGGCTCTATTGTGCAAAAACTAAATATACAGGAAACGATCCACATTTTATTCCAAATATTCTTGTTAGACATGAATCAGGAAATATTTTAGCAATGTGTAATACTGATTATGATTATCATTGGGGTAATGAATTGAAAGAAGCCATACTCAATAAATGTGAAGTTCATGTCAATGAAATCATAGAATATGAGGGAAAGGAATTATTCAAGGAATTTGCTGAATATTTCTATGAAGAAAGATTGAAAGTTAAGAATATAAATGCCGCTCTCTCACAGTTTTATAAAACAGTAATGAATTCATTGTATGGCAAATTTGGACAACGTACATTTGACCAGACTGGAATCGCTAAAAATATGAATGATATGTATAATCAATTGAAAGGTGATAATAAAATCCTTATTGATGTTTTACATGTCGAAAAAGGTCTTAATTTATTTACATACAAGGAATTAGGAACTGAATATAAATGTCCTGGTAAATTAATGAGATTAGCTTCATATATTACAGCATGTGGAAGATGTAAATTATCTAAAATAATGAGAGATGTTGGACATGAAAATTTTTATTATTGTGATACGGATTCAGTTTTTACAACTAAAAAACCATCTGATAAATTTATTGATAAAGAAATATTAGGATTATGGAAACAAGAGACTAAATCACCTATTATTGAAGCATATTTCATAGCAAAAAAGACATATTATTACAAGACAGAAGAAGTAGATCCAGACACCGGAAAAGATGAAGTTATGAAGGCTAAAGCTATAAGAGGTGAACGATTAGATAAAGAAAGTTATATAAAAATGGCTAATGGTGATTCAGTTTCCCAAACTAATACAATGTTTTTTAGGAGTTATTGTGGTGTAGAAATACGTGACCAAGAAAGACGTATCGAAGAAGTCTTAACTTCTAGAAAATTTAATGGTAATAATTCGAGAGCTTGGAATAACATTGAAGAATGGCTTGAGAATAAAATATGTGTGTAAATAAAATCAATTTTTTACTCTGACTCATTAAAAAAATATCACGTAGATATATAGCTAAATGTCATTATCATTTCAACCCTTAATTCCAGTATGTGTTCGTGATCCAAGAACTATAATTGAGAATGATAGAACTTATGCAGTTTTGAAAGCTGGTAGTCAAACTACGTGGAAACAATATACTACTACAAGTATTTCTAATTCTTCATTACAATTTTCATGTCCACCACCATCTGGTGGAGTCATTGTTGATCGAAAAATGTATATGTATTTACCACTTCGATTAACATTTACGGGTGTTCCTCCTGCTGGACAAAGTATAATTATGCCAAATAGAGATGGTCCTAGAGCATTTCCAGTTTCATCTTCTATTGATACATTACAAGCATCTATTAATAATCAATCTGTATCAATTAATATTGCCGATATTGTTCAAGCTTTGATGCATTATAATACAGATTGTGATCTTAAAAATTTAGATTATTCAATGACACCATCTTATCAAGATCAAAGTCAAAATTATGGTGATTTATTTTTATCGAATATTAATCCTTTGGCCTTGTATGGAACTGTTGGCGATGGTAATCAAACACCACGGGGTGGATTCCCATATGTTATTATTAGTAATCCTGTCCAAGCTGTTGGAGGTACTGCGATTTTAACTAGTGTCGTTGATATTGCTTTTTGTGAACCAATCTTTTTATCACCTTTTTATTGGGGTAAATCAAATGAATCAGGATTTTATAATGTTAATACTATGGATTTCAATTTTACTTTCTTAGGACAGGGCGCTAATCGTATGTGGTCTCATGATGATAATGCTGGTACAAATGTTATTGTTACTTCATCATATGTATTTGGTGGATTACAAAATGGTCCAACATCATTTGGTTCAACAGGTGGAAATTTACCAGTTATGTTGTTTCAATATATTACACCTCAAGAAACAATGGTTATTCCACCTAATATGCCAATTACATATCCTTATTTTGATATATTGAGATTTCCTTCTGATCAGGGACTTGTTACTGCCGGAAGTGGATCTTTAACTTATAATTCTAACAATATTCAATTAAATAGCATTCCGAGACGTATTTATATTTTTATGCGTGAAAGAAATTCTGATTTATATTCAAACGCATCAAAAACTGATTCATTCTTTCAAATAAATGGATTAAGTATTCAATTCCAAAATAAAAATGGTCTATTGGCGTCGGCATCTATGCAACAACTTTATGAAATGTCATTGAAGAATCATTGCAAAATGAATTGGAATCAATGGTCTGGTGGCCCTGTTTATACTAGGGATTATACATCTAGAGTTGGATTAGTAGGATCTGTTGCATGTATTGAATTTTCATCTGATATTGGTCTAGATTCATTACAAGCTCCTGGTGTGTTGTCACAATCTATGTTACAAATCCAAGTTAATGCTACAAATATTGCAGGACATAATATCACACCTACTTTGTATATTGTATGTGTCATGGAAGGTACGTTTACAATTCAAGGATTGGGAAAGGCATCAACTAATATTGGTGTTATTACTGCTAAAGATGTATTAGATTGTCAATCAATGCCACATGTCTCATATGCTGATGTTGAAAATGTTAATGGAGGTGATTTCTGGTCTGGATTGAAATCATTTGGTTCAAAATTATTACCATTCCTAAAAAAAGCCCATAAATTTATCAAGGATAACAAATTAATATCAACAGGTTTATCAATGGTACCACACCCTGCTGGTAGAGTAGGATCAGTTATTACCGATGCATTAGGTTATGGTGAAAATGGTGGTGTTCGAGCTGGTGTATTAATCGGTGGACGTAACTTAAATCGAACACAAATGAGAAAAAAACTCAGAGAATATTAATTTAATTATTTTAAACTAAAATTATTAAATTAATGAACAATTATCGCAACCTGAACCACTTTTACTTTGATAAAATTCTTCATATTCTACTAATGGATTAACAGGATCAATTTGAGGATATCTTTTAATACTTGTATCATACTTTTTAACGACAGGTAAAACAAAATTCGGAAGTGGATTTAATCCTACTTCATTTAAATACCATATTGAATCATAATTTATCTTTCTAGATAGAAAATTAGCGACAATATCGATATTTTTAGTTATTATATTTTTATCTTTAGTTTCAAGTATCTTATTTAATTTTCCTATCACATAATTTATTTCATCTCGTTTCAAATCAATATCAGTAATTAATTTATCTTTCATGATTTCAATTTGTAAATGTACTGAAGAAAACGGAAAATTTCTTTTTTTTTCAATTAATAATTCAATAGTTTCCAATTGTGCTTTGGCTTGATACAATAAAGATGTATTGCTAGAAATTATCGGAAATAATAACTTTAATAACTCTCTAGCTTCAGGTTTTTTAACTATCCCTGGTAATCTTAAATTGGCAAATATTCTCTTAATTGCTTTAAAAGGATTATACCACATATCTGAATAAAAAAATTTCTCAGTATCTTCTTTCAATATTTCAGTTATAGGTGGTAATTCATTGATATTTACGGGATTTTTTTGATTTAATTTTACAATATCATCTTCGCCTTCTTCAATATAACCTAATAAAAATACATCTGTTATTTCGTATATACTTCCATTAATAAATGTAATTTCATCAAGTTTTATTATTGATTTTTGGCTTAGTGCGTATTTTAACGTCATTAGTTTATTATTCCTCAATCGTTTTTTACCTTTCATTATTTCATCGATTGACCATTTAATAGAACTGTAAATTCTAAAAATATTTTTTATTACATCATAATCATCGCTATTTAAAATAATATTTTCTTTTTGTTTATTCAAAATATAGAGTATTACATCTCTATCTTCTTCATCTATCAAGTTTTTCTCGTACAATTCTTTTGTTATTTTTCCCAAATTAGCATATGGAACAAAATTACCATTATGAATAGTTCCAATATCATTTGGATATCTTTCATCAAATCCTGCTTTAAAATCTGAGAAATAATGTAATTTTTTATTATCAATTCTTTTCAAGATCTTCTTTAATGCTTTCTCAAATTTAGTAACTGTCGCATCTGAATCACAACATCTAATAAAATATTCAAAAGTATCAATATCCGCAGGATATTTTTGAAGTCTCATTTTATATGATCCATATATATCAGTACCTTCCTTTTCATCAGCAGTTAATAATTTTAATTCATTTTTAACTCTGGAACTGTATGTTTTTTCATCTCGTAGCTCTAAAAATCTATCGAATTGTTTATTAGGATTTAGTAACACTGACATCAATATATTATACGTGATATATTATGCCTTGCAGGAGGAACCCTCCTCAGTCCGCCCGTACGGGACAGGATCCCGCGAGGGGCCGGGTCAGCAGAGCGCCCGGCAGCACCCTTCGGGATCGCTGCAGGCGCCACGCTCAGCGTAAGGCGTTGATTAAGTGGGATTAAGTGGGATTAGGTATATCATATGTAAATGAAATATCATTCTGAAGTCCAAATGGTGCCGCACCAAAGGCTGTTTCATCGACTTTTTGAATTAAAATAACACCTATTGTATTCAAAGTGATTTTTCCTATTACAAATGTTCCTGTCGTGATTTCAATAACAACGGGAAAACTAATATTATGTAATGGATTAAGAGAACTATTTGCTATTGACAATATTAAACCTTGAGGAGCTCCAGACCCTGATGTTGTAAGTACAAAAAATTGTGGTATAGTTACTGTGCATGTAGCATATTGACCAGGAGTAGTAGATTTTATAATATCATATCTAATACTTGGTAAAAAGGCAGGTAATACGCCATTCACTCCTCTAACACTATATGTCGCAATTGTTTGTCCTCCTCCTTGTAAACTAAGAGCAACAGGATCACTATTTAATCTTGTTGCAGTGATATTATCCGAACTATCGGCTGTTGTGATTGAATTACAAAATAAATCATAAACATTTGGAACTAATAAACTATTAAGAGACATTACTATTAATTATTAAGATTTTTATTATAATCTAAGGCGTTACTGCTGCTGCATAAGTTACATAAATATCACCAACTAAACCATAAGGTGCTGGACCTATTGGTGTTATCGGTGTAGTTTGTGGAGCAGAAAATACTATAGAACCATCAGTGTTTAAAGCCAGTGTTCCATATTCAATAAATATTGGCGCTCCAGTATATTGAAATGTTATAGCCCATTCAGTATTATATAATGGTAACAATGATGCTGGTAATGATGAACAAACTTGAATAAATTGTATTGTAGATGGTCCTGTTTGTGCAGTAATTTGAAATGCTGGAATTAACATTGTTACCATTCTTGTATCTCCACTAGTTGTCGTAATAAATGTAATTGGTGGTGCTAAAGATGGCGAAACGGGTACAGATACACCTCTAATTGTCATTCCTGTTAATGTAATAGCAGGTTGTACAACTAATGCTTGGGCAGGGTTAATAATAGTAGTCATAACTGCTGTATTACCTTGTTCAGGGTTAGCTTCAGTTATGCTATTACAAAATAAATCATAAACATTTGGTACTAATAAATTATTCAAAGCCATGTATATTATTATGTGATATTTAAATTGTTATAATGTATAACAAAAAACGATATCAGTGATCATTCCATAATTTACTGTACCATAAGTATTTCCAGCACCAAAAAGTTGTAATTCAATTATACCATCATTTGTAGCTGTAATTAAACCCGGAGAATATGTAGTAGCTGTCAAATTCACATATATAACCTGTGAAGTTGCATTTGCTGGTATAGCTTCAGCTATATTAACAAATTGTATTATAGTTGGATTATTACCAATCCCACTTGCCGCTAAAATAGTCAATCTAGGAATTTTTACATTTATAATAGTTTGATTTTCATTCTCTAAAATATCGTATTGGATAGATGGAATAACTGGAGGAAATGCCGATTGTGTTACACCACGAATAGCATAAGTTGCGATTGATTGACTCGTACCATTTCCAGCTATTTGGATGGGAACATTTGTAGCTATAACTTGTGACCCAGTCATGACTGAACCGTGATCATTTGATGTTGTTAATGATCCACAATATAGGTCATATACATTTGGAACTAATAAATTATTGAGAGACATACTATTATTAGTTAATATTTTTAATTAATTAGTTAAAAATATTCTGCCGGCCTAATGACAGAATTATATAGTGTACGTAATTATAACATCCTCTTGAAGTCCAAAATTAGTTGTAAAATTACTTGTTGTTGATGGAACAAAATGAACTTGTCCTGGAACTGTTACCATGATTTTAAATGGAACCGCAGCAAAATTTCCACCATCTTGTGTTGGTATTATTTGTGCTACATCAAATAAAGTTGGTCTTAAGCCAGCAGGAACCCCGCTCGCTAATAAAATATCTGCCGGATCTGTTCCCGTTTTTGCTGTAACTTGAAAGGCCGGTAACTTTATATATATTATTTGTCCAATTCGACAATACGTAATTGGGTATGCCCAAGGAGATGACTGACCCACTCCTCGAATAGTCATTGCATTAATAGCTGTTGCTCCACCATCTAATATCATGTTTGATGATGTGTATACCGCATTTTCTACATATGTTAATGTCGCCAACTGAGATGTTCCAGTATCAGCTGTAACAATAGCACTTGTACTCGCAGAGGCCGTATTTCCAATTATACCAGATACATATGCTTGAGTTTGTATACCATGAGCTCCAATTCTTGTTATACCAGTATCAGTACCAGCGCCTGTATTATTAATCATAATATTGTTTTGTCCAGCTGGCGATACTGTTGACCCGGCATCTTGACCAAGACAAGTGTTATTAGACCCCGATGTGATTGCTAAACCAGATCCAGATCCAACTGCGACATTGCTGTTTCCATTTTGAATGTTTCCCAACGTAGCTTGACCTATACCAATACAATTTGATGAAGTATTTGACACACCGATATTAGCACAATTAGTTCCAAGATAAACATTAGTAGCTGTACCTGTTAAACCCGAAGTATGTAAGTATCTAGAGCCATTAACATTCAATATACCAGATGTTGATGATGGATTCAATGTTCTAGGCATATTTATGTTAGCTGAAAAATTCGCAGTATCGAGCCATGTCTTAGGACCACCCAAAGTTTGAGGTCCTGCTGTCATACTACCTCCAAATGTACCATCAGCAGGTTCCAATGTAAGAGTGCTACCAGATATCACAGCGCCATCTGCATTAGGAGCAGCACCAATATTAGACATAGTTGTTACACCTCCTGCCGATATTGCCTGAGAACCTAATTGACCAGCAGAATCAATAATTACCATTTGTGGAGATGAAGGCGAATTACCATAAATACCTACAATTTGACATGTTGTTTGAACGCCACCTGTCCCTATTCGAATCGTACCGATATCACCCGATGACCCAATAGCATTCCCAATATGAATATTATTAATGCTCCCTACGTTACCATATCCTATACATGTATTAGCGCCAGTATACGTGTTAGTATTACCAATCATAAATGCATTACTAGAATCTCCACAATTGTTACCTGTGCCTATCATAACATTTCCATTGTTCGAAATTAATGAAGACGCATTTTGAAGTCCAATAAGAACATTCGCACCTGGACCTCCTGTTAATATTGCTGCGTTATTAAAACCAATAATCGTATTATGACTACTTGTCGATAATAAAGGTGCATTATTTGCCCCAATTACTGTATTACGCAGACCTGTTGTTAATCCAACTAATGCTGCGGAACCGAGTCCCGTATTCGCAAATCCCGTAAGTGTAAAATTTCCGGCGCCATTCCCCATAAATATATTTCCGGCACCTGCAGGATAATTATGTATTCTATTTGATGTCCATTTTATGACTCCAACATTGGTTGATGAAGTATCACTCAAATTTAAGTTAGCTTGCGCTGTAATATCTTTTTGAAATGTTTTAATACCATCGCCCATTGTTTGATTACTTGTAGTAACAGCACCACCAGTTGTTGCAGTTGTAGCATGTAAAGATAAAACATTTGATGTTAAATCCATACCTTGAGAATTAGCTGTACTAGAAATATTTCCAATAGATAATGATGAAACAGGCGCTGCTGGCAATGTACCAACAATTCCAGTTGTAGAATTTATACCTAGAGTCATTTGATTACTTGTTACAGGATCTGCATTTTCTAATATTAATTGATTACTAATATCAAAATCATGAACAAATAAATCATAAACATTAGGAACTAAAAGATTATTTAACGACATTGTATATTATTAACTAACATTATTAATTAACAATTAGTGTGCTAAACTTCTCCATATTGGACCTGCTTCTGACAACGCTTCTCCATAAGAAATATTATTCGCTGCAGAATAATCTTTAACAAAATTAATCCATCCAGAAGTTTTTGGTTTCCTTGTAGTTCTTCGTCGACCAGCTGCGTAGATAGTTGGACCCGCCATTACACCTTCTACATATTCAGATTCATCGTCATCCCAAAATTCTCCGCCTTTTTGTTTTTTGACAGTTTTTCGTTTGACAATTTTGCGTTTGATAGGTGCTTTTGGTTTATTAGATGCTCTACGTTTAACACATGTAGATCTAACCTTTGTACCAGTTTTTCTAATATATCCAGAACGTCTATATTTACCTTCAACACATGGTTTGCGTTTCCTTGATCCTGCCATGACACCTGCACGTCTTACATACTTTCTTTTACCTGTTTTACTCCCGGCAGCAACCTTTCGATTTGCTGAGCCGGCACCCTGTGTCGCACCCAATGCAATTCTTGCTCTTAGAATTTGATTTGTACGATTTCTTATGTAATCTGTATTAGACATCTATATATATAAGATGATATTTTTGTTTACTTACAAGAAAATCTTTCCTACCTTCTTGAACCATTGGTGTCATTAACGAGATTAGAATAATCTACATCTTTAAGGAATTCATCAATTTCCGGTTCAATACTTTCGATCGCTAACCCTGAGGGTGCGACCTGCAGCGATCCCGAAGGGTGCTGCCGGGCGCTCTGCTGACCCGGCCCCTCGCGGGATCCTGTCCCGTACGGGCGGACCCGGTCTCCAAAGGGCCGGGCCACCCCCTTTGGAGAGGTGGCTGAGGAGGTTTCCTCCTGCAAGGTCCATTTTTCGACTTCATCTATTGAGCTATTAAACATTGAATTAATGTGTTTATTTTCACCATAATTCTTCTCGAGACACTTATAGATTTCTTTGAAATCATCTGATAATGCTAATACTTGCATTTCTAATATATGAATTGCTAATTCTTTATTAGTAATTTTTATTTTATTCAATAATTCTTGAAATTCTTCCATATGAACTTTATGAGCTTCTTCCAATAATTCTATTACTTTATCTTTATCGGAATGATTCTTAATATTTTGTATAGTGTTAATATACATAATTATATTATTAGTTAATATTATAATTATGTCTGATATAAAAATTAAATTTGAGGTTCGTGTCTATAATGAAGATAAAACAATTAAAAAACAGTTGCGAATCCACCCATTCATACATTTAATTAATTGATTTTCCGTCTTTTTGCTCGCAAAAAGTGGACATTCGGATTTTTTATCGTTAGAACTATTATCTTTTTCCATATTATAATTACTAATATTATTTTTAATTTTTATTTACATACAAAAGCAATAAAAGAACTAAGAGAAGTGAGTAAATCGAAGACAATAACAAGAAAACCGCCTTTTTGCTCGCAAAAAGTAGTGAAGAAAGCAGGACCGAAGAAAGTCATTAGATAAATTT
>Ga0193708_1000098_pt1 | contig 17152 bp, 17 predicted proteins | sample H3c1metaG_FD_160570 | JGI IMG/M metagenome (GOLD analysis project Ga0193708, IMG submission 160570) | Soil microbial communities from a riparian zone of the East river system, Colorado, United States - H3c1 | ecosystem: Environmental > Terrestrial > Soil > Riparian zone | place: USA: East River...
CTGGATGAAGCGACGTGGACAGGGATGCGTCATGAACGACAACTCCAGCGGTGATGGTCGCCGGTCCGTGCGCCTGCACAACGCGCAAGCCTCGATGCGTGCGCACGAGGATCGGATCGGATGCGTGCATCCTAATGCAGCGCGACCGCTTGGGTGGTTGTGGAAACAGCAGACTGGCATAACAGCAATGCGAGGCACGTCGACATCTTCCATCGCCCGTCTTCGTGCTCATCGCTGTGTCAATGAAGCAAGAGCAACATCGGTCCGCAGGCGGGACGCTGCCATCCGGCCCGCGTTCGATGCGTCTGCACAGGTCAGTGATCGCGGATCCACTCGCCCCCATCCCAGCCTTCCCCCAGTGCGCGGGGGAAGGAGCCAAGCGGGAATCCCGCGATGGCGTCGTGTCCTCGAACAGTTCCCTCCCCGCTTGCGGGGGAGGGTCAGGGTGGGGCCACCGGAGCCGCTTGCATTAAGTTGCCGTGTTTTTTTTTAAGTGCGGCGTGCCCAGAGAACGCCAGCGATCCGAACGCCGAACCTCGACGATCTCAATCCGGCTCGCCCACCTGCTCCGCCCAACTCCTGACCTCGCTCTCCCCGTTGAGGAACGGCAGCACCGTCGTCGCCAGTCGCGGCGAGGCAAACATTTCGTAGTGCGTCAGGTCGGGCACGATCGCGAGGCGGTTCTTCGACAGTGTCTCGCGCTGCCAGCCCGCATCCTGCAGGCCGCCGCCGAGCAGCTGGTAGAACTTGATCTCGTGCTCGGGCCGGAACATGTCGCCATCGCCGTAGACCAGCATGACCGGCATCTTCAGCTGCGGAATCTCGGCCGACCAGTCGTACTTCTGCTTCATGTAGGTGCCGAGCGTGTCGAGCAGCCGCGGGAAGTCGTCCTTCTTCGGCGCGATCGCCATGTACGACTTGTACATCGGCGTGTCCTTCAGCATCGGCAGCATGGCAGCGGAGACCATGACCTGTTGTGCGCGGATGCCCGGATAGAAGCCTTCATCCGAGAACGGTGTCGACACCAGCACCAAACGACGCACGCTGTCCGGCTTCTGTAGCGCCATGCGCAGCGCCACGCCACCACCTAGCGAATAGCCCAGCACGTCGACCTTGTCGTGGCCCAGCCGTTTCGTGAGCACGGCCATGTCGTCGCCCATCGACTCGAGGCGGAACGGCCGCTCGCCGAGCGCAGTGCGGCCATGTCCCTGCAGGTCGACCGCGATCACCTGCCGGCCTTCGCTGAACTTCGGCAACACCGGCGCGAACATATCGATCGAGCCGAGCCCGCCATGCAGCAGCAGCAACGGCTCGCCTTGCCCGCGGACTTCGTAGTAGTACTCCACGCCATTGATCGCGACGTGCCCGCTCTTCGCGGCGGCGGTGGTTATGGGGGCATTGGATGGCTGCGCCTGATCGGCGTGAACGGGCGCAGGCGCGAGCACTGCGGCCAGGCTGCAGGCCAGCAATGCGGTTACGAACTTGAACATGTCGGTCTCTTGGAATCGGTCGGTTGAATAGAGCGCTCCTTTTTGGGCGCTTCATACAGACGACGTTCGGGATGCCGTCAAATCGACACGTTCGCGAAACTTCCTGTTTCGCGAGGATTCGCACCTCGCGCGATGCGCATCGCTCCATGGGACGTTCGCGCCATCACGACGGCTGCCACGGCCGCACCACCATCAGCGCGCCGAGCGCCACGAGCACGGCACCGGCGATGCGTACCGCGTCCGCCGGCTTCGGCGCATGCAGCACGCCGTAGTGATCCAGCAGCAACGACCCCACCAACTGCCCGAACACCGCGAGGCAGATCAGGGCCGCCGCGCCCAGGCGCGGTATCAGCACGGTCGCGCTGACTACGAACAGCGCGCCGATCAGGCCGCCGAGCCAGGCCCACGACGGCACGCCCGTGGTCTGCTGCAGCGCAGGCAGCGGCGTGCGCGTCACCAACAGGGCGACGCCGAGCGCGAGCGTGCCGATCAGGAACGAGGCGAACGACGCGAACAGGGCCCCGCTCGTGCGTTGCCCCAACTGGGCATTGATCAGTGCCTGCAGGGGCAGCAGTGCGCCGGTGACGACGGCCAGCAGGGCACCGGCGAGATTCCATGGATTCATGGTGAACTTTCCTTCAAGGCTGGATGGAACACTGTCGTGAGACGCGTTTCTTGACCCGCTCCCGACACCGCTTTTCTGTCGCACCTGCAGCGCCCGCCGCGGTACCGGAAAAGGCATAAACTGCCTGCAGGCAACATTCCTCGCCCGGCGGGTGCGGAGGTTTCCCATGATGCACTGGGCGATCGCGGCCATGCTGGCCGTGTCGACGCCCGGCACCGAACTGCCGGTGCCGGAAGACGTCATGGCTGTGCCGCCGGAACTGCGCGCAGAAATTCAGGAACGGGTCATCGGCAAGGGCCGCACGGAACAGCAGCGCCTCGATCTGCTGGTCGATTTCGTGTTCGGCGAGCACGGCCTCGCACTGACCTACGGAGCCGAAACCACGCAGACGGCCACGCAGACCTATCGCAGCGGCAAGGTCAACTGCCTGTCGTTCTCGCTGCTGTTCGTGGCCCTTGCGCGCGAAGCCGGCCTGCGCGCAGATCTCCAGGAAATCGGCCAGGCACTGGTCTGGTACAAGCAAGGCGGCAACATCTACGCCTCCAGCCACGTCAATGTCGGCGTGCGCATCGGCGGGCACGTGCGCACGGTGGACGTAAGTCGCACCACCGTGATCGCGCGCCATCGCCCGAAGCTCATCTCCGACCGGCGCGCACTGGCGCACTTCTACAACAACCGCGGCGCCGAGCTGATGGCTGCCGGCGAGCGGGATGCCGCCGGCAGGCACATGCGGCTGGCGATGGAACTCGATCCTGCCTTTCCGAGCAGCTGGAACAACTTCGGTGTCCTCAACCTGCGCAACGACGACCTGGCCGCGGCCGAGCGGGCCTATGCCACCACGCTAACGCTGGATCCGGTGCACAGCGCAGCCCTGTTCAACATCATCGTCCTGTACCAGCGCCTCGGCGACCAGAAGCGCGTCGCCGAGTTCCAGCGACGACTGGAGAAAGCGCAACTATGCGCGCGCCGCGGGTCACTACCGGCGCGCGATCCGGCTGCATGGCCACGAGGGCCTGTTCCATTTCGGCCTGGCCCGCACTTACTTCGCAATGGGCGATGACCGCCGCGGCAAGCGCTCGCTTGCGCGCGCCAACGCCCTCAGCGACGACGATACGCACGACCTTTATCAAGCCAGGTTGCAGCGAACGCGACCCGGCGGGGAATAGCGCCATGGCTCCAGGCTTCAACGACCGCGGCTGGCAAATCGCGGATCCTGCATCGCCCACGGCATCGCGATGACGGCGGGAACAGCGCGCCCGCAGTGCGGTTTCCGGCGCTCCGGTGCCTGCCGATGTCCTTTTCTGCGGGAGTAGCCCGTTGAATCAGAAGCGGGAACTGAGGAGGTCCCATGCGATGAAGCCGGGTGAAGTGGGATTTGCGGTGCTGGTGCTCGTTGCGATCGCGATGAGCCCGCTGGTCGGACGCGCAGGGCGCGAATCCGCGGGACGCCAACCAGGCGCCGGCCGCAGCATTCGCATGAGCCTGGAGCAGGCACGGCGTAGTGCTTTGCGGGAAGTCGCCGATCGAAGGCGCCGGCTGGGGCAACGTCGACGCTGGTGGCGGCAAAAGGCGGGCGATGATCGAGAAGGTGCGCACGCGGGTTCCGGCGGGCAGGCCCAAGGGCAACAACGGCATCATGAAGAGCGTCGAGGCAACGCGCCCGAAGCCGGACGGCGTGCCGCTTTGTCCGCGACTGCCGCGGCAAGGCTCGTTCATCTGGTCATCGTGAAGCAAGGCAGCGATGCATGAATTCTCGCGCGCCATGACGCCGGACGGTCCCGATGGATTCCCTGTCAGGCGCCCGGCCGATCGACCAACGCGACCAGCTTCTTCGGCGCCAACAGGCAGTAGCTCTCGGTGAGCAGGTCCGCGATTTCGTCCCAGTCGACCCGATCGTCGATCACCATGCCGATGATGTTGGGGAACCACACCGGCCGAAAGAACGGAGGCCGCGCGAATCTGGGCGCATCGAGTTTCCTGACCGGCAAGCGGAACGTCAGCACGATCGCTGGGCCGTTCGATCCGGCAGCCTGCGCGTAAGCCGGCGGCCAACCCGAGTCGATCATCAGGACGTGCGCAAAGTTCTTCTTGCCGATACACCAGCGCGTCCCCGCCCACGCCTGTTCCGCGCAGGCCTCCGGTAGCCGAGGCAGATCGCTTCGAGCCTGGTGACGATCTCGGGCGGAACGTTGACGCGATGGGCCATCGATTCCTCTGCTTGTCGAGACGTGTGCGATCAGGAACCCGGTTCATGCCAACGCGCGGGCATGATTCCGGCCTCTTTGTCAGGCCCTCGTCCGTGCCATTCTATTTTCGAAGGCTGGCACAAAGGGCTCCGGCCGGGAGATCTCCAAACTGCATGGCCCACGCGCTCCAAGTACCGCGCGTTCTTCACCGTGGATCCGAATCGCGACGACGATCACGTCCGGTTGCGAACGCAGGCATTCGCCGCGCCCATACCTAGGGTCAGTCCCATCTGGTCAGGGGCGGTCTGCGCCGGTGCAATGCAGTCTCCGCTCCTCCCGCATCGCGTCGCGGAGGTGCTCGTTCGACGCTCGACGAGGAAGACCCGACATGGACATGACTGGCGCCTCCGGCGTATCCGACACCCGCACGGCCGCGATCGAAGCCCGGACCGAAGCCATCCCTTCGGCTGACCAGACCCGCGAACAGGAAATCCGCGATCAACTCGCCAGCAATGCGCAGGCGCTCGACGCGCTGGACCAGCTGGTGGCCGATCGCAGTTACGCGCAGCTCACTACCGAGCAGAAGGTGCAGACGCTCAACGATTTCATGAATGCGCCGAATGCAGCGACGGCAACCTACCTGCAGGGGCAAGCCGCCACCACGCTCAATCCCGAGATCGTCAGTTCCGCACTGACGCCCGACAGCGGCACGCTGACCCTCGCCGGCCAGACCTACAGCATCGACCAGGGGGTACTGCGCGATGCCCAGCAGCAGCGCGTCGGCAACGTCTGGAACGACGGCACGGTGCAGTTGAACGGCCAACCGGCGACCAGCGTCTACGACGACATCAACACCCGCGCGCAGTTCAGCGAGCAGGTCGGCACTCGCACGGTCAGTCAGCTCGATCTGCATGCGGCCGATCCGCGCGGACTGCTCGCCAATCAGGACGTCAACCCGCAACTCGCCGAGCGCGCCACCGCCGTGCTCGAACGCGCGCGCCGCGAAGGCATGGACATGCGCGTGGTCGACGGCTTCCGCAGCGTCGCGGCGCAGGACACGCTGTATGCGCAGGGACGCACGACGCCGGGCAACATCGTGACCAACGCGCGCGGCGGCAGCTCCTGGCACAACTACGGCCTGGCCGCCGACATCGCCTTCAACAATGCCAACGGCCAGCCGGCCTGGCCGGACAATGGCAACTGGGCGCGCTATGGCGAGATCGCAGTCGACCAGGGCCTCGAATGGGGCGGCAACTGGCAGGGCCTGCAGGACCGGCCGCACGTCGAATATCACCCGGGCCTGGAAACCGGCGCTGCGCGCAACCTGTTGAACAGCTACCGGCAGGGCGGACTGGAAGCGGTGTGGGATCGCATGGGGATCGGCCGGCAACCTTGACGATATTGCGGCCGTTTCATCGCGGCCACGGCATCGTAGACTCGTCGATTACCGATCTCGGGATGAACGAATTGCGATTGCTGCTGATCATGCTGGCGCTGATCGTCGCGTTCGCGCCGGGTTGCGTCGCCCAAGACAAGCCGACCGGCGTGCCCGCCACGGCCGCGGCCCGATCGGCGAACGCCTGGCCCGTGCCGCCGGCGACATTGCCGCGCAACCAGGATGCCCTGGCGCTGACCGATCGCAGGGTGCTGACCGGCGCCGGTGCGGTCGCGTTTCATCCCACGCGTCCGCAGCTGGTGTGGGCGCAGGGCCAGGGACTGAGCGTGCTCGACCTCGACAGCGACGAGCGCAGCGAGATCCGTGTCGCGGCCATCGTCTCCGATCTCGGCTTCGCACCAGATGGCAACTTGTGGGTGATCGCCGGCCACGCCACGCGTTGGCGCGACGGCGCGCAGGCATGCCGCAGCGACGGCGCCGACCTGGATCGCCTGCTCGGCACCGATGCGGCGGGCATCGTCGCAGCGGGGTATTCGCATTCCGACGGCATCGGGCCGATCCGCCATCAGCTGTGGATCGACAATGCCTGCCAGCTCGAGCAGGAGAGCACCGAGCCGCTGCCAGCCGGCATCCGCGATGCTGAGGCGGACAACGGTGGCAAGCCTTGGCGCGACTCGCTGCGCTCGCCACGAGCGCTTCCCGCGCAGCTGCCATGGAAGATCCAGAACGCACGCGTGCTGGTCGATCGACAATCGCCGATCGTGTTGCCGTCGTCGCCGATCGCCGTGTCCGCCGATGGCCGTTGGTGGATTTTCGACGAAGCGGGCCAGCGCGTGCTTTGGCGACTCGCCGAGCCGTAGGCGATGAAGGCGTGAGCAATACACCTCCCTCACGTGGCTGACCGCGAGCGCGCTTGCGATCGAAGGCGCCGCCGCTGCGGTGCGTCATGCCTTGCAGTGCTAACGAAACGCGCGCGCCTGGTGCATGTGCGATGCACGCGCCGTTCTTCACGAGCGTGATCGCGCCGGGAGTATGCTGCCGCCAAGGCGTGCGCCTCGACCGCGTGCACGCCGCGGCGATGCGACGCTGGATGCGCGCATCCAGCCCACCAGACGGCACCGCTGCACAGGACGTCAGCCGACGCTGCAATGGAGGCGACCATGCTTTCCCCACGCCTGCACCACTTCCTCGACGAGCGCCACGCGCCGTACACGACGCTCACCCACCATCGCACCATCACCGCGCAGCAGACCGCCGATGCCGCGCACATCGGCAACCGCGACTTCGCCAAGACCGTGATGCTCAAGATCGACGGCACCCTGGCGATGCTGGTGATGCCGGCCGCGTACCGCGCCGACCTCACGCGCCTGTCGCGCGCGCTCGGCGGGCGCGAGGTCGAACTCGCGCAGGAGAGTGAATTCAAGGACGCGTTCGCCGATTGCGAAGTGGGCGCGATGCCGCCGTTCGGCAACCTCTACGGCATGCCGGTGTATGTCGATGCGCGCCTGACCGGAGAGGCGGAGATCGCGTTCAATGCCGGTTCGCACACCGACGTGGTGCGGATGCCGTATACCGAATTCGAACGGCTGGCGCAGCCGGAGCTGCTGTACATGGCGCATGTGATGTGACCAATCTTGGCAGGCGCAGGTAGGGCGGAACCGCCTGCGGCGGTTCCGCCGAGTGTTCCAAACCAGCCGTGACGGACGGACCTGCGGCGGAATGACCAACTTCGCTGGTGAAAAGCACTTCGCTACGCGGGTTCCGGCCTACGAGGCCGGCGGAAATCTTTCCGGCGCTATGCTGCTGCACCCGGACCTTCTCGGCGCACCCGCATGAACCGTCTGCTTCGCAGGATCGCAGCCCTCGCCATCGCGCTGCTGGCATTCGCCGGCTCGCCTTCGCATGCGCAGGATCTGCGCATCATGAGCTTCAACATCCGTCTGCCCATCGCGGCCGACGGCGCCAACCGCTGGGAGCAACGCAAGGCGCTGATCGCGCGCACGTTGCGCGAGCAACATCCCGACATCATCGGCACCCAGGAGTTGCATCGTCCGCAGGCCGACGACATCGTCCGCCGGCTGCCGCAATACGCCTGGTTCGGGCGCGACCGTCGCGGCGGGCATGACGACGAGCACATGGGCGTGTTCTACCGCAAGGATCGCCTGCGCGTGGTCGAGACCGGCGACTTCTGGCTGTCCGACACGCCGGAGGTTCCCGGCAGCATCAGCTGGGGCAATCTGTATCCACGCATGGTGACCTGGGCCTTGTTCGAACGCAGCACCGATCGCCGGCGCTTCTATCTGTTCAACACCCACCTGCCCTATCGCGACGAGGACGACGCTGCGCGCGAGCGCGGTGCACGGTTGATCGCATCGCGCCTCGCCCTATTGCCGGCCGGCACACCGGTGATCGTGACCGGCGATTTCAACACTCCGCCCGACAGCCGCACGCATGCCGCGCTGGTGACGACGCTCGCGGACGCCTGGGACAAGGCGCCGCAGCGTAGCGGCCCGCAAGGCACCTTCCACGATTTCACCGGCAAGCCCGATCAGCGCATCGACTGGATCCTCTACCGCGGCATGCGGCCGCTCTCCGTGCATACGATCACCAGCCACCAGGGCGACCGCTATCCTTCCGATCATTTTCCGGTAGTTGCGGAATTCGATTTTCCGCCGCGGCGGTAGCGTTGCCCTTGCGCACGGCCGGTGGAAGGGAGTACCGAAGGGGACGGACGTTGTCGGAAGCACGCGGCTTGGGGAGTGACATGCTCGTTGGAGCTGTCGGTCGGTGGTACTGCATGGCTGCCGTATGCGGGCTGCTGATGGTCCCCCTCGCCGTCGCCGCACGGCCATCCACGATGGCGCCGCTGACGCAGCAGGCGGATCGCATCATCGTCGACAAATCAGAGCGCCGCATGCAGCTGTTGCGCGAGGGCAAAGTCCTGCGGACATATCGGGTTCTGCTCGGCGATGCGCCCGTCGGCCGCAAGCGCCAGCAGGGTGACGAAAGGACGCCCGAGGGCGAGTACCGCATCAGCGGCCGCAATCCGTACAGCCGCTTCCATCTGTCGTTGCGCGTGTCCTATCCGAACGCCGACGATCGCAGACAGGCGCGTGCGCGTGGCGTCGACCCCGGTGGCGACATCATGATCCACGGTGGCAACAGCGCGCTGTATCCATTCGACTGGACCGATGGCTGCATTGCGTTGACGAATACCGAGATCGAAGAGGTCTGGCGGCTGGTGCCGACGGGGACTGCGATTCGAATCGATCCGTAGTGCCTTCCCCAGCCATGGCGCGGGTTCGCATCGTTTGCCCGGCGCAGCGTGCAGGCCCGTGCTCGCACGATCAACGTGGCCGTTGTTCAGCTGTTTCCGCGGTAAAAACAGGATGAAGCCGACGTTTTCGACGACGAGTGCATTCCCGTCCACCTGACCATGGAGCCGATACAGCAGCAACCGATGGAACTAGTTGAACGCGACGACGCCCTGCAGCAACTCGATACCGCCCTGCGTTCCGTCGCTGGCGGCACCGGCCACGCCTTCCTGGTCGGCGGCGAGGCCGGCATTGGCAAGACCAGCTTGCTCGCCGCCCTGGCGGCACAGCGCGGCGAAGCGAACCTGTGGTGGGGCGCCTGCGACGCACTGCAGACACCGCACCCGCTCGCGCCACTGCATGACATCGCGCGCGCGTTGGAGGTCGCGTTTCGCCCGCTGCTGGGTACCGATGGCAATCGACCGGCGCTGTTCGAAGCGGTGCTTGGCGAACTGCAGCGCAGCCGCCGTCCCACGCTGTTCGTGGTCGAGGACGCGCATTGGGCCGACGATGCGACGCTCGACCTGCTCAAGTTCCTCGGTCGCCGCATCGATCGCGCACCGTGTCTGCTGGTCGTGTCCTATCGCGACGACGAGGTCGCGCCGACACATCCCTTGCGCGGCCTGATGGGTGAGCTGCCCGCCAGCCTGCTGAGCCGGATCGCGCTGCCGAGATTGTCGCCGTCGGCAGTCGCGGTGCTCGCGCGCCGGGCCTTGCGCTCGCCGGTCGGCGTCCACGCGGCGACGCAGGGCAATCCGTTCTTCGTGACCGAGCTGCTCAGGCACGGCGCCGACGGCGTGCCTCACGGCATCCAGGACCTGGTGCTGGCGCGGTACGCGCGGCTGACGCCGCAGGCGCAGGCCATCGTCAGGCTGGCCTGCGTCGTGCCCGCGAAGATCGAACGCTGGCTCATCGACAGATTGCTGCAACCGGACGTCGATGTACTCGAGGAGTGCCTGAATTCAGGGCTGTTGACCGCCTCGACTGGGGCCTTGGGTTTCCGCCACGAGCTCGCGCGCGTCGCGGTCGAGTCGTCGCTGTCGCTGCCGGTCGCGCAGTCGCTGCACGGCATGATCTTCCATGCGCTCGATGCGGAAGACACACCGTCCGCGTCGCTGGCCCGCCTCGTGCACCACGCTACCCACGCCGGCGACATCGACGCCGTGCTACGCCTGGCCCCCGAAGCGGCTCGCCAGGCGCAACAGCGTGCCGCGCATCGCGAAGCGGTCGCCCACTATCGCACCGCACTCGACGCGCTCGACGCCGCAGCCGGCGTCGACGACACCGTCGTCGTCGACAGCAGGCGCTCGACCTGGCTCGATGCCTATGCACGCGAATGCCAGCTCATCGACCAGCTCGACGAAGCGATCGCCGCGCGCCTGCAACTCGGCGAACTGCACCGCCGCAGCAACAACCCGCACGCCGAGGCGGAGAACCTGAGCCAACTCGCACTCGTGCACGTGCTGGCCCTGCACAACGCCGACGCCGATGCCGCCAGCCTCAGGGCGATCGAACTGCTCGAGACGCTGCCGCCGAGCGTGCAACTCGCCGGCGCCTACCGCGTCGAAGCGCAGCTGCGCATGCTCAATCGCGATTGCGAAAGCTCGATCGACTGGAGCAACAAGGCGATCGCGCTGGCGGAGCGCTTCGACAACCGCGAGATCCTCGCAGCAGGCATCGGCACGCTCGGCACCGCGACGATGTTCCTCGACTACGACGCCGGTTGCGCGCACCTGCAGCTAGCACTGGAACTCGCGCTGGCCGAGGGATCGCACTACATCGCGGCCAACACGTACAGCAACCTCGGCTCCGGATCCGGCGAGGTGTTCCAGCTGCGCCAGGCGCGGCATTACCTGCTCGAAGCGATCGCCTTCGCGCACAAGCACGAGATCGATTTCTACCGCAACTACGCGATGGCCTGGCTGGCGCTGTGCGAGCTGTACCTAGGCTTGTGGGACGACGCGGCCGAACATGCGTCCGACATCGTGCAGCAGGCGACGCATCGCACCACCAGCCGGGTGATGGCGCTCGTCGCACTCGGGCGCGTGCGCGCCAGGCGCGGCGAACCGGGCGTCGACGAGGTGCTCGACGAAGCCTTGCATCTGGCGCTTGCGAGCAACACCTTGCAGCGCATCGCGCCGGTGCGTGCGGCGCGCGCCGAAGCGGCCTGGCTGCGTGGCGATCTTGTCGCCGTCGACGAGGAGGCACGCGCGGCGCTGGCGCTCGCCGCCGGTCATCGACATCCGTGGTTCACGGGCGAATTCGCCTATTGGCTGCATCGCGCGGGAACGCTCGAGGTCCTGCCCGAACCGTGCGCGGAATCGTTCTTGCTGCAGATCCACGGCCGCTGGCGTGAAGCGGCAGATGCCTGGACGGCGCTGGGCTGTCCCTACGAGCAAGCGCGCGCCTTGGGCGAGGGCGACACGCCGGCACGACTCGAAGCGCTGCAGGTCTTCGAGCAACTCGGAGCGCGGCCGGCTGCCGAACGCTTGCGGCGCGAGTTGCAGGCGGCCGGCATGCGCGGCCTGCCGAAAGGCATGCGCGCGTCGACGCAGGCCAATCCGCACCAGCTCACCGCGCGCGAGGTCGAAGTGCTGCGGCTGTTGTGCGAAGGGCTGAAGAACTCCGAAATCGCCGAACGTCTTTGCCGATCGGTCCGCACCATCGACCACCATCTCGCCGCGACCTTCTCCAAGCTCGGTGTCGCCTCGCGCACCGAAGCGGTGGCCGCGGCGCTGCAGGTCGGCCTCGGCGGTAAAAAATAGGCAGCGAACGCACGGCAATCTGGGCAAGTTGACCGTGGGCATGCGCGAGTGTGCGTCCTAGGCTGGAATTGCGGCTCAAACGGAGCCGCCTCCACCGAGGAACACGATATGCCCCGCTACATCGTCGAACGAACTTTTCCCGAAGGCTTGCGCATCCCCGTCGACGCGGAAGGCGCCAAGGCCTGCCTCTCGGTGATCGCCAACGACGTGACCTGGCTCCATTCCTACGTCAGCCAGGACCTGCGCACGACCTTCTGCGTCTACGACGGCCCCACTCCGGAAGCGATCCGCGAAGCGGCGCGCGCCAACAACCTGCCGGTCGGCAACATCACCGACGTCAACGTCCTCGAACCCTACTTCTATCGGGGATGACCGCGGTGCCGTGCATGGGCACTGCGTCCTGCACGGCGCCATCCGCAACGACGGCCACGCGGTCCGCGCGCAGGCCGTCCCTACGCCACTGCACCACCGCATGGGAGAGAGAACATGAACTTGCATCACTCGAAGACACTGATCGGCATCGTCGCAGCCCTGGGACTGTCGGTTTCGTTCGTCGCGCAGGCGACGGGCATCGTCCAGGCCGTTCGTGAAGGCACCTATCGCTACCTCAACATCAACACGGCCACCGCCAACGGCTATGGCCTGCTGCTGGGTTGCGCCAGCGGCGACAGCGAAGGCGCGATGGGCGTGCACTACGCCAACGGCGCGCTGGTCGGCGATGGCGTGCTCGACGCCAGGCGTCCCGAAGTGCTGATGTACGAGCCCGGCAAAGACGGCCGCATGCGCCTGGTCGGCGTGGAATTCGTCGTCATCGCCGAGACCTGGGACGCCACCCACGACGCGGCCCCGGTGCTGATGGGGCAGTTGTTCCACTACGAAGACAGTCCCAACCGCTACGGCCTGCCGCCGTTCTACGCGCTGCATGTCTGGGCGTGGAAACAGAACCGCAAAGGGACGTTCGCGGACTGGAACCCGAATGTCGTCTGTGACTACTACGCCGGATAGGCGGCACGGGGCCGCGTGGGATCGCGGCACTGGCTAGCATGTGAGGCGGAACCGCCGGAGGCGATTCCGCCAAATGTGCGTGGCCACCTGTAGCGGATCGACATGCGGCGGAATCCGCTGCGCGGGTTCCGCCCTACCAGAATTCGTCACTCGGCCCCACCACTGGTCACAGATCCAGCACCACGCATCCCTTGGCGCTCGCAGCCAGCCCTGATCCGGTCGAGAGTGGAGCGGTGAAGGCAGTTCGCCTGAGGAGATGTTCGGTGAAACGGAGAGACTTGCTGAAGGCCGCGTTGGCGATTCCTTTTTCCGCAGCCGTACTGCCGGGTGCGCTCGCGCCGGCTTGGGCCGGGCAGATGTCGGCCGCCCGTTTCCGGTCGCGCGTGCGCCCGGGCGACCCGGCCTGGCCGGCAGCTGCCCGCTGGGACGAGTTGGAGCAGAACGTCGGTGGCCGCCTGCTAAAGCTGCAGTCGCCGTTCGCGAGCTGTGGCACGACGCCGACGCAAACGTCTTGCGAGGCGCTGAAGCAGCTGAAGAATCCCTTTTACATCGGCGACCAACCGGCGCTGACCCAGACCAGTGGCTGGGCCGACGCGTGGACCTCGCAGCCCAGCGTCTACGCGGTGGCTGCCGAGAACACCGCGGACGTCGTCGCCGCCGTCAATTTTGCGCGCGAGCATCATTTGCGATTGGTGGTGAAGGGCGGGGGCCACAGCTACCAGGGCACTTCCGACGCACCGGATTCGCTGCTGGTGTGGACGCGGCACATGAACGCGGTGACGCTGCACGATGCCTTCGTCGCACAAGGCTGCGCGGGCAAACAGCCGCCGCAACCGGCGGTGACGGTCGAGGCCGGCGCCATGTGGATCGATGCCTACGACGCGGTGACCACACGCGGCGGTCGTTACGTGCAGGGTGGCGGCTGCACCTCGGTAGGCGTGGCGGGACTCGTGCAGAGCGGCGGCTTCGGCAGCTTCTCGAAAAACTACGGCACCGCGGCGGCAGGTCTGATCGAGGCCGAGGTCGTCACCGCTGATGGGGTCGTGCGCATCGCCAATGCCTGTACCAACCCGGATCTGTTCTGGGGCATCAAGGGCGGTGGCGGCGGCAGCCTGGGCGTGGTCACGCGGCTGACCTTGCGCACGCGTGAACTGCCGGAGAACTTCGGTGCGGCCTTCGGTGCGATCAAGGCCTCCTCGGACGACGCATATCGCGCGCTGATCGCACGCACGATGGCGTTCTACCGGAGCGACCTGTTCAACCGGCACTGGGGCGAGCAGATCGTTTTCCAGAGCGATAACACGCTGCGTTTCTCGCTGGTCTCGCAGGGACTGAGTCAGACGCAGGCGGAAGCCGTCTGGAAACCTTTCCTCGACTGGGTGCGCGCACGCAAGGAGGACTACACGTTTACCCGCGAGATGGAGATCGTCAGCCTGCCCGCCCGTCATTTCTGGGATGCCGGATTCCTGCGCCAGCATGCTGCCGATGCCATCGTGGCCGACGAGCGACCGGATGCTCCGGCGCATCGCTTCCTCTGGGCGGGCGACCAGGGCCAGGTCGGCTGGTTCCTGCATGGCTATCGATCGGCATGGATGCCGGCTTCACTGCTCGATGAGGACGCGCAGCCGCGGCTGGTCGATGCCTTGTTCGCCGCCACGCGGCAGTGGGAATTCGCGCTGCACTTCAACAAGGGACTCGCCGGTGCGCCCGCCGACGCATTGGATGCTGCGCGCGACACGGCCATGAATCCCGACGTGCTCGGTGCATTCGCACTGGCGATGTGCGGTGCCCACGGTCCGTCGGCCTATCCCGGCATGCCCGGCCCGGGACCCGACCTGCCCAAGGCGCGAAGCCAGTCGGCGAGCGTCGGCAAAGCGGTGGATGAGCTCCTGAAAGTCGCGCCAGGCGCCGGCTCCTACGTCTCGGAAAGCAACTACTTCGAGCCGCAGTGGCAGAGATCCTTCTGGGGATCGAACTATCCGAAGCTGGCCGCGGTGAAGCAGAAGTACGATCCGGCCGGCCTGTTCTTCGTCCACCACGGCGTCGGCAGCGAAGCATGGAGCGCGGATGGGTTCACGCGAAGTCCCCTGCGCTGAACGCCATGCTGCTCGTCGCGCCCCGTCGCGGGCGCGGCCCGGTGATCGAGTCTTCGCTAAAAGACTTCGCTACGCGGGCTGTCCACCATTTCATCGATGAGGGATTTCATTTGTTCGATGTGGCCGTCGAGACCGTGGAGTTCCGCAGGCATGCCGGCGCCGTTACCCCTCAAGGTCTCGACAATCCGGCGCATGGGTTCGAGCTGCTCGCGCAAAGCATCAGCCAGCGTGGCGCGATACAGATCCTTTGTCTCACTTGCCCGGATCAACAACGTCTCTATGCGCTTGCGGTCCGAGATGTTCACCACAATGTTCATGGCGGCGATGACTTCCCCATGCTCGTTCATGAGTGGGGTCGCGTAAGCCAGCACCGTCACTCGTGACGCGTCGGCCCGTTCAACGACGATTTCCTGACCCAGGTATTCGCGTCGATTCTTGATGGCCAACGCCATCCAGCATTCTTCATGCGGGACATGGGTGCCGTTCTTGGCAAACAACCGGAACGAACCACAGTAGCGATCGGCGGGATCATTCAGGGCCGGAGCACGCCCCCACATGTTCAATGCGTGCTGGTTGTAATAGGTGATCAGCCCGTCCGAATTGCATAGATAGGCACCGGCTGGCAACAGATCGAGTGTCTGGCGCAGGAGCGACTCATCCTGCGAGGCGGCGTGGGCAAGCGAAGACATGGCCGGTCCCGAGGCTGGATGACGCGATCACCCTACTCTTTTTTTGTCCGACGTGAAGACCGTGTGAACCTGTGTGGCCGAACGGCTCAGTGGTGAGCTGCCTCCGAATGCGAGACGGCCTCCGATGGACGCCAAGCTTGCGGTTGGCTTCCACTGGATCTTCGCTGCACCGTTTCCGCCGTACAAGGCCCAAGAACAATCTTTGACACCGCTATTCGGGCGCTGGCGGTGGCGGATCGGGCGGTGCCGCGGGCTCGGGCGGCGGTGGCGCGGCCGGCCTGTCCGGTTCGGACGGCAGGTAGTACTTCACTCGCTCGAAGAAGCGACTGTAGAAATCTACGTTTTGCACCGTATTGCTGGCGACACGCACGAGCGAATCATCGCTGCTGCCAACGGGTAGCGAGACCGAACCCAGCACGCCGACGCCGACGCTGGCGGAGTTGGACGTCTTCTTCAGCGAATAGCGATCCTGCACCGCGTTGACGAACACCAGGGCATGGCCATCCTCCTTCGCCACGCAGGTCACGCGCACGTCGAGTTGCGTATGCGTCTCGGCATCGGGCTGGAAGTTCTTGGAAGCCTCGACGGCATCGCCGCTGGACCTGCTCACCGTATAGCCCTGCCCGAGCAACGCCCGCCGCGCGGCCTCGCAGGCCCGCTCAGGCGCGGCCGTGAAGCTGCGCGAATAGGTGTCATCGGCATCGAAGGTTTCGCCCGATGGCGCGACATCCTGCTTGGGTCCGCTCGATCCGCAGGCAGCGAGCAGGCCGGTGCAGGCAATGGCGAGGCAGAGAGGCGCGATGTGGATGCGGATCATGTCGGCACGAAGCAGCGAGGGAGGGGCGGAGTCTAGCGACCGCAGCGTTCAGATGGCCTGAACGGCACTGCCTGGGGCTAGAGGACGCGCGCAGGCTCGTCTGGAACAGCGACGTGGCAAAGCGCAGGGCGAACGTTTCGGAGTTACCCGTAACGGGCGACATCCGGCGGAATGACCAGCTTCGCCGTTGAAGAGCGCTTCGCACTGCGGGTCCCGCCTTACGAAATCCACTTCCGATCAGCAGCCGTCCCACTCGCGGGATATTTCGTCCCCATTTCTGCACTTTTGCACGGCGTCGCTGCATCCACTTCGTGTGTGCACCGATGGCTGTCCAGGCATTTCGCCGGGGCCCGTCGTACGGAAATCGCCGCTCCCTCCCCCCTCGGCGCGATCTCCGTTGCAGGAGTCCAATGCAATGAGCAAGAACAAGATGTTGTCCCGTACCCTGTTGGCCGTCCTGGTCGGCGCCGCCGCTTTCGGCGCGCAGGCGGCAGAAGACAAAGGCTTCTATGTCGGCGCAGGCGCCGGCCAGTCCTTCGTCGACGAAGCCACGTATGACGACGAAGACACTGCGTTCTCGGTCTTCGGCGGCTACCAGTTCAACCGCTACTTCGGGCTCGAGGCCGGCTACACCGACTTCGGCAAGCTGGAACCGGAAGGTACCGGCCAGGCGCTCGAGGCCAATTCGGCCTCGCTCACCGCCGTCGGCACCGTGCCGTTCACCGACAAGTTCTCCGGTTACGCCAAGGCCGGCTTTCATCGCTGGGAC
>Ga0193708_1000099_pt1 | contig 17143 bp, 9 predicted proteins | sample H3c1metaG_FD_160570 | JGI IMG/M metagenome (GOLD analysis project Ga0193708, IMG submission 160570) | Soil microbial communities from a riparian zone of the East river system, Colorado, United States - H3c1 | ecosystem: Environmental > Terrestrial > Soil > Riparian zone | place: USA: East River...
CAAGCCAACAGGAATAATGTTTTTATTTTTTTGATCATTTTTTTCTTTTTAGCCTCTCCTCCCTTCCTCCTCTCCGGTAGAGAAGAGGCGGTACAATTTCTCTTACCCAAACATTATATCTTCCAAATCAGTATTAGTCCTTTCTTCAGCAACAATGCAAGAACTATTCATTTTATAAAACTTAATCTTCGCTTCGATCTTCCAGTTCCCTCTCCCCCGGAGAGGGGTTGGGGAGAGGCTGTTCTATCTTAACAAACTAATATCACCCGTTTTTCGCAACTTAACACCATCTGTAAATTCTACATCCAAAGTGTAAGCATATACATCCATGGGTTGTAAAACACCTTTGAACCTTCCATCCCAGCCCTCATTCCTATTGGTTCCTTTATAGACCATTTGACCCCAGCGGTTATAGATCTTCCATTCCATTTTGCCAATACCAAAGCCCTCTACTTTTACAATGGCATTTCTGCCAAACCTGCCGGGTGTAAATGCATTGGGCACATCCAGTAATGGCTTGATGATGATCGGTACATCCAGTGTTATACTATCAACACAATCTGCCTCGTTAAAAGCAAACAATGTTGCCTGGTAAGTTCCTGTAGCATTATAAAGATGATTTGGTTCTACCTGTGTTGAACTTTCACCGTCACCAAAATCCCATAAATACCGGGTAGCGCCTATTGAAAGGTTTCTAAACCTTGTTATTGTATTTTCCTGCGGTGGATTTGGTGTCCAGCTAAAATTCGCCGTAGGTATCGGGAAAACTGTAATAGTAAAATAAGCCGATGTATCCGTTTTATTACAGGTACTGGTATCAATAGCGATAAGCCGAACATTATAGGTACCTACTGCACTGTAAGTATGCGCAGGTTCAAAATCAGTTGAGAATCCACTGTCTCCAAATTCCCAAAGCCAGTCGGTACCACCCAGCGACAGGTTTCTAAACTCCGCTGTATATGGCACACAACCCCGTGCCGGGGTAGTGAATATCGCTTTTACATTTGGACTTATGCGCAATTGTTTTATTACTGTATCCGGGGCATTACAGAAAACCGTATCATCAACTATTAATGTAATGATATAAGTTCCTGTGGATGGAAAAGTATGTATCACTGGTCCAATGCCTGCTCTCAGTTTAGGTGAGCCATCTCCAAAATCCCATAAGAAAGTCTGATTGGTATATACCGGTACTGTTGCCGTGGTGATATTTGTAAACTGGTACCTGAGGCTATTACAGGAATCTAATTTGGAAAATGTAAAATCGGGAGTAACAATATTAGCACCCACTTTTACCGTCACAAATGCGGTATCAGCTATATTACAGGTAGTGGAATCAATTGAAACAAGCATAAGCCTGTAAGAGCCAACAGCATTATAAGTGTGCGAAACAGAATTATTGGGAGCAAAAGTTGTGTCGTTCTGGCTTGCGTCACCATAATCCCAGATATACATTTTACCCTTTGCCAGGGTATCTGTAAAGTTTATAGTAAGCGGCACACAGCCAATGGTATCCACTACGCCGTCAATGGTTGCTTTTACGCTGGCGCCTATACCTGCAAAATTCATTTCTATTTTTACGGCTGCCTGGTTACACCCGTCGCCTGCATTATTTGTCCTGGACCATACCCCGGGTGTTGTGGGAAATAAAACACCGCCATTACCACAACCGCATATTCCCTGGTAAATAACCCCGTTTGCATCAAAGCGGCTGGTCCCTCCATCAACGTGATCACCCACCTCTCCATTCTGGCCAAAATGTGTACCGAAGAACTGGCTTTGTGCATTTTTTTCTAAAACAAAAAAGTAAAAATCAGCGCCATCCGCTGCCGGGATACCGGGCAGGGGATTAACCTCCGGCATACCAAAGGTGCCCGAATTGGGATATGCTTTAAGGTTATTGATGCCTCCGCCCCAGCCTGAAACATAAACATTCTCGCAACGGTCAACCAAAAAAGCAATTGGCGAAAGATTCGGAAACTCTGAATTGGTACCAAAAACAGTAGAATAAACATAAGCCGAAAGATCGGGCTGCAGCTTACTGATAAACTGCTTACTTCCGGGATTGCTGAACGCTGCATTTAATACAGTCCAGCTACCCGTTGTAGTACCCATGATATACGGAAAACCACGCCTATCAAACTGGATACCATATACCAGGTCGTGGCCGGTTGTACCCTGGTAGGTTGTTTTAATGATAGCTGAGCCATCATTTAGCATTTGTGTTACAAAACCGTCGGTCTCGCCACCCATGTAACCACCTTGTAAAACACCTGATTTATCACCGGGTAAATTAGCACTTCCGGTACCTCCTGCTACATATAGATTACCTGTCACCGGGCTCAGTGACAAAACAAAACATGCGTCATCCCCGCTTCCTCCAAAACAAGTACTGAACAAAACAGAATTTAGATTCGGGGTAAATTTAATGATCACCCCGTCCTGTCTTCCTCCCCCATAAAGAGGCTGTATCCCCGAATTTCTGACCGGGAAGCCACCTGCAGCCTCCGCTCCCGGCGATTGGGTACAGGAAGCCAAATAGATATTATTTGCGGCATCAAGCATTACTTCACTCCTGGCATCATCGCCATAATTTCTCCGGGTTGAAAAATCGGTACCATCCGGAGGAACATACTTGGCACGAATGTTCACGCCATCATTGCCGGCGCCTCCTATTTTAGCCGATCCGATTATCGCTGTACCGGCTGCATTAAGCTTCGTTACCACTATATCATAAGCACCTCCATTTCCAAACCTCGGAACAGTGATGGGATAATTATTAGAACTGGATCTTCCGGCAATAACAAGGTTACCCTGTGCATCACATATCATACTATGCGGCTGTTCATTACCTGTTCCTCCAAGATAGGTTGCATATACACGGTTTGATCCATTGGGAGAAAATTTCATAATAGCAATATCGTAACCAAGATGTGTAGCATCGTCATCAACCCCGCCACCAAAACCAGTTTGAATTGCTCCTGCCGTAACAGGAAAGCCTGCGCCAAATGCAATACCCCCGGCAAAAAAACTTCCATCAGGTCCCGGGGTAGCCGTATAGCCCCAGTTATCCTGTGGGCTTCCCGTAAAGGTGGAAAATACCAGGGTAGGGTCAATTATGATCGTAGAATTGGATGCGTAATCATCTACTTTAAAACGGACAATATTATCCTTAACCACGTATTTACAATCAACGGTTTGTTTTTTACCATCTATCACCTGGTAACTGTAAGGATATAATTCTTTTACGCCGCCAACAGATGTACTGATCAGCAGTTCTTTGTTCTTTACCTGCAATTTTTCAACCCCGGTATACTTCAGTGCAATAGCTTCAACTTTACCGCCGGGACGTACTATGATATCATACTTCAGTTTCCCTGCATCACTGTAATACCGCACATCAACATTGGGATATACACTTTGATAGGTTACTGCCTGGAATATTTTACATTCAGCTGCCCATTTTGACGGATCGGCACCCATAAAATAATTGTTATAGGCGGGTTGTATCTTATCGGGAACGCTTTGAATGTTTGGAGCGCTTCCTAAAAAATTTACTTTATAGGCGTGTGAATTTAAAACAACAGGTCCACTGTTGAGTTGGTTGGCAGGGTTATGACCATGCATTCTTTCCGATAATTTTTTCAGGTCAGCAGGGTTGTGTAATAAAACAGTAAAGCCCTGGTTCTCTAAAAAGAATGAGCCGGTGGAGAAGTCTCCCTTAAACTGAACTTTGCTATCCCACTGCCCCTTATTTTCTATGAATTCCATTTGCGCCATTGCACTTTGCGCAACAAAAACGGCTGAAAGGATTAAGACGGATTTGAATATTATTTTCCTCAATATCTTCAAGTATTTCTTTTTTACAATGTACTAAATTAAAACGAGACAATCAGCGGTTTTGTTCACCTGTATTTTGTAAAATTTAGTTACGAAATTTTACTCCAGGCCGTTTTCCCTTTTTGCTGCTGCAGGAAATTTTTAACAGGTAAATTAACGGGTTCGCTGAGGTCAGGGTCCGTATCCAGTATGGCCGAAGCTGCATCACGTGCAGCTTCCAGTATCACTTTATCTTCAACAATGCTGGCCAGCTTAAAGTTCAATACCCCGCTTTGTTTGGTTCCTTCAATGTCTCCCGGCCCGCGAATTTCCAGGTCCTTTTCGGCGATCTTAAAACCATCATTTGTTGCCGTCATTATCTTTAACCTTTCACGTGCATCATTTGATATTTTAGTCCCTGTTAATAATATGCAAAAACTTTTTTCCGCTCCTCTTCCTACCCTTCCGCGAAGCTGGTGTAATTGTGATAAGCCAAATTTTTCGGCACTCTCAATTACCATTACACTGGCATTTGGAACGTCAACACCAACTTCAATAACGGTAGTGCTTACCATGATCTGTGTATCGGCTTTTACAAATCGCTGCATATTGGTTTCTTTTTGTGCTGCAGGCTGTTTACCATGTACCATGCTAATCCAGTATTTTGGCTCGGGAAAAAAAGATTTTACTTCCTCGAATCCTTTCATCAGGTTCTCATAATCCAGCTTGCTGCTTTCTTCTATCAGGGGATATACAATATATGCCTGTCTTCCTTTTTGTATCTCTTCTTTAACAAAGCCCATTACCTGCGGCCTTGTACTTTCAGAACGATGCTGGGTGTTCACCGGTTGCCTTCCGGGCGGCAACTCGTCGATAACACTATAATCAAGATCTCCGTATGCAGTAAGCGCCAGCGTTCGTGGTATTGGTGTGGCGGTCATTACCAGTACGTGTGGCGGAATAGTATTTTTTTTCCACAACTGTGCCCTTTGTGCCACCCCGAATTTGTGCTGCTCATCAACTACTGCAAGGCCCAGGTTCTTAAATACCACGTTGTCTTCAATTACTGCATGCGTTCCTACTAAAATATTCAAAGAACCATTTTCGCAAAGTTCCAGAACCTCTTTTCTTTCTTTCCCCTTAGATGAACCCGTGAGCAATTTTACACAAACGGGCATATCTTTTAAAAGCCTTGTGATACTATTATAATGTTGTTGTGCCAGGATCTCTGTAGGAGCCATCAGTACGCTTTGGAAACCCTGCCCGTCCGAAGCACGGGTGTTACCTGCAGCAATAAGCATCAACATTAATGCCACAATGGTTTTCCCGCTGCCCACATCTCCCTGTAAGAGCCGGTTCATTTGCCTGCCGCTGCCTGCATCTTTTCGTATCTCTTTAAGCACCCTTTTTTGGGCTTCTGTAAGCTTAAAAGGCAGGTATTTGTTGTAAAAATCATTGAACAATTCCCCCACCTGGCTAAATACCAGGCCCCTACTAAAGCGGTGGCGTGTGGATTTTATTAAGCCAAGCCTTAACTGGGCGAAAAACAACTCTTCAAATTTTAAGCGTCTTACCGCGTGGGCGTAATGCTTTTCGGTTGCCGGGAAATGCACCTGGCGAAATGCATGAAAACGGCTGATGAATTTATATTGTTTTACAAGGTCTCCGGGTAAGTTTTCAGGAAGGTCTTTTTCTGTGAGTATTTGCAACAGGGAATAGGTCAGTTTACCAATTGCTCTTCCATTCAGCCATTTTGTTTTTAATTTTTCAGTAGAGGGATAAACGGGCTCAAGATAATTTTTGCCATCTGCTTTTTGTGCCGTAAAATTTTCTATTTCGGGATGAGCGATCTGTGGATGGCCCATGAAAAAAGAAAGTCGCCCGAAAACGAGGTATTGCTGGCCGGTATGGATTGCTTTTTGTATCCAGTTTATTCCCTGGAACCAAACCAATTCCACTTCCCCGGTCTCATCCTGTACCGTGGCTACCAAACGCCTTCCTCTCTTTTCACCCAACACTTCTAAACTGGTTATCTTTCCCGCCACCTGTGCATATTCATTGTTGGGAGAAAGGGAGGAAATCTTATCTACTTTTGTTTTATCTACATGCCGGATGGGATAATGCTCCAGCAGGTCCTTAAATGTAAATATGCCAAGCTCCTTTCTTAACAGGTCGCCTTTTAAGGTGTTTATTCCTGAAATGTATTCAATGGGACTGGCTAATATGTTGGTACCCGGGTTGATGAAACTTGTTTTTACAAATATATTTCAGGCAGGGGAGAAAAGCTGACACAAAGAATACTGATTATTCGGGGAAAAAGACAGAAACTTGATGCTGGATTCTGGATAGGGTTCAATTATTTAAAAGCTTTTTGATACTTGAGGCGCATCCAGCATCAAGTATCCAGCATCTAGTCTACCTGTTTGTCTTATCCTGGAAACGCCTTGGCTTATTGAATTTCCTGTTGCCGCCGGAGTGGCTTCTTGAAGCAGCGGTATTGAATTCAGGGGTTTCACCAAGTTCTTCCGGCACCTTTGCCTTTGTTACGGATTTGCCCAATAATTTTTCAATGGCCAGGAATTTGCGTTGCTCTTTTACACTTACAAAGGTATAAGCCGTACCGTCCGCTTCGGCCCTTGCCGTTCTTCCGATACGATGCACATAATCTTCGCCATCATGCGGCACATCATAATTTATTACGAGGTCAATATTATCAATGTCGATACCGCGGCTGAGGATATCTGTTGCAACCAATATGGGGAGCCTGCCGCTTTTGAACTGCATCAATACATCTTCTCTTTTACTCTGGTCAAGGTCACTATGAATTTCATCTGCCAGGAACTTAGCTCTTTTCAGGTCACGGGTAAGCTGCTTCACACTTAATTTACTGCTGCAAAATATCAGCACCGATTTAAAATCTTTTTTATGTAAAAGATGTTTTACCAGCGGGATCTTTTGGGTATCATAAACAATAAAAGCTTCCTGTATGATCTTCTCCGGGGGCTTGCTGATAGAGATATTAACTTCTACAGGCTGGTGCAATATCTTCCTTGCCAGTTCCCTTATCTTATGCGGCATGGTAGCGGAGAACAAAAGGTTTTGCCGTTTTTTTGGCAGGCTGCTGATGATGAACATGATGTCATCATAGAAACCCATATCCAGCATACGGTCTGCTTCATCCAATACCAGCTCAGTTTTACATAACCCATTTTTATATGAGCCATCATTTTACCCGGCGTACATATCACAATATCAGCGCCATGGCTCAATGCTTTTTTCTCCTGGACAAAAGCATTACCGTCTCCGCCGCCGTAAACGGCTATGGAGCTTACAGAGCTAAAATAAGAAAGGCCTTCCATGTGCTGCGCTATCTGCACCGCAAGTTCGCGGGTTGGTACAATGACCAATGCATTATTCGTATGGTCTTCGTGGGGGTCAGTTATGATCTTATTGATGAGGGGTAATAAGAACGCCGCCGTTTTACCGGTACCGGTCTGTGCAGATGCGATGACATCCTTGCCGGCCATTATCAGCGGGATAACCTGTTCCTGTACGGGAGTAGCTTCTTCATAACCCGAGGCATCTATGCCTTCCATCAATCTTTCGTCAAACCCAAATGCTGCAAAATTCAAAATCGTTGTGTTTATTTTTGGTGAAGATACTGAATTGGCCTGAGAGGGGTCAAATAAGCATTTTTACAGTAGTGTCTCAGTTTGAACTTACTTAATAATGAGTTGTCAGCCTGAGTTTGTCCAAGGCGTGTTACATAAAAAATCTTACCGGTTTCGACAGGCTCAACCTGACAATTTTTCAAATTGAGCCACTACTCTTTTTACTATTTCCTGCCGGTTTTCATTACTATAAAGCAATAAATCCATAAGTTTATATAACTGATCACCCCAACCCCTTTATTAAAATGAAAAATCTTCTTACCAGGTTAAAGTATGTCTGCTTTTTTTTAATGATCCTGCCTGGAACAGTTGGATGCAAAAAATCAGGGGACAGCACGGCTCCTGTAATTCCTCCAGCCTCATTTTTTGCCAAAGGCGCAGATGTAAGCTGGTTAACGCAAATGGAAGCCGCCGGAATTAAATTTTATAACAGCAGCGGAGTTGAACAGGAATGCATCCAGCTTTTAAAAAATACAGGAATGAATTCCATCAGGCTGAGGGTTTGGGCAGATCCCGTAAATAACTGGAACAATACAGCAGACGTAATTGCAAAAGCCCTGCGTGCAAAAAACCTGGGCATGAAGATCATGATCGATTTTCATTACAGTGATACCTGGGCTGATCCCGGGAACCAAACCAAACCTGCAGCCTGGACAGGGCAGAATGTAGCCACACTTGAAACATCGGTGTACAATCATACATTCAGTGTTATGACCGCTTTAAAAACAAATGGCATAACTCCTGATTGGGTGCAGGTGGGCAATGAGACCAATGATGGCATGTTATGGCCGGAAGGAAAAGCCTCTGTTAATATGGCCAACTATGCAAAATTCTTTATTGCGGGGTATAATGCAGTAAAAGCAGTTAGTGTAACTTCAAAAGTAATGGTACATGTTTCCAACGGATTTGATAATGCTTTGTTCAGGTGGAACCTCGATGGCTTAAAAGCAAATGGCGCCACGTGGGATATTATTGCGATGTCATTATATCCTTCAACAGCCAACTGGGCTACGCTTAACAGTCAGTGTCTTGTAAATATGAATGATATGGTTGCAAGATTCGGATCAGAAATAATGATCTGCGAAGTTGGAATGAGCTGGGACCAGCCTGCAGCCTGCAATGCATTCATTACTGATCTTATCACTAAAGTAAAATCGGTTTCAAATAATAAAGGGCTGGGTGTTTTTTACTGGGAGCCGGAAGCTTATAATAATTGGCAGGGATATACACTTGGCGCTTTTGATAACTCGGGAAAACCAACGGCTGCTTTAAATGCCTTTAACTAATTGTCTCAAATAATAACAGGGAATTATCATGAGAAAAAATATATTTTTTGTTGCTATCGGGCTTTTTTTATTTACACTGACCGTTTCTGCACAACGCAAGCGAATTAATTTTGACGACAACTGGAAATTTGCATTCGGCCACTCCAATGACCCTTTAAAAGATTTTAATTACAGCATTGCTGCCATTTTTGTAAAGACAGGTGCGGCACAGCAAACCGCCATCGATATAAAATTTAATGACGGCGGCTGGCGTCAGCTTTCCCTTCCACATGACTGGGCCGTTGAATTACCCTTTACCAATTCACCCAGCTTTGATGTACAATCACATGGTTACAAACCCGTGGGTGGTTCGTATCCTGAAACAAGTATTGGCTGGTACAGGAAACATTTCTTTGTAAGCAAACCAGATTCAGGCCAGCATTTCCAAATTCAGTTCGATGGCGTTTTCAGAGATGCAAGCTTTTGGGTAAACGGTTTTTATCTCGGTAATAATAAAAGCGGTTATGTTGGCGCTTCATATGATATCAGCAATTACCTGAACTACGGAAAAGAAAATGTATTGACCGTAAGGGTTGATGCAACACAGTATGAAGGCTGGTTCTATGAAGGTGCAGGCATCTATCGCCATGTATGGCTTAACCAGTATCAACCCGTTCACCTGGATGAGAACCCGGTGTTTGTTTATGCCACTGTTCAAAACAATAATGCCACCGTAAATATTGAGACCAGTTTACAAAATGAATCTCTTTCGCCGGCTGTTGTTTCTGTATCGGCGATAATAACCGACAGGGACGGCCGCATGATCGGAAAAACTTCTGAACAAAATCTAAGCCTGGGTATTAATCAAAAAAATACGGTCAAGCAAAAACTAACAGTAAGTAAGCCAAGGTTATGGTCATTGGAAGATCCTTATTTATACCGTGTCATTCCCATTGTAAAAATGAACGGAAAAATAATTGACACCGATAAAATACGTTTTGGGATACGCACCATTAATGTTACTGCCAAAGGCTTATTCCTTAACGGTAAGTATATAAAACTAAAAGGAACCAACAATCACCAGGACCATGCAGGCGTTGGAAGCGCCCTGCCTGATTACTTACAATACTATCGCGTCTTCCTGTTAAGACAAATGGGATCCAATGCATACCGTACAAGTCATAACCCGCCCACAAAAGAATTGCTGGATGCATGTGATAGCCTTGGCATGCTGGTAATGGACGAGAACAGGCTGCTCAACAGCAGTCCCCAATACATGGATGACTGGGAATGGCTCATCAAACGTGACAGGAGCAGGGCCTGTGTATTCATGTGGTCTGTTGGTAATGAAGAAGGCTGGGTGCATACAACAGGCACCGGTAAGCTGATAACATTATCGCTATTGGCAAAACAAAAAGAACTTGACCCTACCCGTGTGAGTACATATGCCGCTGATGTAGCAAATGTATTCACTGGTATCAATGAAGTGATCCCGGTGCGCAGTTTTAATTACCGGCAGTTCGCAGTTGAAGATTATCACAAAGCTCACCCTACGCAACCCATCATTGGAACAGAAATGGGCAGCACGGTAACTACCCGCGGGCAATACACAAAGGATACCATCAAAGCTTATGTTCCAGACCAGGATATTACTGCGCCCTGGTGGGCAAGCACGGCAGAAACATGGTGGAAGCTTGCTGCGCCAAATGATTTCTGGCTCGGAGGCTTTGTGTGGACGGGGCTTGATTACCGTGGCGAGCCAACTCCTTATAAATGGCCGAATATCAGTTCACATTTTGGCATCATGGATATTTGCGGCTTTCCTAAGAATATTTATTACTATTATCAATCCTGGTGGACGGATAAAGATGTGTTACACATTTCACCGCATTGGAACCTGCCTGCCGGACAGGCAGGCTGGCCGGGTAAGGAAGGAGAACCTATTGATGTATGGGTTAACAGCAATGCAGATAATGTTGAGTTATTTTTAAATGGCAAAAGTCTTGGTAAAAAAGACATGCCCCGCAATGGACATTTAGAATGGAAGGTAAATTATGCACCCGGGACCCTGGAAGCTATTGCTTACAAAAGAGGAAAGAAACTCGAAGTTAAAACAGAAACAACAGGCAAGCCATTTGAAGTTGTTATCAGTCCTTATAAAACAACTATGATCGCTGATGGAAAAGATGCAACGGTAATAAATGTCAGCGTGATAGACAGGCAGGGCCGTGAGGTTCCGGACGCAAACAACCTTATTCGTTTTTCTGTACAGGGCGAAGCTAAGATCATCGGCGTTGGCAATGGTGATCCAAGTAGTCATGAGCAGGATAAATATTTCGATACTGTTGCACAACGATATTTATTTAATGGTAAATGCCAGGTCATTTTACAATCCGGGTTTACACAATCCGTAATACATTTTGAAGCAACGGCTGATAGCTTGTGGAAGGGCGCAACAGATATCATGACAATACAACCGGGAATTCCACATCATGTAAACGCATCAAATAATACATTCCCTGTTGTGCCATTTAAAGAAACGAAAGTTGATAAAATGCTGGGTGCTGATATTTCTTTTCTTCCTGAACTGGAAGATCGTGGAATGAAATTTTATGACCTTGATGGAAAACAAAAAGATGCCATACAGATCTTAAAGGATCATGGAATGAATTATGTGCGCCTGCGTATTTTCAATGACCCCGCAAGAGACAGCGGCTATTCTCCCAAAAAAGGTTTCTGCGGTCTGCAGCATACTTTGCAGATGGCAAAAAGAGTAAAGGCTGCAGGCATGAAACTCCTGCTGGACTTCCATTACAGCGATTACTGGGCCGATCCGCAAAAACAATACATGCCTTTAGCATGGCACGGAAAATCTATTACGGAATTAAAACAAGCTGTGTATGATTATACAAAAATGGTCATCAAGGCTTTGAAAGACCAGGGCACCGCACCCGAAATGGTACAGGTGGGTAACGAGATCAACCATGGTATGATATGGCCGCACGGAAGCATTGGTAACCTGGATAGTCTTGCACAACTGATCTATGCAGGTATACAGGGAGTGAAAGCAGTTTCGCCTTCAACAACGATCATGATACATATTGCATTGGGCGGACAAAATGATGAATGCCGTTTCTTCCTTGATAATATGATCAGCCGCAGTATACAGTTCGATGTGATCGGTTTATCGTACTATCCCAAATGGCACAATACACTCGCTGACCTTGAGTACAACCTGGATGACCTTTCACGGCGTTACAACAAAGATGTTATTGTAGTGGAATATTCTCACGTAAAAAAAGAAGTGAACGAATTATCTTTCAATGTAGCCGGGGGAAGAGGGAAAGGCAGTTGTATCTGGGAGCCATTGAATACCTGGGAGCGGTTCTTTGACAGGGAAGGAAAGGCAAATAACTTATTGCTTATTTACGATGAGATGAAACGTAAGTACTTACAATAGCTGCCGGTGGTTTGTGTTATTGAAATTAAATTTAGTGATAATATAGTGGCCGGTGGAGACACCGGCCACGGCTCCCGATAGCTATCGGGAGGCCGCGGTTGGTGTCCCCACCAACCGCCTGTTAAAGACATTGAAGTGCACACAGATAGGGTTCTGATAAATTAAGATTTTTCAATAGCACAGCACGTTAGCTTACCTTTGCTTCAATAATACAAAAATGATAAAAGTAGGAGAATACAATATGCTTAAAGTGGCCAGGGAAGTGGCATTTGGCCTTTACCTGGATGATGGAGCTGAAGGCATACTGTTACCCCGCCGCTTTGTTCCGGATAACACAAAGATAGGCGATGAGGTAAAAGTTTTTTTATATCATGATGGAGAAGACCGGCTCATTGCAACCACCCAGCAGCCAAAAGGTATATTGGGAGATATTGTAAAGCTCAGGGCCGTCACCGTAAATCCACAAGGCGCTTTTTTAGATAATGGATTGATGAAGGATCTTTTTGTTCCTAAATCGAAGCAACAAAGGGGCATGATACCTAACGGAGAATATCTGGTAAAAATTTACCTGGATGAGCAAACGGGAAGACTTGCTGCAACGGAAAAGATAGAGCCTTTTTTAAGCAATGAGCAATTAACGGTAAAGGAACTTGAAGTTGTAGATCTTATTGTTTACCGCCGCACGGATATTGGTTACGTGGTCATCATCAATAATAAACATACCGGCGTATTGCATCACAACGAGATCTATAGGGATATTACCGCCGGTGACCGGTTTAAAGGATTTATAAAAAAAATATACCCTGAGGATAAAAATTCTGATGACCGCTGGAGGATAGATGTTTCGGCCGGCAAGCCGGGCTACAACCGTGTTGAAGATGAGACTGAAAAAATACTGCGCCTGTTAAAAGAAAATAACGGCTACCTCCCCTATCATGACAAAAGCTCACCCGAGGAGATCTATTCTTTTTTCAGCATGAGCAAAAAAACATTTAAGATGACAACAGGGAATTTATATAAGCAGCGGAAAATCAGTTTTGAGAAAACGGGGATAAAGCTGACGGAATGAGGAAAGCCACAAGGGTTTAGCTTCAAGGGAGAAGCATACGAATACACAGACATTTTCGCAACATAAACTTACCCCCTTGCGGCTTCCAATAAAATCTATTACTTCATGGCCAGGATAAAAGTCGATCTCCACGACATATACAACAACAGCTACGCTATCGATAAGGCATTATTGAAAGCATTTGAAGATGCCATTGATAAAAAAATAAGAGAGGTTGAGATCATCCCCGGCAAGGGCAGCGGACAGTTAAGAAAAAAAGTAGAACGCTTTTTACAACTCCCCCATATCAAGCCATTATACCACCGCATTGAAAACGACAGCAAAAATTTTGGCAGGCTGTTCGTTTATTTTAAGTATTAAAAAAGGCTGTCATAAAATAACAGCCTTTTTATTTTTATTTAATTAACTCATCATTTAATAACCGTCACTTTGTACGATTCATTCGCACCTGAAGAAGCTTCTGTAACACGCATCATATAACTACCCTGCGCTACTCCTTTAATTGACAATGTATTTGTTCCATTATGAAGTGTAAAGGTTTGTATCAACTGGCCGGACATGGACATTAATTCTCCTTTAAGCGTCCCTGTATAACCGGAAATGTAAACCCCAAATTGCTGATTCTCTACCAAAGGATTTGGATATATCCTTACAGCTTTTGGATTACATTTATTATTGATCGTAACTATACCACTATATTCAACTTCTCCACTGTTGGCAATCATTTTTAAACGATAGAAGCTATACCCGTCAAGCGGCTTTTTATCAGTGAAGCTGTACGATAAGTCTGTTCCGCTGTTACCCACTCCTTTAACAACACCAACATAAGAAAAAGCCCTTCCATCTTTACTAACTTCCACCTCGTACCTGTTGTTGTCAGTTTCCGTTTTCGATGTCCATTTCAGCAATGCGCTACAGTCTGACATCGTGCCTGTAAATGCAGATAAATTAACGCCAAGTGGCGCCGGGGTCTGTACCGTTATACTTGTTTGACCAAAGTCATTAAGGGTTTGCGTATTTCCCAAGACAGCACATCCCCCTTGTGTGAAAGGAGGAACAAAGGCCACAGAAAAATTAATTGTTAATGGCCCGCCCTGGTTTGTGCCCTTAATATTAAGCATGATACTGTAAAATTCAAAATCGTCAGGAATAGGCCCTCCTGTATTTCTGAGAACTATGGCCGAGGGCATAGCAACGGTACTATAAACAGTCCAAATACTATTGGTAGCGGGATTAACAGATAATATCTCACTAATTGCACTAGGCACAGATATGCTAACTATTACACAGCCTGTACTTAAAGTGGTAAACCCTGCATTAAAAACATCAACTGTTAATAAACCCGGAACATTAGGGTCAACGATAGCAGGAGCCATAATTCCCTGGACAGCAAAATCTGCCTGTTGTGCTGAAAGACGGACGGTACTAATAATTAGCAGCGACACAAAAATTAACTTTTTCATATTTATCTTATTTTTCAAACTATTTTTTAATTGGCGCTAGCCTGTAACAATGAAACATTATTGGTATTATTATTATCACCACCTGCTCCCGCAACGATTTGAATGGTTATCAGTTGTGTCGTATTAGCTGGTACACCTGGTTTCCTGGCAATCCTTAATCCGGCAATTTTAAAATCATTACCATTGACCGGAACAGTCGTAGTTACCTGGTAGAACGATGCAAATTCCGTAAACGTAAAGTCCGAATTAGAATTTGGTACGCCTCCAAGCACATTAGATGTTCCGCTAACCGGATTAAATGATATGGCAAACGCTGATGTCTTAATAATCCTGAACGTTACTGTACCTGTAGTTGCCGCTCCGCTAACTTCATTCAAAACTACAATAAAATCACGGTCAACTCCAACCTCGTTCGCTGCGAAATTAGGCACATCCATATAAACTGAAGGCGTCAGATCCGTCACCTGTGTAGCAACAGTAATTGTAGCTGCATTAGCCGGTGGTGTTGGTAATGTTCCGCTGCAACCGTTGGCATCTGTAACACTTACGAGTGTGTATTTATAAGTGCCTAAAACTGCATTTGATTGCGGTACCGTAACAACACTGTTTGCACCTGTAGTAGAAACAGTTTGGTTAGCACCTGCCGGTCCACCATTTACACTAATATTATATGTAAACGTATATGGTTTTACTCCGCTATTACCTGTAAAGATAATATTTGGAGTTGTGCTTCCATTCTGAGCAACAGTTGCTGTACCACTGATACTGCCCGCAAGGTTATTTACTACAGATACGGTAAATATGCAGGTCCTTGTATTACCTGCCGCATCAGTTGCAGTATAAGTAACTGTTGTAGTTCCTACATTAAAGGCATAGGTGCCAAGGTTGTTGATACCTGTAGCGGGTGATGCCGCGATCGTAGCTCCTGTTAATGCCCATGTTAATGAACTTATAGTTGAGCAATTATCAGTTACAACAGGGTTAGTGGTAACAATAGTAGCTATACATCCGGCCCCGTTTGTTGGCGCATTGATAACAGGTGAAGGACAGAATGTGAAGTCCGGCCTGGTATCATCCACTACAGTTACTGTAAATGAACAGGTTTGTGTATAGCCATTCAGGTCGATCGCTGTATAAGTTACTGTTGTTGTTCCCACAGGGAATACATCTCCCGGGTTATGGGTGGAAGTAAAGGATGCAATACCGCAACTCGCATTTGCTGTTGGCGCTGTCCATGTAGCTGTTTGAGAGCACTGTGTATTTCCCTCGCCGGTATTCACAGTGATATCTGAAGGACAACCATTGATCAATGGATTTATTGTTACCGCCAGCTGTGTTGCAGCTGCTGAACAAGTTGTAGCTATTGTGGTTTGGGTCACATCTACCGTACCTGAAGCTGTTGCGCCCCATGTTACGGTTATAGCGTCTGTTCCTGCACCGGCGGTGATTGTTCCGCCAACTACTGTCCAGGAATAAGCATCCCCGGCTACAGCAGTTACACTATATACAGAAGTGATCGATCCCGCACATACGGAAGATGACCCTGTGATAACCGGTGTTGGCAAAGGATTTACTGTGATCGTTGTCTGAGCACTGTTGCTGCAGGTTCCGTCACTATATGTATAGGTCAGTGTTTGTGTTCCAACTGACGGATCAAAAATATTACCCGTTACGCCAACACCACTCCAGGTTCCACCCAAAGGTGATCCTGCTAAGGTGATATCAGCAGCATCGGCACATACAGGACCATAAGAACCTGTTGTTACTACCGGTATTGGGTTTATCGTAATTGTAAAGCTATTCTCAACATTAGGACATGGTGATGTCCCTGCTGCAAATACATACACTGTTGTACTGCTGCTGATCACATCGCCTGCTGTTAACGGGCCTACTCCGCCTGTTGCAGTAAAGTAGTTACCATTGATCAGGGCAGGTAAAGTATATGGTCCGCAATTCACAACATCTGCAGGATCATCGGCTAGTGGTGCCGCCTGTTCTGTTACAGTTACTGTTGCTGTTGCAGCCACTGTACATGGTGCAGTCGCATTTACAGTATAGGTATAAACCAAGCCTGTATTACTCCAGGTTCCACCTGCATCAGGTGTGCCATTCAATGCAGCAAATAACTGTGCTTCGGTTGGCGTTGTTCCCGCACAAACGGTAAGTATTCCGTTTGTTCCTGCATTTGGTTGAGCCTGTTCGGTTACTGTTACTGTTGCTGTAGCAGCCACTGTACATGGTGCAGTTGCGTTAACCGTATATGTATAAACTAATCCTGTATTACTCCAGGTTCCACCTGCATCAGGTGTACCACCTAACTGTGCAAATAATTCTGCATTGGTTGGTGTTGTTCCCGCACAAACTGTAAGTGTTCCGTTATTTCCTGCATTTGGTTG
>Ga0193708_1000100_pt1 | contig 17129 bp, 10 predicted proteins | sample H3c1metaG_FD_160570 | JGI IMG/M metagenome (GOLD analysis project Ga0193708, IMG submission 160570) | Soil microbial communities from a riparian zone of the East river system, Colorado, United States - H3c1 | ecosystem: Environmental > Terrestrial > Soil > Riparian zone | place: USA: East River...
GCTTCTTGGTGGCGACCGCCTTGGCGACGACCTCGCCGTCCCGCACCTTGTAGACATCCGCGTTCACCAAGCCGGAGACCAGGGCTTCGCCGAGGCCGAAGCTGGCCTCCACGGAGGCGACCTTCCGGTTGCCCGTGACAGGGTCGGCCGTGAACAGGATGCCGGCCGCCTGCGGGAAGACCATCCGCTGCACGACCACGGCCATGTGGACCTTCCGGTGGTCGAAGCCGTTCCGCAGGCGGTAGGTCACCGCCCGTTCGGTGAAGAGCGAGGCCCAGCACCGGCTGACGTGCTGGAGGATCGCCGCCGGCCCCACGACGTTCAGATACGTGTCCTGCTGGCCCGCGAACGAGGCCGTCGGCAAGTCCTCCGCCGTCGCGCTGGATCGGACGGCGTAGGCGGCATGCTCGCCGAGCCGGGCGAGCGGGCGGGTGATAGCCGCCGCCAGATCGTCGGGGATGGCGATCGCTTCCAGGGTCCGGCGGACTCCCAAGCTCAGCGCGCGGATCGCCTCCCGGTCGTCCGGCTTCAGGCGCGACAGCCGATCGAGCCGGTCATAGATCGAGGGGATCGACGGCGCTTCCGCCAGGATCCGCCGGAAGGCGTCCGTCGTCACGCAGAAGCCAGCCGGCACGCGGAGGCCTTCGATCCGCGAAAGCTCCCCGAGGTTCGCGCCCTTGCCGCCGACGACCGCGACCTGCGTCTGGTCGATCTCCTGGAAATCCAACACGTACACATGTTTCGTCATGTTTGTCATGGCGATGACTGTGCGGCACGGCCCGGGTCTTGCCGCAAGCCCCCCGGCGCCTCATAATATAGAGGTGGGGGAGCAGTTACTCTCCTTCGAAAGACGACGGCGACTGTCGCATCGAGTCGCAAGGCCGCCCGCCGCTTCTCGTAGAGCTCGATCCACGAGCTGACAAACTCTATCGAGGAGACCTTGAATCAATCAGGCGGCGCCAACTCCGGCGCCGGCTTCCGCCCCGGGTCTAGCCCGCCGAGCGGCGGGTACATGGCCGGCGGGCGGTCGAGGTCTACCTGTTCGACGTCGGTCCAGGGCACGTACTCGGGGCGCTGACGGCCGTCGACGAAGATCAGCATGCCGGCGTTCCCCTCGCCGAGGTCGCCGGTGCGCTCGAGCCGCAGCTCCTCGCCGTCATGGAGGGTTACCCTGGCGCGCGGTGCGCGGTCGGGGGGCACGATCGAGGCGATCAGGCCGAAGGGGAGGGTGTAGTCCACGCCCTGGGATGGGGCGTCGAGCGTGTCGGTAGTCTCGCTCTCGTCGAGGTCGTAGACCAGCCGGCCGGCGAGGCGGCGGCCGGCGCGGGTGGTGATGCTGCCCATGAGCGGGCGCCCCGGCGGGAAGTCGCCGTAGGCGGGGCCGCTGTCGCCGGGGCTGAAGTCGACGCGCTCGAAGACGTCCCAGGAGATCAGTACCCGGCCGTAGCGCGGGTCGTCGACGTAGATCCCGCGGTTGCCATGGCCGACTTCGGCGGTGCCGGAGAGCACGATCTCGCGGCCGTCGAGCAGCGTCACCAGGGAGCTGTCGCGGGAGCGGCGCGCGATGGAGCGAATGGTGTCGAAACGCAGGTGGCTGAGCTTGCCGTCGGCGGTGTGGCCGTCGAGCTCGTCGAGACCGACGCACTCCTCCCGGTCCCACTGAATGAAGCCGGTGAAGTCCCCCTGACGTGTGCGGACGGTACCGTGCAGCCGGGAGGGCATGGCGCCTAGCGGCGGGGTGGGGAGGAGCTCGATCGTGCGGATCCGCAGACTGTCGAGGTAGACGACGCCCCGCCTGCCGTCCCACACCCGCACGCCGTCGTCGAAATCGCCGGTCTCGAAGCGGTCGAGGTTGAACAGGGTCCCGCTCTTGAGAGTCACCCGCACCTCACGGCGGCGCGCCTCGATGCGCGCGATCTCGCCGAAGCGCGCCAGGAGCTGCCGGCTGACTTCGCTCTGACTCTCCCTCTCGGCAATCCTGAATCCGAGGATCTCGATCGGGTGGCGCTCCCTGGGCCGCCGCTCTGGCGGAATGTAGGCAAGCCAGGGGTTCTTGTGCTTGGTGCCGTTGAAGGAGTCGTCCCAGAACGCCTCGTCGTCGCCCCCCCAGCGCAGCCGCCCCTCGTAGGTGGCGCCGTCGACAGTGGTGATCCGGCCGTAGAGGAACCCCTGGTAGGTCTCCGCCGCCGGGTGGGGCTCCGCCGCCGCCGGCGCGGTCGAGGGGGCGATCGCGGGCGAGGTCACCGCGGAGGGGTGGACGTCCTGGTTGAAGGCCCGGTAGCCGGCGGCGACGGCGAGGAGGATGAGCACGGTGGCGAACGCCCCGCCGGCGATCTTGGCTCTCGTCATGGTCGCAATGTACTTTACGACGCAAAGTTATGCAAGCGCGGGAAGATTCCCCGGGGCTTGGCTCCTACGGCGGGGCAGGCACCTATTTCGGGGCTCTTCATGTTCCACGTCTTCGGCCGGTGGTTCGCGGTCTGGACGAACCGCGACGAGCTGCACCTGCCGGAGCACCAGCGGACCGAGGTCGTCCGCGCCCGGGCGGGGAACCGGGCTGCGACCTGTTGGCGGGGAACTAGACCGGTGGGACGTAGAAGCCCTCAACGACGAGCGTTACGGTAATCGCCGTCGTCGAGCGCGCGGAAAGGTCATGGAAGCAATCCGCGAGAGGAGCGCAGATCCGCACATCGGCGAAGGAGCTACCGATTCCGGAGTTGTAACTCATCGCGTTGGCTGAGGGTTGACTGCCGTCATACTCCCAAAGCTTGAGGGTTCCCGTACCGGCCGCGGTGACGTGAACGGCGAAAACGACCGCCGTCGCCTCATCCGGAACGCCGCATATTCCTCGAATGTCAAGGTTGGTGGTCGTATTCGCGGCTAGATTCCCGCTGAAGGCCTGACAGGGGGCGGTGCCGACATGAAGGGACGGCTCGGCGTTTGACTGAGCGCCCACAACGGCCGGCAGGAGGAAGATCAGGCAGATGGCCAGCAGGTTCGAGGGATTCTTCATGGGTTTTACTCCTCTCTCGAGTAGAGAGACCGCGGAATGCGGTCTCCCAGAATAGGTAAGAACGCAAGGCCGGTAAGGGTTAGAAGATTATCCGCCGTGGGTGAATTAGACCGTGAACCCTCCTTGCTGATACTCCTATCAGCATATCATAAAGGAAGCGATTCGGAGCAGAATTCAGAGGTCCACTCTGACGCAAGCGCTCCGGGCCTGACTCACCCATCGCCTGGACGGCAACCCTGACTGTATTCCGCGAACCGCGAAACAAGCCCGGAACCCCCCTCGCAAGCCCACGCCGTTCTAGGGCGAAGAAGATTTGGGGTCGATTTACGTCTTATCTGGGCATGGGAACGAAGACCCCGTTACATCCCCGAAGGCAGGGCCCAGCGGCTTTACGAAGTCCGCTGCTGCGGTTTTTCCCTCCTGTCCAATCACTTTCACCTCTTGCTTGACGTCGACAACGTGGTCGCCCCCGAATGGTTGGCGATCGTGTGGCCGCTCGTCGAGGCGGCAGGCACCTTTCTCACCTTGGCACCTATTTCCACCTATTTCCACCTATTTCTATTTGCTCCGCAGGCCCCCGTCCGCATTTTTCAGTAAAAACATAAGATTGCGCACCGTCCCGGGGCGGCGCAGACTGGTTGCATGGGCTCTCGCTGGTAGGAGGAGTCTCTCGTGCGTGCCACCTTCCGGTCGTCTCTTCCGAAGCTCCTCGTCCTGCCGATCCCGGCCGGTGCGGCTCCGGCCTCGCGCCAGGCGAGCCCGCGCGCCGTGGGCCGATCTCCGCCGATCGAGACCTCGCTCGATGCGTCTGGACTGCCTGCGAGAGATGCTCCCTGGCTGCCCTCCAAACGGATTGCCGATATGGGTCTCCACAGGCGACCTCCCCAATGGGATCGAATCAATTCAGAATGAGGAAAAGCTTTATGTATTTCCCAATCACCCGTATCCGGCGAGTCCTCCCCTCCCTGCCTTTCTTCCTGGCGCTCGCTCTTGCGGCCGGCGGCGAAGGGCTGCTCCTCGCGGCGGAATTCTCGGGCGCCATCTACACGACCGACAGCACCGGCACCCGCGTCAACCAGAACCTCTACAGCGCGAGATCGGACGTGTATCTCAGCGGCGGCCCTCAGAACCGGAACCCTCCGGGCCTGCCGGACGGCACCTACTTCTTCCAGGTCACGGACCCCAGCGGACACACATTGCTGTCCGAAGACAACGCCGTCTGCCGCCAGCTCCTGGTGGCCGGTGGAAGAATTGCTGGAGCTACGGGGCCCTGCCCGCACGCCAATGGGACGCTCAACCCGGCGAACGGCACGACTCCGGTTCAACTCGCGCCGTTCTCGCTGACGCCGAATCCTGGAGGCGAGTACAAGGCTTGGCTGATCCGCAAGACAGGTACGACCTCGATCTCGGGGAGCGACCCCAAGGTCCTTCTGTTCAAGAATCCGGATTCCAAGACGGATAACTTCAAGGTCCGGGAAGAGGTCGTGATCCCGCCCCAGGGCTCCTGCCAGCCGTCAAGCTCGCTGTCCGTCCTGGTCAGTGGAACGAATGTCGTCTCCTACGTCCCCAAGGGCTGCTGGTCCTGTGGAACGACCGGGGTGTCGTTCGTCAACGTCGAGGGTACGTTCGCCAACGGGCTCCCCAATCCCATCCCGACGCCGAACGTGGTCAATTCCTGCGCCTCGAATTCGCTGACCGGCAAGACCGTGTGCACCGCCAACAACACCGACATCTACCTGCTCACGCTCTCGGGTACGGGGACCACGACGCTGACGGCGACCCTCCCGAGCAGCGGCAGCGGCTTCATCGGATTCTCCGGCGGCTCCTGCACGAACTGCGGCGTGGCGATGGACGCGACGAACGACCAGGCGGTGATCGGGCTGAGCGTCGGCGGCGCGCCCGGTTTCCAGTTCCTGAAGAACATCAGCACCGCGCCGGCGACTGAGCCGGCCTTCGCGTCGCCCGCGGGCATGATCTCGGAAGATCCACTGATCGATCCGATCCGTAACCTGCTGCTGTCGGCCGCGGAGAACAACAACTACGAGATTGCCAACGTGGCGACCACGACGAGCCCGGCGTTCTTCGAGAGCGGCGCCATCCCGGTTATGGGAGAGCTCGATTCCTCGGGGGAGGACTGCCAGACCGGGATCATCCTGGCGCCCAGCGAGTTCTCGGGTCCATCGCAGGTGTACATCGCCGACATCAGCAACCCGGCCTGCGCGGTCTTCACGCCCGGCTCGCCCGGCACCTGGACCGCGCCTTCGCAGATCAAGACCCTGACGGACTCCTTCCTGTCGGCGGGTGCGAGCGGCATCGCGGTGGCGCAGGGGACGCATACCGGCGTCGTGACGGGGGAGTTCGGTGGCAACGCGCTGACGGCGATCGCCCTTCCCACGGCCTCCTCCGTCACCTGCGCCGTTCCGGACATCACCGACTGGGTGACGTGCAGCATCACGGCCGTCGTGGCCTCGTGCGCCGCCTTCTCGAACGGCCTCGACCCCCACACGGTCACCGCGTACCGGAGCCCGAACGCCCCGAACCATGCCTTCGCGTTGCTGGCGAACGGCAACGCGACCCTGCTCGCCCGGGTCGACCTCACCGAGATGCTGAACCCGGTGACCGTGCCGCGGACCGGTAATGCCTGTACGGCGGGGAGTCTTCCCGCCTCGGTGGTGACCTGCATCCCCGTGCCCTGAGGCCATGAGGATGGCGAGTCTCCGCGCGTGAGTCGGCTGTGGCTGCGGCAAGCCCTCGGGCCTGCCGCGGCCCCGCCCCGCCCCGCTCGTTGACGGGCCGGGCTGACTCATCTACGCGGAAGGCCGTCGCGACCTTCTCTCGCTCCGGATGTATTTCAACAACCGCGGAATAAGCCCAAAACCCCCCTTGCAAACGCAAGCCGTTCTAGGGCGAAGAAGATTCAGGGGCGATTTTACGTCTTATCTGTGCATGGGACGAAGACTCCGTTACATTCCCGAAGGCGGGGCCCTGGTCGAGGTCACCTGCCGGACCATCCACAGCCGTTTCCTTCTCCGGCCCGGTCCGGAGCTCAACGACATCGTCGTCGGCGTCCTCGGACGCGCCCAGCGGCTTTACGAAGTCCGCTGCTGCGGCTTTTCCTTCCTGTCCAATCACTTCCACCTTCTGCTCGACGTCGACGACGTCCGCCAGCTTGCGCGCTTCATGGGCTACCTGAATTCCAACCTCGCCCGGGAGGTCGGCCGGCTCTACGGCTGGAAGGACAAGATCTGGTCGCGGCGCTACCAGGCGATTATCGTGAGCGGGGAGGAAGGGGCGCAGACCGCGAGGCTGAAGTACGTCCTCGCGAACGGCTGTAAAGAGGATCTTGTCGCGCGTCCTCAGGATTGGCCGGGAGTGCACGCCGCCCGCGCCCTGGTCGCGGGCGAAGCCCTCACGGGCATCTGGTTCAACCGCACCCAGGAGTACGCCGCACGCCGGCGGGGCGAGGACTTCGACCGTCTCAAGTACGCGACGACCGAGATGCTGCACCTGTCGCCGCTGCCCTGTTGGAAGCACCTTCCGGAGGAAGCTTGGAAAGAGCGCAGCCTCCACCTGATCCAGCAGATCGAAGAGGAGACCACGGTCCGAAGGTCCAGAACGGGAAGCCAGCCGCTGGGAGTAGCGGCCATCCGGGGTCAACATCCTCACGACCGTCCGAAGCGCCCGAAGAAATCGCCCGCGCCGCTGTTCCACGCCTGGAGCTCCAAGGTGCGCCACGAACTCTGGGAAGCCTACGCTTGGTTTGTCGCGGCCTTCCGGGACGCGGCGGAGAAGCTCCGCGCTGGAGATCGCAACGCGGCGTTTCCGGCCGGCAGCTTCCCACCGGCCCTGCCGTTCATGGGAGGGTAGCTTCTCTCCGGGTTGCGCGGACCACAGACTTTGGAGTGAGCTTCTCGAAGAGGCCGGGCAAGGTGTGCCCCGAGGTAATATCTGTCGCGGAGAACCTCTCAAAATCGACGACTCGACGGCTTCTTTGTTCCTCTTTGTTCCTTCGGCGAGACGGATTTCCTCTTCAAGGGGCTCCAGGATGCCCTTCAACGCCCGAAGTGACGATGCCAGGGGGTCAATTCAGTGATGCCTTGTTACTCTTCGTCGAGTCGGCAGGCACCTATTCCCCGGGCACCTATTCGGGCACCTATTCGGTGCGACGGTGCAAAGAGGGTCAATTCGGCGGTACCTTGTTCAGTATCTTGTTCACTCTTCGTCGAATCGGCAGGCACCTATTTGGGGGCTGGGCTGGGCCACCTATTTGGGCTATTGGGGGCTATTGGGGGCCAGGGTAGGAGCAGGCGCCACTAGGCGCGTTGCGCTTTAGGCTCAATGCAGCCACAATACGCCTAGAGAGGATCTTATTTAACCATGAGAGATGTTTACCTTAGCCACATATCGAATGACAAGGTTCGAGTCCGTAGACTCGCGGAGCGGCTGCAGAACGCCGGAGTTCGTGTCTGGTTGGATGAATGGATACTCAAAACGAATGATGAAGTCAGATCTCCCTCTGAACTCGGGCTAGCAAATTCACGCATTGTTATCGTCTGCCTATCAGAAGAATATTTGCTATCCGAAGAGGCTGGCAGAGTGCTCAGTGCAGCCAAGCGCGCCAGGCAAGAACAAATCTTGCTACTGATGGATGATTGCGCATCGTTGGAAGCCTTTAGCGGAAGCCTAGTCATTGATTTCAGGAATGAAACTCAAGATGCATTCAACGAGGTTTTGGTCGCTTGCTTGCCGAAGGGGGAAGCACCGAAGGTCGAGCAATCAGCGGTGCCCCAAGGAATAGTTGAATCATTTGAGCTGCTGGCCACTCTAGATCAAACTATCAATTTACCGGCAAGTTCCGCAAACACATTCACGATTTGGGGCATTAAAGCCATCGTTGCGGGTGGTCTCGATGGCTCGGTTAAATTGCGGGATCTCGCTGCTGCATCAAAGGAGTGGCAAATTTTATATATGCACAAGGGCTCCATCAATGGTATTTCGATTTCTCGCGATGGAAGATATTTACTGTCTGCTTCAGAAGATGGAACTATAAAACTGTTTGACCTAAGCCGCATGGCCTTGGTCCGAGTCTTCGCGACAAGAGGCAAGCCCGCAAAGTCAGTCTCGTTGTTGCCGAATGGCTTAGACGTTTTCTCGCTGTGGGATTCACCTGGACATGACGCGGAACTGCGAGATTTGGCATCGGGCAGTTGTATTTGGAAAGCAGAAACATCTCATGGAAAGCAAACAAGCACTTTTGTGAGCCTGGATGGGAAGATGGGGGTTTCAGGGTCGGGAACCCTGATGCAGTTTTGGAATATGAGATCAGGGAAGTGCTTCCATTCGATAGTGGGACATTCTGCCACAATAAATATGATTGATATTACGTCAGACGGAAATTATGCAGTGTCTTGTTCTAACGATCGAACTATAAAGATTTGGAACTTCCATGAAAAATCATGCCTGGGAAGTCTCGAGGGGCATGAGGGCACTGTAGATACGATTGCGATATCGCCCGATGGTTCAATCATAGCTTCCGCCAGCGCTCAGGACAGATCGGTCCGTCTATGGAACTTCTCGTCGGGCTCTTGCCTAAAAGTCTTGACCTACGGAGTCTACTCCATACTAAAGAACGTGGCCTTCGCACAAGACGGAAGGCTCTTTGTGCTTGAAACGGCTGCCAGGAAGATCTATTCCTATCGAGTGAAGCAATCTAATAGCCAAGAAGCGGCTACAGAAACGCATCGTTATATTAATGCAAAAGTTGTTTTGGTAGGGGAGAGTGGCGCTGGCAAAACAGCGCTAGCTAATCGGCTAATTTCTGATGAGTTTGTCAAGACCAGCTCGACTCACGGCATGCAGGTCTGGAGGCTTAATCTTCCTCTCGAATCAAAAGAATCCCTAGAAAGAGAAGTCCTGCTCTGGGATTTGGCCGGCCAGGAGGATTATCGGCTCATTCATCAGCTGTTTCTCGATGAGACGGCCCTGGCGGTCGTGCTCATAAATCCACAGAAGCAAGATCCATTTATTGAAGTAGAAGACTGGCTAAGGGCGCTAGATACTGCGCTAGCGGCTCGAGACCTACGCCGTAAGGTAGTTAAGATCCTTGTTGCTTCTAGAATGGACGTTGGAGGCCTTAGGATAAGCAGCAGAAAGCTTAACCGTTTTCTCCGAGAGAAGGATTTCTGCGGCTTCTTACCCACTAGTGCTATGCGTGGAGACAATTGCTCGGACCAGCTCAACGGCAGTAGCCCATCCGCCTTGAAGAAGCACATTTTGCTCCACATACCATGGAACGAGCTTCCGTGGACTGCCACCCCAAAGTTGATCTCAGATATAAAGAGTTCCGTTCTCAGCATGAAGGAAAGGGGCGGAAGGCGTCTGCTAAGATTGTCGGAAATAACCACGTCGCTGAAAGACGCTGCAGATATTAACAGTCCTTCGGAGACAGACATAGGAACCGCAGTGATCTTACTTGGAAATCATGGGTTAGTTAAGGTGCTAAAGTTTGGTGAACTTGTTCTCTTGCATCCCGAGCTGATCAGCAGCTATGCGTCAGCTTTGATTCGCGCTGCTCGAGAGAATATTGATGAAATAGGATGTATAAGGGAGCGCGACATCTATAGCACTTCCTTTGATTTCCACGGGGTTAATCGCCTAGATCGCGCAGATGAAGAACTCCTGCTGCATGCCATCGTACAGATGCTGCTCGATCACGCTCTTTGTATATTGGAGTCGGCAGATGGAGAAAGCTTGTTAGTATTTCCGTCACAATATAGACGAGAGAGACCGATTCCAAGCTTCCCTGAAGTGCTTGTTTCTTATACCTTTTCAGGAGAGCGCCAGGTAATTTATGCGACCCTAGTCGTGCGCCTCTGGTACAGCAGAGTCTTTGATCAGAAAGAACTTTGGCAAAATGCTGCCGAGTTCAGGACCTCGAAGGGGCAAGTGATTGGCTTCAGAATGCGTGACTTGAGCGAGGAAGATGCCTGCGTAGACATATTTTCCGAATTAGGCGTGCCGGATGAGCTAAAGGTCGTGTTTTTTGAATTTGTGTATAATCATCTGTCGAAATATGGAGAAAACATAAGAAGAGATCGCCGGTATGTGTGTCCGCAGTGTTCAAAGCTAGTAGTCGACTCGAATGTGATTCGAGAGCGTCTAGACAATGGGAAAAAATTTGTGTTCTGCCAACGATGTGACACTAAGATCCCTCTAATTGATCATATCGAGCGTCGATTGACAGAGAACCCGATCACGAGCAAGGTTATCTCTTTGGATGAAACGGCCACGCAAGAACTATTGAATCAGTCACTTGAGCAGATTTTAATCGGGCATATGATGGCGATTTGTGGTGAGGCAAATCAAATATTTAGGCCTAGTCCTATGTTTGATTTTGGAATAGATGGGGAAGTAGAATTTAGAGATGATGACGGCGATCCCAGCGGTCGAAAAATATATGTCCAATTGAAAAACGGCAAATCTTATTTGCGTACCCGGAAGCGGGACGAGAAGGAAGTGTTCGATATTCAGAAGGATCGACACCTTGAATATTGGCGTAATCAACCTGTGGATGTTTATTTGGTCATTAGCGACGAGCAGGAGAATATTCGTTGGATGAATATAACAAGGTATATTAAGAAGGCTCCGAGGTCTCGGCAAATTATATTCGTAGGAGAGAAACTCGATGCGCAAGCTATTCGGCGCGCGAGGGCAGAGCACCTATTGTGAGGAAGAGTGGACAGGCTCGTTGGTTGTGCTTGCAGATTGGTCAGTCGAAAGTTTGGGCGGACATGTTCGAACCAGCGCTGTCGTTGTTCTATTCGGAGGTCCTCTCAGCACAGACCTGTCAGCTATCTCGGTTCGTCATCGATGTGGTTCAGTTACTAAGGCTCTTTGTACTAATGGTGCAAGATCCTGTTCGTTCAGCTTTGTCAGCGCTCCTTCGGAATCAGGCCCCAGCGTTACCCGCTTGCCAGCCCCTACGTTTTCGATAGGAAGTCGACGGCAAAGAAGGTCGGCCAGGGCGGCATCCTCTACCGCGCAGATTATCTGTTTGCCGGCTGCCGATAATTGTGCCATGACCTCAGCAAGGTGAATGCTTCTGAAGTCGTCTACGTGCTGGACAGGGTCATCGAGGAGTATCGTCTGCCAGTGACTCCAAGCAAGCGAAAGGTTCACCGAGAGCAAAAAGGCGAGCCCGGTCGCGCGTCGCTGTCCACTGGAGAAGATGAATTGTGGGTTGAGTTCATCGCCGACCTGTAGCTTGAGGAAGCGCTTGACGTCACCACGAATCTTGTATTCGATGTCGCTCCACACCGGATGGGGCCGAAGGCGGCGGTACAGTTCCGCCATGAGCGGCAGAACGCGTTCGAGCCGCCGGTTCAGAGTTTCGCCTCCAGCCCGTCGCGCTGCGTCGTAGAGGGCCTGCGCCCGGCTTTCAGCCCGACGTGCCACTCCCAGTCTTGCCTCGGCACGTGCGTAAACTTCCCTGGTCTCAGCCTCCTCATGGATGGCCTTCTCCAATCCGGCGTTCAACTTGAGGGTCTCGAGAATCCGAAGATCCTTCCGCGCCTCGTCGAGCCCGACACGCAGCATCTGCTGGCGTTTGCGTAGTTCATCGACGCTGATGTCTATTGGCAGGCCGGTGGCGGTAATACGTCGTTCGAACTCGTCAACTGTGGCCTGCGTAGATCGTAATAAGAATTCGAGCTTCTCGAGTTCTTCCCGAGCTGTTGCGGCCGCGGTTGCAGCCGCTTGGCTAGCCTGTTCGCGCTCCGCTTGATTGACAGCTTGCGCATCGAGTTGTTTTGCGTAATGTTCGGCAAGTGCGAGACCTTCTAAGAAGCCTGAGTCGGTCCGATCGCTTGCGCACAGCGGGCAGTGACCATCTCGTAGTCCTAGTCTTCGACCGAGCATCACTAAGGTGGTAAGATCGCGCGCTTGCTGAGCCAACAGGTCCGAACTAGCTGTTGGCTGACTTTTCACTGCTATGGCAATATAGGCTGCGTCAGCCCGTGTCTTGGCTTCTTGTGCTGTAGACACAGATTGCCGGAGGTTCGGGAGTCGAGACCGAGCTAAGTCGGTTTCCCGCCATGCTGCTTCGAGCGAGGCAAACTTCTCAATTTGGCGTGCTGACTCAGCAATGGCTGCCCGAGCCGGTTCGGCCAGCTTATCCGGAGGTGCAGTGCTCTTAGTGTATGACTGAAGTCGAGTGGCTGCTTCTTCAATGAGTGCTTCCTCCAGCAGCGCTGCGCGGGTTTCATCGATGCGGCGGGCCAGCGCTGCCAAGTCTTTGGCGGCAATTTCGACCTCCCTATCCGCTGCTTTAGCGCGCTTCTGGACGAGGTTCAACAACTTGGACCCACGCTCTGTCCATATATCAGCGTCGGTTGCGCCGATCGCATTCGAAAGTAGTGAGTAGCGTTCAGCCTCTTTGAGGTCAAGGCTTAATGCGGCTATGTGTTCATCTCGAATAATAGACGCGGCACACAGCTGCGGAAGCGGTGACTTCGGCGCAGTTCTGGCATCGCACAGGCTATTTTGAGCCGCGCTCAAAGCCAACGGGTCGACATCATCTAATTGTGTGCGTCGAACCGTCAGCATACCATCACCGTCACGAAAACCAATTTCTACGTATCGCTCGGGGGGCGGCGCTCCAGCGCCGCTCCACCAAATATAGTCGGCAACTGTCTCTCCGTCCGCCTTAGCGTCGCCGTACTTTGCAATTGTTCCAGTCAGTGCAAACTCGACAGCGTCAAAGATTGTGCTTTTACCCACACCGTTGCGGCCATCGATAATCGTGAAACCGTCGGGAAAGTCAATGCGAAGCGGTTTGCGGTAGCCACGGAAGCCGCACAGGTCCACATACGCGAGTTTCACGGCTCCTCCTCAAGTACCTGGACAACCGAACTTTCCTGCGCTCCCGAAAGGAACGCTTGGATGGCACGGGCCGGCAACTCGGTCGTCCGCAGTTTGATCTCGGCCATCATGTCTATCGCTTCCAATCGAGGCGCGTTTTGAATAGGTAACAGAGGTAGTAGGGCCGCACGAAGCTCTGCGCCGTCGCGAATACCTGCACGTGCGATCTTGCGCGTACCTGTTAAGTTCTCCTCGACATTGCTAAGTGCCACCATCTCACCGTAGGTCGCTACGGCGCTAGAAATAAACACGGTGTACGTGTTCCAAGCCTTATATTGCGCGCGCCGAAGGCCAATCTGGTTTTCGCTGATTAACGCCGTCGCATCAGCACTCCAACGAGCAAGCAGCTGGGCGGGATCATTGTAAGTAAGAATAAAGCCGAGCACTGTCGCATCTTCAAAAGCCAGTGCAGTTCCTTGGCTTGTCTTGACCAAAGCCGTCGCACTGCCGACTTCATTGAGCAATCGTTGGGACTCTTCTAGTAAATCGATCATAAGCCGAACTCCGTGACAGCTTCAAGGCGTGTAAGCCAACGCCCGGCGCTTCCGCGCGCGATAGTCGGAGCCGTGCCCGCACGAACGATATGAGACGGCAATGGCAGGGATTCCGCTCCAACTGCGATTACCACGTCAGGCGCCACGACCGGGGGTGTCTCGCGTTCAAACACGGCCTGTACTTGGTGCAGTAACTGGTTTGGGGTTCGCACCACCCGGATATGTTGACTGTCAAGTAACCAATATGGTCCATCCTCAACTGCGCCTCCTGCACGGAGTTGGAGGAGTGTAAGGCCAAGCACCGGTTCCAGCGCCGGAACGCGCTCACGCGCAGGTTCGTGAGGAAAGCGCCCTTCCAGATCACGGCGCACACGCCATAGGGTCTCGGCGTCGGTTAGTGTCGGCTCCAGCCATGCCGAATCAGCCGCCACGCCCTTAAGGTCTTTGTAAGCTTCGCGTCCAGCGTGGAGCATGCGACGCACAAAACTTCGAGAGAACTCGATTCTTAGGCGATCGAGAAAAGTGTCGCCAGATTGACGGATATGGTAAAAAGCTGACACCGCTCGCTCCCCTAACGCATAGAGAGCCGGAGCCTTAGTCGCCAGCCATCCGCCGTCACTTGGATCAACCACTACCACTCGTGCCGGTCTCACGTCGCCGAGCGTGCGCTCGAGCACGTCGTTAAGATAATCCCAATCTGTGAAGTAGCCCACAATAACCAGATCACGGTCGAGCAGCCGGATGGATAACCATTCTTTGCTGCCGGCGATACGACTCGCTACCGGTTCTGCTGTGAGCTGGCCGGGGGCCCAGACAGTATTATCTTGATCAGATGACCAACAGCCGTGCACTTTCAGCAGCGGAGAAGTCTCCGGAGGTAGGGCGGCAACAGATTTCTTGTCTATGCCGGTGCCAATTTGTCCGAATAGCATCTGGCCCGCCGTCTCAATTAGGCTATCTACATTTGTCGATACTGCTGTCTGGATGCCTCGGACCAGGAGAAGGTCTGCAACTGCACTATGCCCAGCGTTAGGTACGCCTGCGAAAACGTGGGGATCGATCAGGGTCCGCAGATAAACAGTTCCCAACTCACCGCGTTGAAAGAAAAATTCTGCCTGCTCCTCAATTTCTGTCGGCAGTGGTGAACGAGTTGCGCCATAAAGGGCATCGTACTTGTTTTTTGCCGCAGCGGCGATTTGTGCTGCATTTGGTAGGCTGCTAGGACTGGCCATCGACAGCCCTGCACCACAGAGTAAGGCGAGGCGATCGGCATGAATGGCGTCCAACGCAATCGCAAGACCTGCGTCAATATCGACTTCGTCCAAGTTCACTCCCAGCAGAATCACCACATTGAGCGTCAATCCTACCGCAGCATTTGGCCAAACGAAGCGTCGAGTTGAGATCTTCTTCCGTCGAGCGCAAAGTCGGCTGCTCCCGAATCTTAGCCTTGGTGCACCAATCATCCCGTCATCTCTGCTTAGTGTAGCCCTCATCGTCAGTCCCTCTTAGCCAGCCGAATCGCGGTAGGGCCCTAATTTTCCGGAAGCTCCGGTGAGGAATAGGAATGGCTGATAAGCGTTTCGGTATAGCGCTTCATTTACGCCATTCTGCCATGCCAAGCGGTGGTAGGCAATCCTCTAGGGCATAGAAGCCCGCCTCTTCCTACAAGGCTAAGAAACAAGCCGAAGGGAACGGCCCCGCCCCCGTTCCCCCGGCTGGGTACATCAATTGTCAAAGAGCTCGGGCCGTACCTCGGGAGAACCGCCGGACCGCGGTCTCGACGCCTGGTGCGATGGCGGAGTCCTGCGATCGGTGGAAATCCCCGGCCCTTTCTCCGCCTGGGGAGCGCCTCGTGGTGAGGCCTCTGGACAGATGACGATGATGTACATATAATGGATGCGAGGAGACGAGTTGTCAATCCTCCTCAGCGCGGCTTTCGAGGCGGGATTGGGGCTTTCGGAGTGGATTGCGGCCCTTATTCCCCAGGATTTGTGGCGCTTTCCCTCCGGGGAATGACCCATTCCCCGGCGTTCACGGGACATTCCCCAAGGGGAATGAGGCATTCCCTCTAATGTGCATGATGTCGGCGGGCTAGCGCGAGGCGTTCCCCGTTGCCGGGAGCCCGTTTGCGGGGGGAATGAAGCATTCCCTGGCCTTCGTGGGAGGTGACGGACGGGGAATGCGATGCGGCGGGGCGTTCGCGCTCCATTCCCCGGAGGGAATGGGAGGGGGGCGGTGGGGAATGAGCTGGAGGCCTGGGGAATGCGGCCCGAACGGTGGGGAATGAGGCTCGCGGAGCGGTTTCGGGCTCTTTGAAAACTGAATCTGAAGGATGTCCCGGGCGTTCGACGGGGCTCGCGGCGCCCTGGCCGGAGCCCCGTCCTTTTCTTGCGGCTCGGGGCGCGGGGGCTGTGGTACCTTCGGGGCGAGCGGATCGACATCAGGAGTTTTCGGATGGCAATGGACGGCAAAGAGGACGATTCCCCTCCGGGCGGCGGCATCTCCCGCCGCGACTTCCTGCGCGGCGGGGCGGTCGCCGGGGCGCTCGGGTCGGCCGGGTTGCTCGCCGGCGAGATCGCGGAGGCGGCGAGGAAAAATCCAGCAGCGGCTCCAGACGGCATGGAGGTCTGGGGGCCGGGGCCCGTGCCCGTGCGGCTGCGGGTCAACAACAGGGCCTATGACCTCAAGGTCGAGCCGCGCACGACCCTTCTCGATGTGCTGCGCGAGGAGCTCGAGCTGACCGGCGCCAAGCGGGTCTGCGATCGCGGCACCTGCGGCGCCTGCACCGTGATCCTCGACGGCAAGGCCGTCTACGCCTGCAGCCAGCTCGCCATCGACGTCCAGCGCCAGCCGATCTGGACGATCGAGGGCCTCGGCCGGCCGGGCAAGCTCCACCCGTTGCAGGCAGCGTTCGTGGAGCACGACGCCCAGCAGTGCGGCTTCTGCACCCCGGGCTTCGTGATGGCCGCCAAGGCCCTGCTCGATCACACTCCCAGCCCCACGCTCAAGGATGTCCATCATGGGCTCTCCGGCAATTTCTGCCGGTGCGGCACGTATGCCGGCATGCGGTTGGCGGTTCTGGCGGCGGCTCCTTTGATGGGTGATGAAGGAGAGGAAGAAGAGGATGTAAAGGACGGCACGGACGCAACGGACGTTCAGGGGGACGGAGTGGAGCCGGAGGCGGGGGAGCGCAAGAAGAAAAAGAAGAAGAGGAGGCGGGGTCATGGCTGATCCGGTGGATCCCACGGTGCCGGCCTGGCCGGAGGCGGCGGACCGCAAGCTGATCGGCCAGCGGATCGCCCGCCTGGACGGTCCGGCCAAGGCGAGCGGCCGCGCCAAGTACACCTACGATCTCAAACCCCAGGGGATGCTCTGGGCCAAGATGCTGCTCTGCCCGCATGCCCATGCCCGGATCAAGGCCCTCGACGTCGCCGCCGCGCGGGCGATGCCGGGCGTCAAGGCGGTGTTCGTGATCCAGAAGGTGGGCGCGGAGATCCAGTGGGCTCTCGACGAGGTGGTCGCCGTGGCCGCCACCTCGGAGGCCCTGGCCTGGGACGCCGTGAAGGCGATCAAGATCGAGTACGAGGTGCTGCCGCACTTCGTCACCGAGGAGAAGCTCGCCGGCGCTCCCAAGGTCGATCCGGGGGAGGTGGAGAAGGAAGGGGACGCCGACGCCGCCCTGGCCGCCGCCGAGGTGCGGAAGT
>Ga0193708_1000102_pt1 | contig 16964 bp, 19 predicted proteins | sample H3c1metaG_FD_160570 | JGI IMG/M metagenome (GOLD analysis project Ga0193708, IMG submission 160570) | Soil microbial communities from a riparian zone of the East river system, Colorado, United States - H3c1 | ecosystem: Environmental > Terrestrial > Soil > Riparian zone | place: USA: East River...
CGGTCGGGCAACGGTATCTGGGCGTGCCGAATGAGGACGCCCTGGCTGGCGCGTTCAAGGCACTGGGCCTGACCAAGCAGGCCGGCTACTACCAGTTCGACCTGGACCGGTTGCTGTACCTGGTCGGCGCGGCCAGTGATGCGATCATGACCGCTCGCGTGCTGCCCCGGGTCCGTGCCGCCGCCTACGCCCGACTCTCCACCGGCCACCCTTTCACCGAGCACGGCGTGTCCGGCACGGAGGCCTGGGAGCTGGTCGACAAGATCCAGGCGTTCAACCGGGTGATGCTGCGCCGGGCGTGCCGGGGGCTGCGTGTCGACTTCGAGTTCCTGGAGAGCTACGAGGAGCGCACCGCGGAGAGGCTGCGTACGGCGGCCGACACGCTCGCCGACGCCAAGGTCAAGCCCGGACACGCCGGGGACCTGATCGCCTTCCTCGAGCGCGAGGCCGCGCTGCCCGAGGACTACCCGCGCACCGCGAAGACCAAGCGCCCATCCACCACGGCCACCCACCTGGAGACCCTGACCCACCCGATCGCCCAGGTGTACGTGGAGCACAAGCAGATCAGCAAGATCAAGGACGACTACCTGGCCAAGGTCAAGGACCAGTCCGGTGACGACGACCGGATCTACCCCGCGCTGAACGTGCTCGCCGCGGTCACCGGCCGCGCGTCCATGTCCGGTACGCCGCTGCACCAGTTCCCGGCGGACGCCCGCGGCATCGTCATCGCCGACGAAGGCGACCCGTTCACGTCGCTGGACTGGGCGCAGATCGAGCCGGTGGTCATCACCAACGTGGCGGCCGGACGGGGCTCGCTCGAGGACCTGGCCGTGATCGAGGCGTTCGAGGCGGGCGCCGACTTCTACGCGCCGATCATGGCCCAGGCCGGCATCTCCCGGCCCCACGCCAAGGTGGTCTTGCTCGCCCAGCTCTACGGCGAGGGCATCCGGAAGCTGGCCGCCGACCTGGGCGTCAGCGAGGAGCGCGCTGAGGAGCTGCGGGACAGCCTGCTCGCGTCGATGCCGGGTGTCGCCGCGATGGTCCGGGGGAAGAGCGCGTGCGTGCTGCCCGGCCAGCGGGAGGGCCTGCTCCGCTCGATCGCCCGGGACTACGGCCTGGTGTTCTCCCTGGCCGGTCGGATCATGCCGGTGCCGATGGGCAAAGGCTGGGTGGACGAGGAGACCGGCGAGGTCGGCCCGCCGTCGCGCATGGTCCACAAAGGCGTCAACTACTTCGTGCAGGGCAGTGCGTTCGACGTGCTCATGGAGGCCGTGCTGGCCGGGGACAAAGCAGGACTCGGTGACAGTCTGCACTTGACCATGCACGACGAGTTAGTGGTGTCGACGGAGGCCGCCGTCGAGTGGGAGCGGCTCATGCAGACCCCGCCTGACCGGCTGTGCCAACTGGCGAAACGAACACCCGTGCTCCGCACGGACCGGCACGACCTGGGCAACCGATGGGCAAAGGTGTAGGCGAATGCTCGCTCACGACTCGTTCGCCGACACGTTCGGCATCGCCGCGGTCGGCGACCTCGACAGCCTGGCCGGCCTGATCCGCAAAGCGGTGCGCGCCGGCTACGCCGTGGTGCTCAACCTGCCCGGCACCAAGCAGGCCGCCGTGTGCACGCTCAGCGACAAGGCGGCACGCGACGCGGACCGGGCGATCCAGGAGGCCGACCTGTCGGCCGGTGTGCGCAACCCGCGCACACGGCACCTGTGCGGCAAGCACCACGCGCTGACCCTGGCCAACACCGACGACGGCACGAAGGTCAGCGCCCTGCTCTCGCTGGTCGCGCGCCGCTACGGCGGGGTGCCGAACATCGGGCTGGAGCCGGGGCTCAGCCGGGTGGTCATCGCCGACCTGGACACCGTGGAGCAGCGCGACGCGTTCCTGTCGGCCTGGCGCTCCGAGGACCCCATGGGCGTCGTGCCCGACCCCGCTGAGCTCTACACCGTGCGCTCCCCTGGGCACCAGAAGAACGGCGTGTGGGAGCACAAGGACGGCGGGCACGTGTGGTTCACCCTGCCCGTCGGGGTGGAGCTGCCGTTGGTCGACAACGGGGTGTACACCGACCCGGACAAGTGGTCGCTGTACTGGTCGGGCAGCCAGGTTCTGGTGCCGCCCTCGGTGCGCACCGAGGGCGCCTACGTGGCGGTCGGCGCACCCTGGCCGGCGCCAGACTGGATCCTCACGCGCATCACCTCGTTCGTCACCGAGCGCGAGGCGCGCACCCTGGCCCAAGACGCCGCGCGCCGGGTCCGGGTGGAGAGCGGGGAGATCAACGGCACCGACGTGGCGATGTCGGACGAGAACATGCCGTGGGCCGGCATCCTCGAGCCGCGGGGCTGGGCGGAGACCGGCCGCCGGGACGCGTGCGGCTGCCTCACCTGGACCGCTCCCGGCTCCCACGCCAGCCCCAAGTCGGCGACCGCGCACGAGATCGGCTGTAGCCACCCCAACTACGACGACGACTCCGGGCACCGCCCGATCCACCTGTGGTCGGACACGGTGCTGGTGGGCGCGCCGCGCACGCTGACCAAACTCCAGTTCATCGCCTGGTGGGACCACGGGGGCGACGTGGGTGCTGCTGTCGTGGCGCTGGGCCTGGCCGTCACCGACGGTGGCCCGATGGTGATCGACAACCCGTTCGACCTGGGACCGGCCGTGAGCCCGGTCCAGGAACCATCCACACCCAGTCCACAGGCTGTGGACAACTCAAATCACGAACAGGTCACGACGGAAGACGAGCCGTGGGACACCCCGGCCGCCGCGACTTATGAGCAGGCAGAGCCTCCCAGCCCTACAACCGAGAAGCCCCGGACCGGCACCCTGGCGGTCTACGACTCGGCTGACCTGGACGACCTGCCCGACCCCGACCCGCTCATCTACGGGCTGCTCGACCGGGGATCGGTGGCGATCCTGTCGGGGAAGTTCGGCACGTACAAGTCGTTCCTCGCGCTGGACTGGGCGGCGCACGTGGCCACTGGGCGGAGCTGGGAGGGTCACCCGGTCGACGGGGCCACGCCGGCCGTGTACATCGCCGCTGAGGGGCAGGTGGGCGTCAAGCGGCGCGTGCGTGGCTGGCGGCGCCGGCACCTGGCCGGTGAGCACCTGCCCCGCGGCGCGCTCACGGTGATCCCTCAGCGAGTGGTCCTGGAGATGAAGCAGATCAAGACCGGGCCGGACGCGGGCAAGTGGGAGGCCACGGCTCATCTCAAGGAGCTGGTCGCCTTGGTGAACGAGCGAGGTGCCGGCCTGGTCGTGTTCGACACGCTGTCCAAGTCCAAGGGCAACGCGGACGAGAACAGCAACAGCGAGATGAGCGCGATCATGGCGCTCGTGATCGAGGTGACCCGGGCGACCGGCGCCACGGTGCTGCTGGTCGCGCACACGGGCTACTCCGGAGAACACACCCGCGGTGGGTCCAGCCAGGAGGACGACGTTGACACGGTGTTCGTGATCCAGTTCGAGGACCCCAAGAACGAGGACCGATCGATCGAGCACAAGCGAATCCTGCGGCACCGGAAGTCCAAGGACGGCGAGCTGACCGCACCGATGGTTCTCGTGCCCCGGGTGGACCTGTTGGGAGAGGACAGCCACGGCCGCCCGATCACCACGCTCACGTTCACCACGGACCCGTTCGAGGAGGCACCCAAGCCGACCACGGTGGGTGTGGAGGACGTGGTGGCGTGGCTGAGGAACCACAAGGCACCCACCGACCTGAGTCAGCGAGACAAGAAGGACGGCACCCCGGGGTACAAGTCGTGGATCCGGGGGCACAAGGAGTACGCCCGAATCAGGACCAACGACGCGACGCTGAGCGCGGCCTATAGCAAGTACAAGGCCGGTGATTTTGACGTGTCAGAATCACCCAACCCAGAATCACCCGATGACCAGCATGAATAAGTGATTCTGAACCCAGAATCACTTGAGAATCACGGATCCCCCAGGGGACCGGGACCCGACCTCAAGGGAGGGTCCCCGGGACCGATGCAAGGCGAGTGATTGCTGATTCTGAGCCCTTAGGGGAATCACCCCTCTCAGAATCACTCGACAAGATCAACAAAAGGAGTCTGAAATGAGCTTGATGATCAACCCCGACCGAGTCACGGCTGTGCTGCTTCCTGACGGGTGGCATGAGGTAGCCGACCTGGATGGAAAACGGATCGCTCCTGGTGTGCTCTCCTCGTTCGAGACGGACGCCTACGAGTACTACGAGCCCCACCCCAACCCGGACCGGAACGGGCACCTGCACTACACCGGTGGAACGGGGTTCACCTTCCGGGAGGTCGGCCGAAAAGATCGGATGTGTGGACCCATGGCGTCGATCGCGGCTGTCCGGTGCGACCGATGACCGCCATGAAGACACTCGAGGTGCCGCCGGGGTGCCAGCCCGCGGAGCCGGGAGCGCTGTCGGTCTGGGTGGCCGGTCGGCCGGCGCCGCAAGGCTCCAAGCGGCACGTGGGGCGGGGAGTCATGATCGAGTCCAGCAAGGCGGTCACGCCGTGGCGCGAGGACATCCGGCAGGCGTGCATGAGCGTGGTGTGGTCGACGGGGAACGGGACCGATCGTCGAGGGCATCTGTCGTTCGACGGTGCCGTGGTCGTCAAGCTCGTGTTCGTCATGCCCCGGCCGACCGCCACCCCCAAGAGCCGGACCCCGGCCGCTGTGAAGCGTCCCGATCTCGACAAGCTCGTGCGGGCCGTGTTCGACGCCATCGGGTCGGCCGGGGTCTGGGCCGACGACTCCCAGGTGGTCACCGTGCACGCGCACAAGCGGCTGGCGGAGCTGGGAGAGACCACCGGCGTCATGATCCACATCGAACCGAGCGAGGCCCTGAGTTCGCCTGTGCCGGCTCAGACCGCCCTGGCGGGGTCCCAGTGACCCTCGTGGTGGTTCTGGGCCTCCTGAGCTGCCTGGTGCTCTGCGTGGCCGGTGTGGAGCCCGGCCCCCGGGTCGCGGTCAGCGCACCCGGCAGACACCGGCTCAGGTCCGGCACGCACGGCTACGCACGGGCACGGTGGTCGACACGCTCGGTGTGTGGCCTGCGATAGGCCACACGAGGACACATGAGTTGACCAGGCACAACGAGGGGCCGAACGGGACATAGCGCGACATGTGTGTCCTGAATGTGTCCTCGTGTGTCCCGATCCGAGCTGTATCGTGGGACACATGGGGACACAAGACACTCAGCCCGGAGGACACGATCTGTCCTCTATGCCCCCTGACCAGCGACAAGACGAAGCGCTGCGGATGCGCAACGCGGGACACACGCTAGGACACATCTCGGACACATTGGGGTACGCGGACCGATCCGGGGTGCGCAAGGCGATCCAGGCGGCGCTCTTGCGGTCCGGCTCCGTGCCGGCCGCGGACATCGTCCCGGCGTACGAGGCCCTAGGGCCGGGGCCTCGTACCGGCGGCGGCCGGTTCTCCCCCACCAACCCGGACAACCTGGCTCGACAGGACGAGGCGCTGCGGATGCGGGCCAAGGGCCGCACGCTCCAGGAGATCGCCGACCACCTGGGGTACGCGGAACGGACGGGTGCGCGCCGTGCGATCTCAGCCTCCCTGCGCCGTTCCGGCCAGCGGAACATCAATGAGCTGCGCGAGGAGTTGGCCCAGCAGCTCGAGGAGCTGTACCGGGTGGCCACGGGCGTGATCGAGACCGAGCACCTAGTGGTCGACAAGGGGCAGGTGGTCGAGTACAACGGTGCGCCACTGCTCGATGACGGTCCGAAGCTGAGCGCGGTGAACACGGCGCGTGCCCTGCTCGAGCGCATGTCCAAGCTGATGGGCGCCGACGCGCCACAGAAGACGCAGATCGAGGTGACCAGGGTGGACTTCACCCTGGACGGAATCCCAGCCAGTGAGGTGTGATCACAGTGAGTAACCTCCTGATCAGCGCGCTGTTGGCGGGAGGAGTTTTTTTCCTGGTGGGTCTCGGCCTCGGTTGCGGGGGTGGGTGCACTGGCCGCCGCGGTGCCGCGCCGGCTGCAACGAGCGAGGAGTGATGACAGTGAGTGACGAGTACGTGGGCAGGGGTCGCACCGAGTGGGCCTACCAGTACGAGGGCACGGGCAGCGCGGTGCGCTGCTCGCTGGAGTGGGCGGCCCGGCTGGTCCAGGCCCAGGGCGTGACCGCGTTGCAGAGGGTGGCGATCATGAAGCGATCCGGCGAGGGCGCGCCGTTCGAGCCTGTCGACCACGACGAGGTGGTCCGGCTGGCCGACGGGGCCCAGCCCGGGGGCGCGCACGTTCGCTCGACCAATCTCAAGTTCACCGGCCCGATCATCGGAGAGGCAGGCAAGTGATCATGGCACTGAGCACTGGTCGGGAGTGGCTGCGCAAGCTGTACGAGGCGGGGCTCATCCCGGAGTCCACGCAGCGTGTGGTGATCGACATCTCGCTCACCGACCTACCGAAGGTCTACGTCGAGCAGATCGGGGTGGACCGGACCCTGGACGTGCTCCTCACGCTGGACGGTGCCGAGATCGTGACCGTGCCGCCGCCCAAGAGCGGGGAGTGACCGACACCCTGAGCAACGACCCGGACACCGAGTCAGGCGTCCGGGTCGTTCGCCACGTGTTCAGCCCCCGCGGTGCGGCGCGTCAGCTCCTCGTCGACAAGCGCCCCGAGATCCTGATGTCCGGCCCGGCGGGCACAGGTAAGTCCCGGGCGTGCCTTGAGAAGATCAACTTCTGCGCGCTCAAGTACGCGGGTATGCGCGCCCTGATCATCCGCAAGACGGCCGTGTCACTGACCGCCACTGGGCTGGTCACGTTCCGTCAACAGGTGGTGAACGAGCTGCTCGCCTCCGGCGCCGTCCAGTGGTATGGCGGGAGCCAGAGCGAGCCGGCCCAGTTCCGCTACTCCAACGGGTCGACCATCGCCGTCGGCGGCATGGACCGGGCCACCAGGATCATGTCGTCGGAGTACGACATGGTGTTCGTCCAGGAGGCCATTGAGCTCACCCTCACCGACTGGGAGTCCATCACCACCCGCCTGCGCCACGGCGTCATGCCCTACCAACAGCTCATCGCCGACACCAACCCCGACGCGGACACGCACTGGCTCAGCCAGCGGTGCAAGGCAGGCACGACGGCGATGCTCGAGTCCCGGCACGAGGACAACCCAATGCTGATCGGGCCCGACGGGGCGCCGACCGAGCGGGGCGGGGAGTACCTGGCCAAGCTGGACGCGCTGACCGGGGTGCGCAAGCTCCGCCTCCGAGACGGTAAGTGGGTCACCGCTGAGGGCGTGGTGTACGAGAATTTCAACCGGCACACCCACATCGTTCCCCGGTTCGACATCCCCTGGGACTGGCCTCGCTACTGGGCCGTCGACTTCGGCTACACCAACCCGTTCGTGCTGCAGCGCTGGGCAGAGGATCCGGACGGCCGGCTCTACCGCTACGCGGAGATCTACCGGACCAAGCGCCTGGTCGAGGACCACGCTCGCGACGTGCTGCGCCAGGTGACCTACCAGACCGGGACCAAGGCCGGCACGTGGAAGGAGCCCAAGCCCCGCGCCATCATCTGCGACCACGACGCTGAGGACCGGGCTACCCTCGAACGGCACTTGGGCCTGTCGACCAAGGCGGCGCACAAGGCGGTCACTCCCGGCCTGCAGGCGGTGGAGGCCCGGCTCGAGCCGGCCGGCGACGGGCGGCCGCGGCTGTTCTTCCTCGCCGACAGCGTGACCGACCGTGACTCATCCCTCACCGATGCGGCTCGACCAACGTGCACCGAGGACGAGGCCGCGGTGTACGTCTGGGACACCGGTACCGGCAAGGCGCCTAAGGAGCAGCCGGTCAAGGACAACGATCACGGCCTGGACGCCACCCGCTACGTGGTCGCGCACCGTGACCTGACGGGCACGACGAGAGTGAGATTCATGTGACCGCCCTGGGACGGCTCAAGATCATCTGGAAGCGCAACACACAGATGGACACGTGGCGTGACCGCGTTGCGGTGATCAGGCCGTATGCTCTGCCTGTGACAGGTCTGGGATCACTCTCCGTAGGTGTGGGGCAGTATGGCTACGGCCCTGGCCTGATCACCGCCGGGGTGTCCGTGCTCCTCGTTGAGTACGATCGCCGCGTCCGTCGCGCCGTCCAGGGAGAGCAGCCATGAGGTCCCCCTTCGGCCCGGTCGCCATCCGCAACGAGACCCCCGTCAACCTGACCGGGCGCTGGCGCGGCAACCTGTTCGGCGTCCCGATGCGCAACGACACCGACGCCCAGCTCGCCGCGGTCGGCTCCGTCGGCACCCTGTTCGCCATCACCAGCGCCCTGGGTACCAGCGTGTCCGCCGTCGAGTGGCACCTATACCGGCGGGCCAAGTCCGGCAAGGAAGAGGACCGGGTCGAGGTCACCGCCCACGCCGCACTCGACTTGATCAACAAGCCGAACCCGTTCTACACCCGGCCCGACCTGATCGAAACCACCCAACAGCCGATCGACCTGGTCGGCGAGGGCATCGTGCTGCTGCGCCGCATGGGCGGCCCCACCTCCCTGCCCCTCGAGCTCTGGCCGGTGCGCCCCGACCGCATGGAGCCGGTACCGCACCCCACCGAGTTCATCAGCCACTGGCTGTACCACTCCCCCGATGGCGAGAAGATCCGGATCGAGAACGCCGACGTCGGCCGGATCAAGCTGCCCAACCCGCGTGACCCCTTCCGCGGCATGGGCCCGGTCCAGTCCCTGCTCGCCGACATCGACTCGAGTCGCTACTCAGCGGAGTGGAACCGGAATTTCTTCATCAACGGCGCGGAGCCGGGCGGGATCATCGAGGTCGAGAACGCCCTGTCCGACCCCGAGTTCAACGAGATGACCAGCCGCTGGCGCGAGCAGCACCAGGGCGTGGGCAACGCCCACCGGGTCGCGATCATCGAGCACGGCAAATGGGTCGACCGCAAGATGTCCATGAAGGACATGCAGTTCGCTGAGATGCGCGACGTGCCCCGCGAGATCATCCGCGAGGCGTACCGCATGTCCAAGTTCATGCTCGGCTCGGTCGAGGGCACGAACCGAGCCACCGCCATCGCGGCCAAGGCGGTGTACGCGGAGAATCTGATCGTCCCCCGGCTGGACCGGTGGAAGCGTCTGCTCAACACCTGGCTGCTGCCGATGTACTCCGGCGGGGACAAGCTCGAGTTCGACTACGACAACCCGGTGCCACCGGACGCTGAGGCCCTGGACCGCGAGCGTGACAGCAAGATCGAGGCCGCGGCCAAGCTCATCACCCAGGGGTTCGAGCCGGCCGGCGTGCTGGTCGCCCTGGGCCTGCCGGAGATCCCGTTCATGGGTGAGTCCTCCGAGATGAGCCCGCGTGCTCTGGCTGAGATGCTCCAGAAGATCTACCTCTCGGTCGGGGTGGTGATCGACTCGGAGGAGGCCCGGGAGATCCTGAACCGGGCCGGCGCCAACCTTGACCCCGGCCCGATGCCGGAGCCCACCGAGCCGGTGCCGCCACAGCTGGAGCCCGGTCAGTTCGAACCGGAGGACCCCTCCGGTGAGGACGAGGACGACCTCGAGAAAGAGCCCCCGCCGTTCGCCCGGGCCCGCGTCACCAACCGGGTACGGCGCATCCTGAACGCGGCCAGTGAGGACCTCGAGGCGGTCCAGGCCCAGTGGGACGCGGCGCTCACCGCCCTACTCGCCAGCTACGGCGCGGTCACCACGGCCCAGCGCGCCGCCCTCCTCACCAGCATCAGGTCCCTCATCGACGACGGCGACCTGGCCGGGCTGTCCGCCTTGAGCGTGGACAGCGCCGCGGGCGCCGCGCTGCTCGAGGACGCCATGGCCGACCTGTCTGACAAGGCCGCCACCCAGACGGCCCGCGAAGCGGACAAGCAGGGCGTCAAGGTCGACCCGGTACCCGGCTCTGACTTCGGCCCGGCCGCCGTGGCCGGCGCCGCACTGCTCGCCGCGGGTCTCGCCGGCTCGGCGGGCAGGGAGGCGCTACGTCTCGCCACGCCCGGCGTGTCCGCTGCCGACGTGGCCGACGGTGTGAGCGAGTTCCTTGAGTCGCTCACTGACCGTGCCGAGCGGGACCAGCTGGGCGGGGCGCTGACCGCGGCCCAGAATCAGGCTCGGCTCGCCACCCTCGAGGCGGCGCCGGACGCGACGTACGTGGCCACTGAGGCTCTGGACTCCGCCACCTGTGCCGAGTGCCGCCGGATCGACGGCACCGAGTTCGCGACACTCGACGACGCGGCCGCCCTGTACGGTAACGGTGGGTACACGAAGTGTGCGGGGCGTGAGCGGTGCCGGGGCACCATCGTCGCGGAGTGGACCACCCAGAGCGAGAGCGAGTGACCATGAGCAAGCGCCGCACGGTCGACCCCCGTATCTCGGCCGTGCGGCGCGCCGCCGGTCGCCGGGGCGCCGCCGCCCGCTGGGGCGTGACCGACCTGGCAAACGATGGCAACCACCTGCGGATCAAGGCCACTGGGTTGGCGCCCACCGTTGCCAACCCGAGCCATGCCACGATCCGCTCCAGCCGGACCCGGGCGCAGGTGCGCGCCGGCCGCACCGACTGGTACAAGATCACCAACGTGGCGGACGACGAGGCCGACCTCTACATCTACGACGAGATCGGATTCTGGGGCGTCACCGCCAACGACCTCACCCACGAACTGCGTGACCTGCGCGTGACCACACTGAACGTGCATATCAACTCACCAGGCGGTGAGGTGTTCGACGGCATCGCGATCTACAACGCGCTGGTCGACCACCCGGCCGCCGTGCACGTCCGGGTCGAGGGCCTGGCCGCGTCGATCGCCTCGGTCATCGCCATGGCCGGTGACCGCGTGGTCATGAACCGGCACACCCAGCTCATGATCCACGATCCCTCCACATTCTGCATGGGCAACGCCAGCGACATGCTCGAGACGATTACCCGCCTCGAGCTGTGCGCCGACGGCATCGCTGCGGTGTACGCGGACAAGGCCGGTGGCACCACCGAGGAGTGGCGCGAGCGCATGAAGGCCACGCTCTGGCTGACCGGTGAACAGGCCGTCGAGCTGGGGCTGGCTGACGAGGTCGCGGCGGCACACAGCCCCGGCGGCAGCGAGAACGATGACGACGAGGACGCGCCGGACATGGCCGCCACCTGGGACCTGTCGATCTTCGCGAACGCCCCCGAGACACCGGCCCCACCCCCGGCTGAGCCGGTTCCGGCCCTCCCCGCTCCCACCGAGCCGGACAAGGATGACCCGGAGCCCGACGAGGAGCCGGGAGACACCGACCTGTTCGCCGCACTGCGCGCGGACCTGGACCCGCTGGGCGCCCGCCTGGCGGTACTGGCACGAACCATGAAAGAGGAGGCGGCATCGTGACCGCACCCACCGTTCCGAGTGACGCCTCCGGCTTGCTCGAGTCCCTCACCGACAGCTCGAAGCTCAAGGCCATCAAGGACAACGGCGGCTACGAGAAGTTCATCGACCAGTACGTGGCCCAGTTCGGCAAGGCCGACGGTGGCGAGACCGAGACCCAGGTCAAGGAGCTGTTCGACAAGTTCATCGTCGACTGGGCGCGCGACAACGACCAGGACGAGTCCCGCCTCAAGCGTCTCAACCTGGCGCCGGGCCAGGGCGTCAAGGACAAGGGCGCGAAGTACAACCCGGACGCCCCCGGCGCCAAGCTCGAGGCCAAGCACCCCGGCCTGGTCAACAACCCCCGCGAGTTCCTGCGCAACATCTACCACGGCAACGACACCCCGTCGGCGCGCGAGTTCCGCCAGAACATCCGCAACGACTTCTCCAGTGTCGTGCCGGCCGACGGCGGGTTCCTCGTCCCGGAGACCCTGCGCTCCCAGCTCCTCGAGCTGTCCCTGGAATCCAGCATCGTCCGGCCGCGCGCCATGGTCATCCCGATGGAGTCGGCGCGCGTCCCGTTCCCGGTGCTCGAGTCCACCTCCAACGTCTCCTCCGTGTTCGGCGGCATGATCGCCTACTGGACCGAGGAGGCCGGCACCCTGCAGAAGTCGCAGGCGAAGTTCGCCCGCGTCGTGCTGGACGCCAAGAAGCTGACCGGCTACTCGGTGGTGCCCAACGAGCTGTTCACCGACTCCATCATCTCGATGGAGGCGTTCCTGTCCCAGAAGTGGCCGCAGGCCCTGGCGTTCACCGAGGACGCCGCGCACTTCAACGGCACCGGGGTCGGCGAGCCGCTCGGCTTCCTGCGCGCCGCCGCGACCGTGTCGGTCGCCAAGGAGTCCGGCCAGGCCGCGAACACCATCGGGTGGGAGAACATCGTCAAGATGTACTCCCGCATGCTGCCCACCTCGCTGGGTAGTGCGGTGTGGGTTGCCAACATCAACACCTTCCCGGAGCTGGCCACCATGGCGCTGACGGTCGGGACCGGCGGCGGCCCGGTGTGGCTGACCAACGGCACCGACGGCCCGCCGATGACCATCCTGGGCCGGCCGGTCATCTTCACGGAGAAGGCGGCCACGCTCGGCACCGTCGGCGACCTGTCGTTCGTCGACCTGTCGTACTACATGGTCGGCGACCGCCAGACCATGCAGATGGCCACGAGCGAGCACGTCGAGTTCGACACCGACCAGACCGCGGTGCGCATCATCCAGCGCGGCGACGGTCGGCCGTGGATCCAGTCCGCGATCACCCCGCACAAGGGCGCGGACACGCTGAGCCCGTTCGTCAACCTGGCGACCCGGGCGTAGTTCGTACCAGCCGGGGCGGGCATTCGAACCCCCGCCCCGGTCGGTCCGACAGGCACTCAACCCCCCTGAGGAAAGGTACGAACCATGTCAGGACAGGAAGGCCTGGGACGGCTGTTCAACCTCGTCCCCATCGCGGCCGGCATCGGCATCAGCCTCGAGGACGCGGCCGGCGTCACGTTCATCTGCACGGGCAACGACACGTTCACGCTCACCGTGGCGGACTCGTTCGCGGGCTCGTACGGTGCCGTGACGGGTGGTCTCATCGACACCAAGTACACCAACACGGCGACCAACGGGTCTGCCGCGTGGGTCGGTCCGACGGCGCAGACGTCCGCCGACACTGTGGTCATTGCGTCCGGCACGGTCGCGTTCCACGTGTCCGGCGCGATGCTGCCGGATGGCAAGACGCACGTGAAGTGTGCGGCTAGTGGGGCCGGTCTCGTGAAGGCGATCACCCATGACCTCACGGTTCAGCGCACGCCGGCCAATCTCCCGGCCTTGGGGGCCTGACCACATGCGTAAGTGGTTGCTCGGAGTGGTTGTACTTGTGGCAGCGTTGCTCGGTGCCGGGGTTGCCTACGCGGCAATCCCCGGCCCAGACGGTGTCATCCACGGGTGCTACAGCACGGGGCTGGGTTCCGGTGCGCTGTACGTGATCGACTCCGAAGAGGAGTGCCCGATGGGCTATGCGGCCCTGAACTGGAACCAGACAGCCCCGGCCGGGCTGGCAGGGTATGAGGTGCTCAGCCCTGGCTTTGTCATCGTGGGACCGCATTCCGCGCACACTCATTCAGCGTCATTGGAGTGTCCTGTGGGGAAAGTGGTGCTGAGCGGAGGTGGGGACGGCAGCAGCAAGCCGCAAGCTGACGGCACAGGCTGGGACTTCACGTTTGCCCACGGGCACGTTTTCGAAAACGCCGAACTCCACGTGACCGCGTGGATCATCTGCGCGGAGGTAGCGACATGAGCGTTCTCAACCCCAACCGGGCGTTTGCCCAGGGCGTCCTAGGTCAGGTCGTCACCAAGTCGACGGGCACGCTGGCGGCCACTACCGTGCCGCTGTTCACTATCGTGGGCGGGCTCGTGGCGGTCACGTCCCTGGTCGGTCGAGTCACCACGGCAATCACGGTCGCGAACTCCTACAAGCTCCAGCACAACCCGACAGCGGGCACGTCGGCCGATCTGTGCACGGCGGCCGATATCGGCGCGACTGACACGGTTGTCGGTGAGGTGTTGGTGGCCAAGAAAGGTACGGCGATCGCTATCGCTCTGGCGTCGCTAGGGTCGACGGTGGTTTTGGACACGGGACAGATCGAGTCCGTGTCTGCCGGGACCGACGGCGTCATCCTCTGGTACTGCACGTGGGTGCCTATCGACAACGGCGCGTCACTGGTCGCGGCCTGATGGCTCTGTGGGTGTGTGGCGCCGACGGGGTGCGGTACTCCGTCGGTGCGCCACACTGTCCGCAGTGTGGCGCAGACGACCCCCACGAGGAGGACAGCATGGCGAAGATCAGCAGGACCGGCGGCGCGACCGACGCGGTCACCGGTCAGGGCTTCCCCGACGGTGAGCCGCCGGACCTGACCGGCGACCCGGAGCAGGCCGACGAGACCAGCGATCCGGCCCTGGCCAACCAGGAGCAGGAGGGCGGGGAGCAGTTCGACCCCGCCGACCACACCGTGTCCGAGGTCAACGAGTACCTGTCGACGGCCGATGACCGCGAGGCGCGGCGCGTGGTCGCGGCGGAACGGGCCGGCAGGAACCGCTCCGGCGTGCGAGCCGAGTAGGCTCCACCCAGAGCGCGCCATCTCGCTCGCCTCCACGGCCCTCGCACCGGATCCCACCCCGGACGCGGGGGCCGTGGTCTATCACCAGAAAGGTCACGACCATGGCCACAGCGGCAGACCCCACGATCACTGGCGGCTGGGACACCCTCCTTGCCATCGCCCAGGAGTCCCGCGACGAGGCGCGCGCCGCACGCTCCCAGCCTCCGACCGCCTGCCCGAACGACGGCGAGCCACTCACCGTGGGCGTCGGCGGGGCGCTGCGGTGTCGGTTCGATGGGTGGACCTGGCGCGGCGGGTACGACTACTCGTGACCAGCATGTACTCTCTGTAGCAGTACCCCGCCGCACCCGCGGCTGGCCTAGAAAGCAAGGGCAGGGGCGAGATGATCGAGCCGTGGTACGTCACGCGCACCGACGTGTTGAGCGCGACCGGATCCCAGGAGACCACCCGGGCCCGACGCCAGGTCGATCGAGCCATCGCCTCCGCCTCCCGCGACGTCGACGCGCTGTGCCATCGGACCTTCTACCCCTGGACCGGCACGCGCACGTTCGACTACCCCAACGACCAGCGCAGCCAACGTCTCTGGCTGGATCAGAACGAGCTGGTCGTGGTGACCACGCTGACCGCTGGCGGCACGGACATCACCGACGATGTGTTACCAGCGCCGTACACCGGCCCGCCGTTCTCCTACCTCGAGCTGGACTGGTCGGCTTCCGGGTCCTGGTCCAGCTCGAGCACCAGTCAGCGCGCCATCGCCGTCACAGGGGTGTTCGGCTACACCGTGGACGAAACCGCCGTGGGCACGCTGGACGGCCCGCACGACGACCTGGAGCCCCAACTCGCGGTCACCGACTCCTCCGAGCTGGGAGTGGGCTCCCTGCTCCGGGTCGACGATGAGCGTGTCACCGTGTCCGCCGTCGGCCTGCTCGACACCGGCCAGACCTTGACCAACGGGATGGACGCGGCCAAGAACGACATCACGCTCACCGTCACCGACGGCACCACGATCCATGCCGGGGAGATCCTCACCGTCGGGTCGGAACGCATGTACGTCCGGGACGTGGTCGGCAACGTCGCCCTCGTCGACCGGGCCACCGACGCGCTCGGTGCGCTCACCACCCACGCGATCGGCGAGACGGTGTACGCACCCCGGCTGCTCACCGTCCGCCGGGGCGCGGTCGGCACTGTCGCGGCGCCGCACGACGACAGTGCCCTAGTGCACCGCTGGGACCCGCCCGCCCTGGTCGCCGCGCTCACCCTCGCGGAGGCCGTGAACCGTGTGGCCCAAGAGCAGGCCAGCTTCGGCCGCACCATCGGAAGCGGGGAGAGCCAGTTCGAGATGAGCGGCCGCCAGCTCGAGGCGCTGCGCAAGCAGGTCTACCGGGCGCACGGTCGCAAGGCCCGGATGCGGAGCGTGTGAGATGGTCAGCATCCAGGTCGGCGCCGTCGTGGTCAAAGGGCCCCTGTTCGACGGCAAGGCTCAGGTCAACCTCGCCGCGTTCATGGACGAGGCCAACCAGGAAGTCGCCTACGAGGGACAGCAGGGCGTGCGCACCCTGGGTATGTCCCAGTACCAGCACCCCACCGGCTACTACTCGTCGAACGTCGTGGCTGAGCGTGTCTCCTCCGACCAGTCCCGCGTGCACGACTCGATGGTCGTCTACGGCCCGTGGCTCGAGGGCGTCGGCTCCCGCAATGCCACCACCCGGTTCAAGGGCTACCGCACCTGGCGGCTCACCCGCCAGGATCTCGAGCGCAAGGCGCCCCGCATCGCGATGCGCGTGCTCAAGCGATACATGCCCAAGCTGGGCGGCAAGTGATGGCCGGGCTCAACACGCTCGCCGTGCTCAACGCCCTCCAGTCGCACGCCATGGCCCTGGGCATCTTCGACCGGGTCAACACCCACGAACCCAAGGCCGTGCCCGGCAGCGGCATCACGTGTGCCATCTGGATGAGCTCCATCCGGCCGGCCAACCTGCGCTCCGCACTCGACTCCACCACCGCCCGGGTCGAGTGGCTGTGCCGGCTCTACACGTCCATGCTCGCCGACCCCCAGGACGCCATCGACCCCCAGATGATGATGGCCGCCGACGCCGTGTTCACCCGGCTCGTCGCCGACTTCTCACTGGGCGACACCGTGAGCAACATCGACCTGCTCGGACACGTCGGCGACCCGCTCCGATCCGAGGCCGGCTACGTCAACCAGGACGGCAAGCTCATGCGCGTCGTCACGATCTACATCCCAGTCGTGATCAACGACGCGTGGGACCAGGAGGACTGACCATGGCCAAGAGCAGCGGCATGGGGATGAAGGTGGTCGTCGACGGCTACGACATCTCCGGCGACTTCCAGAGCCTGGGCCGCCTCGGTGGCGGGCCCGCCGTCATCGAGACCACCGGCGTCGACAAGAGCGCGTTCGAGCGCATCGGCGGCCGTCGCGACGGCGCGATCGACGCCGTCACCTACTTCAACACCGACACCATCGCGGG